>NPIE01002347.1_pt1 | contig 23726 bp, 23 predicted proteins | sample 8637661 | NCBI WGS metagenome assembly NPIE01 (sample SAMN07420842, study PRJNA396082) | bioreactor metagenome | isolation source: sample BA12 brine-fed electro-methanogenic bioreactor BA | place: Japan: Kochi | collected 2016-12-09
TTCGGCCAGCGACCTGCTACGAAACCCCAATCCTCGGGGCGTGATATTCGCCCATTTGTCGCTTTGCTGCTACAATTGCTCGGTAGCCCGTTTGAGGTGTCTGGTCGTGAGTATCCCGTCCGTTCGGCTGGCGGCGGGGCTTTTTATTGAGTTCTTGTGGAGGCATCCCCACCGGGGTAAGGAGAAATGTGCAGAGAAAGCTATGTCTAGTCATTTTATCGCTGTTGGTCCTGGCAGGGGCGGGCGTAAACCCTCTCGCCGCAGCGCCCGCGCCGCCCCGCGAGGTAGCCTCCTACGCCATGGAGGTCACCTATCAGCCGGAGGAGAAGCGGATCACAGGGAGCGCGACCATCCGGTACACGAACGTCACGGAAACGCCCATTCCCGATCTGGTCTTTCACCTCTACCTCAACGCCTTCCGCGATGAGGAGAGTGTCTTCATGCAGGAGACGGGGCGGGTCCATCGGGGCTACGGCTTCGATCCTGCGGAGTCGGGCTACATCGAGGTGCGCTCTCTGACGTTGGAGGACGGCACGGAGCTCGTGCAGAGCTTCGACTTTGCCGACGACACACTGATGCGGGCCGCGCTGCCCGAGGCGGTCCGGCCGGGGGAGACACTCACCGTCGAGGTCGTCTTTGAGGCGCGGTTGCCCCGTGTCTTCGCCCGGACGGGATGGGCCGATAACGGTGACTTTGTGATGGCGGGCCAGTGGTTCCCGAAGTTGGGCGTCTGGGAGGGGGAGGCGGGGTGGAATGCCTACGTCTTCCACGCCAACAACGAGTTCTACGCCGACTTCGGCACCTACGAGGTCGAGGTCACGCTGCCGGAGGATTGGGTGATGGGTGCCACGGGCGCGAAGGTGGCGCAGCGTTCCCCGGCAGGGGGCATGGTGACCCACGTCTACCGCGCGGAACACGTCATCGATTTCGCCTGGTCTGCTTCGCCCCACTACCGGGAGCATCGGGAGGCGTTGGGTGACGTGGCCCTCCGCATCCTCTACTATCCCAGTGGCGAACGCCTGCTGAGCCGGGTACGTGATGCCACCGTGGGTGCCTTCGACCTTTATGAGACGTGGTACGGTCCCTACGGGCAGGGGCTCTATCCCCAGCTCACCGTCCTGCTGGTCCCTGCCGACGCCGGGGGTGCGGGAGGCATGGAGTATCCGCAGCTCTTCACGGTGGGTGAGCTGGAGGGGCAGATGCTTCCGGGCTGCGTGCGGCTGCTGGAGGTGGTGACGGTCCACGAGCTGGGGCATCAGTGGTTCCAGTCCGTCGTCGCCACCAACGAGGTGGAAGATCCCTGGCTGGATGAGGGCTTCACCGATTACAGCACCCGCCGGGCCATGGACACCCTCTATCGGGGGGAGGTCTCCGGCTGTTTCGGTTGGTCGTTCACCTATCTGGATATGCAGCGGATGATGTACAAGAACACACCGCACACGCCGATGGCGGGCCGGGCCTGGGAGCTGCGCCATTATACGGTGGCGACTTATTCCAAGCCGGTGGTTGCACTCACCACTTTGGAGCGGGTGGTGGGCCCGGAGGCGCTCCTCACCTTCTTCCGCACCTACTACGCGCGCTACGCCTTCCGTCACCCTGATACGGCGGATGCGCGGGCGGTCATGGAGGAGACGCTGGGCTTCGAGGCGGCGGGCTGGTTCTTCGAGCAACTCGTCTATGGTGCAGGCAGCCTCGATGCCTCCGTCGCCGAGCTGGCGGGTACTGAGGGGCGGGTCACTCGCTCCGGTGAGGTCTGTATTCCCTCTGAGGTAGCGTGGCAGTTCCGGGGCACGGCGCCTAACCGGGCCGACTGGGACTGCGATGATCCGGAGTTGACCTTCACGGGCAGTGAACCCCTGGTGCGTATCCAGATCAACCCGGAGCGGCAGATCCCTCTCGACCTGAACCTCGCCAACAATGGGCAGCTCTCGGGCCCCGACACCGGCGTCTGGCTGGGTGTGGTGGTGCGGGCCTTCGATCTCTTCCAGAGTCTCTTCCTGACGGGAGGTGGGTTATGGTAGGCCCGGCACGCTTCGATTCCGTCGAACTCCCTGCCCGTCGTATTGCGGCTTACGTGGCGCGCGCTCTCCGCCGCCCCCGCCCGCTGGCGGTGCTCTACGCGATCACCGCCGTGCCGTCCCTTCTCTTCGCCCTCTTGCTGGCGTGGCCCCTGCTGGAGCTGAGCCGCTACCCGTTGCTGCGCCAGGCGCTGGAGCGGCGCTCGCTCGGCGATCTCATCGAGGTGTTTTCCAGGCTGGAGGGGGCCCCTTCGGCGTGGCCCTTGATTGCGCTGCTGGGCGGGCTGCTGGTCTCTCTGCTGCTCCTCGTGGTGCGGGTCTACCTGCAAGGGGGGACGCTGCTCACCTACGCTGTACCCCAACCCTTGACCCGGCGCGAGTTCCACGCCGGCTGCCGGCGGTGGTTCGGCTCTTTCTTCTTGCTGAACCTGTTGGGAAGCTGCGTTATCCTGCTACCCCTTGGCCTGGTCGTGGTTGGCTGGGGACTGGCTTCTTACGGGGGTGGGGCGGTGGGGTTGCTCCTCCTGCTCTTTGGCGCGTTGATCGGTGGACTGATCATTTTGGTGATCGAGATGGCTCGGGCGGCAGCGGTAGTGCGGGACGATCGGAACGTCGGGCATGCTTTGGTCGCGGCGGGCCGGGGGCTGTGGCAACGGCCGCACTATTTCCTCGGCCTGGCGGCATTGGGCGTGCTCTTGCAGGTCGGGTTATACGGGCTGGCGCGGCTGGTCGGGGGCCTCAGTATTCCTGCCTGGTTCCTGTCCCTGATATTGTTGCAGCTGGTCGCCCTGGCGCGGCTTCTGGTGCGGTTGGGCCGTTGGGCAGGAGAGGTAGGAATTTACGCGGAGTTCATGAAGGAGGAGGAGTTATGAAGGGGACACACGAGCCATTGATCTTCGCGCCTCGCCCTTCCAAGGGCTGGCTCTCGTTGTTGCTGTTGGGGCTGGTGATGGTGGTGCTTTTCGTCCCGCTGATGTTCGTTGCCGGGGAAGAAACTCCTACGTGGATCGTGTTCATGAATCTGGGGCTACTCCTGCTCTTCGGCGTGCCGATGTTCGCCCTCGCGATCTGGTTCCCCACCATGCGCTATACGCTGGACGAGGAGGCGCTGCACCTGCGCTATGGTCCCATCCTGCACTATCGCATCCCACTGGCGGAGATCCGGGGCATCCGGCGTCGCAATTTGAACATCAGTCTCTGGTCGAGCCTGCGCCTGCCGGGCGTGGCGCTCTTCAAGGTGCCCTACGCCGACGTGGGCACCGTCAAGATGTGCGCGACTGCTGCGACATGCGGTATTCTGCTCATCGAGACGGAGGGGGAGCGCTATGGCCTCACCCCCTCTGATGAGGAAGCCTTCGTCGCGGCGCTGCGGGCGCGTCTGGAGCGCTGAGATGCACGGAATCTGGCCCATGGCGGCTCTCACACTGCTCGTGGCAACGCTGCTGGGCGGTGGCGTTCTGCTGGCCCTTTCGCAGAGGCGGCGTTATCTCTGGCTGTTGCTGCCGGGTCTGCCCCTGAGCGCGCTGGTCAACTTGGGGGTGAAGCGCCCGCTGGGAATCCTCGTTGGCAACGCGCTGGACATTCCCCCGGGCCTCGGGCTGAGCACGCCCGTGGGGTTTCTCATCTTTCTCTTCCTGCTGGCACCTGTTTTCGAAGAGGCCATCAAGATTGCGCCGCTGCTCGTGCCTGCCTTGCGCCGGCTGGTATCGGGAAGATTGAGCGGGCTCTACGTGGGATTGGGATTGGGGCTCAGTTTCGGGCTCGGCGAGGCCCTCTTTTTGGCCTACGGCGTCGCCCAGAGTCCCCAGTATGCGGACCTTCCCTGGTATCTCTTCACCGGGTACGCCGGTGAACGGCTCACCGTCACGCTGGCCCACGGGCTGCTGACGGCGCTCGTGGGGTATGGCCTCGCTCGCGGTTGGAGAGGGGGGGGGAGGGGTTACCTCGCTGCGGTGGGACTTCACGCGCTGCTCAACAGCGGCGCGATGCTCTATCAACTGGGTCTCATCGGGGCGGGGCTTACCCAGCTTTCCCTGTTGGTGGCGCTCTTCCTCCTGGTCCTGGCCTTTGAGCGCCTTCGCAGCCGGGCGCTGAAGTCTTCCGATGCCGAGGAGGACGAGATCGTCTACTATTGATACCGCGTGCTAAGCGCTGCTGCCATTTGCGCGATTTTGGATCCTCCCATATAATAATATAAACATCTTCTTTAATTGTGGGCTTCAGGGATTTGCTGAAGCAGACGGCTAGTCAATAGTGTCGGTGTCTGAAAAGAGAAGGGGAGGAGCCATCCATGACTTTGGAGGAACGCGGAAGTGCACATAGTGTGGGAAGTAGCCAGCGACGTTTAACAGCACAAACCCTGAGCCGCCGGGATTTCCTCAAGGCGGGGGCCATGGCGGCAGCGGTGCCCCTGCTGATGCCCCGCCTGCCCGGAAACCCGGTGCGGCAGTTGCGGGAGCAGGGGGTATCCCGGGTTGCAGAGACTTCGTCGCCTGCTCCCTGGGGAAGGATCATCGCTTCGCGCATGCCGGTGCGGGAGGAGCCAGACCGGGATGCCCCGGCGATTGTTCACAAATCTCGGGATGAGGTCATCCCGCTGCACGCCGCTGTAGAGGGGGTGCCGCCCTGGCCCTCCAATCCCACGTGGTACCGCACCGAGGAGGGGTATATTCACAGTGGGCAGGTCCAGCCCGTCCGCCAGCAGCTCCAACCGGTGATCTCCGAGGTGACGGATCCGGGTTTCTGGGCCGAGATCACCATGCCGTGGGCGGACGCGCGCTGGTCTCCACAGAGCGCGGGGCGCGCCTTTCGGCTCTATCACGGGACGGTCTATCGCGTTATCGATTCAGTGGTCGACGCCACCGGGCAGAGCTGGTACCGGCTAAAGGAGGGGATCTCGCCCTGGCGGGCCGGTCCCTACGTGCCCGCCGACCGTTTGCGCCGTATCGCACCGGAGGAGCTGACGCCCATCTCCCCGGGGCATCCGGATAAGCGGGTCGTCATCGAGATCGATGCCCAAAGACTGCACTGTCTGGAGGGGGAGGAGATCGTCTTCAGCGCACCTGTCGCAACGGGCAGACCCGGATCGCGGACGCCCCGGGGGGAGTTTCGCGTCACCTACAAGCGGCACACGCGCCGGATGACCGTGACCGATATTCCCAGCCCCTACGATCTGCCGGGCGTGCCCTTCACGGTTTACTTCACCTGGGTCGGTCATGCGGCCCACGGGACCTACTGGCATAACGACTACGGGCGCATACAGAGCAATGGGTGCGTGAATCTCACCCCAGAAAACGCCAAGTGGTTCTTCCGCTGGATCGAACCGCAGATCCCTTACGAGGAGTATACCCGGTTTGCCTCGGCGGAGCACCCGGGCACGCTCATCTCCATCGTCTGAGGTGGGGGGGGCAGCCCAGGGGGATCTCGTAGGGCGGCGTCATTAGTTGCTCGAGGTAGGCGCGCTCGACGGTGCGCCGCTCCTGGATGGCGGCGCGCTTACGTCGTATGCGGGGCATTCCCCACAGCCCGGCGCCGAGTCCGCGCAGCGTCGCCCGGGCTGCTGCCCCCCGCCAGGCGCGAAGCGCTTCGCGAGCAACGCTGAGCTGGGCGCGGAGCACCTTTCCGCGATACGCTTGCCAGAGATCCGCCGGGTAGTTCTTGACCAGCGTCCATAGGCGGTTGCGGGCGTCGTAGAAGGAGGCGGTTGTCCCCCCGCCGGAGGCCTTGAGCTTGTGATAGACGATGGCGTCCGGAAGGTAGAGACAGCGCCAGCCCGCCAGCTGGGCCCGCCAGGCCAGGTCCACATCCTCGAAGGAGAAGAAGAAGTCGTCGTCGAGCGGGCCGATCTCGGTGAGGAGCGTCGCGCGATAGGCGGCGCTTCCCCCACAGGCGCTGAAGACGTAGGCCGGATGGTCGTATTGCCCCTCGTCTTGCTGCCAGACCCCTCGATTGTGTGCCAATCCATCGAGTGTGACGTAATCTCCCGCCGTGTGGAAGGTGTCCCGCTGATCGAAGAGCAGCATCTTCGACGCGACCAATCCCACCTCGGGATGTGCCGCGAAGGCGGCGGTGACCTCCTCCAACCAGCGGGGATGGGTTTCGGTATCATTGTTGAGGAGCACCTGGATCTCGGCTTCCGAGGCGCGGAAGCCGGCATTGCAGGCTCCCGTGAAGCCGCGATTTTCCCCCAGTGCCAGCACCTGCACCTCTGGATAGCGGGCCAACACCTCGAACGTGGCGTCGGTGGAGCCGTTATCCACCACGAGGATCTCGAAGGCGTCGTGGGTCTGCTGCCTCAGGCTATCCAGGCAGATGGGAAGGTGCTGGGCCCCGTTCCAGTTGGGAATGATGACGCAGACTTCGGCGCTCACTCGCTCAGGAACTCCGCGAGCGCCTCCTGCCAGGAGCGCAGGCGGATGCCGAGGGCGGCGGCGGCGTGGTTCGCCAGCGGGGCGTAGGGTGGGGGCGTGCTGGCGCGTTGGAACTCCGACCGGCTGATGGGCTCGACGGGCACCTGCTCCCGCCCGCTCAGGCGCAGCACCTCGCGGGCGAACTCGTAGCGGGAGGCGGCCCCCTCGTTCACGAGGTGGTAGACGCCGTAGGCGTGAGTTTCGATAAGCTGCACGATGGCGCGGGCCAGGTCCACCACGTAGGTCGGGTTACCCACCTCATCGGTGACGACGCGCAGCTGGCCGCGTTCGTCGGCCAGCTCGATGATGCGGTGAGGGAAGTTGCGCCCACCCGCCGCGTAGAGCCACGCCGTCCGCACGATATAGAAGCGGGTGAGCAGGCGTTCGGTGTACCACTCTGCCGCCAGTTTCGAGTGTCCATAGGCGTTGACGGGGTTTCGGCACGCCCACTCACGGTAGGGCTCGGTGGCGGAGCCGTCGAAGACCTCGTTGGTGCTCACCGTGAGCAGCTCAGCGCCCACCTCGGCGGCGGCGAGGGCCACGTTCTGCGTCCCCATGCCGTTGACCCGGTAGGCGAGGGCGGGGTTGCGGGCGCAGCCCTCGACGTCGGTGAGCGCGGCGGGATGGAGGATGAGATCGGGGGCGAAGGAGCGGGCCAGCGCGGTGAAATCCGTGCGATCGGTGATGTCCTGGTCGGGCAGATCAACGCCCTGTACCTCGTGCTCCGCCAGCAGCGGCAGCAGCGTCCGCCCCAATTGTCCCTTGTGTCCGGTGAGTAGAATGCGCATCGTTGCTCCTAAATCTGAATGCCCACGATTCTTTTCTTAGCTAACTTGATGTAGTCCGATTTGATCTCGATGCCTGTAAAACTGCGTTGATGCTGCGTGCAGACTAGCCCCACGGTACCGGAGCCAAAGAAGGGATCCAATACTTCGTCGTCCCTTTCGCTTCCGGCGAGGATACAGGGCTCTACCAACGCTGGTGGGAAAGTGGCAAAATGGGCTCCGCTAAAGGGCTCCGTCGGCACGCTCCAAACCGTTCGGCGATTACGCCAAGTATTTGGGGCTACACCGGGTTCCTTGATGGCTTCATGATCGTAGAAATACCTCTCAGATTTCGAGAACAGGAATATATATTCGTGGGCCGTGGTAGGGCGATCTTTGACCGACTCCGGTTGGCAATTGGGCTTGTACCAAATGATATCCGAGCGGAGATACCACCCATCCTCTTGAAGAGCCAGAGCAACCCTCCAGGGTACACCGATGAGATCTTTGGGTTTGAGCCCAGGAGGAGTGGGCGGGCGATATTGCATCTTTCGTGCGGGATTCTTGTGATCCGTAGCACGCCACTTACGGTTCCCGCTGGTGTAAGAATCTCCAATGTTCAGCCAGAGGGTTCCATCATCGCGCAGAACTCTTCTCACGCCACGAAATACAACTACGAGGCTTTGAATATAGTCTTCTAGTTCGTACTCTGCACCGATTTGATCCTCGACGTCATAATCCCGCAGGCCCCAATAGGGCGGACTTGTCACGCAGCATCGGAATCGTTCTTCCTCAATAGCCGACAGAACCTCACGGGCATCACCGTGAATGATTGCAGAATTGGGTGGTCTCAGATCAAAGAGCGCAGGCGTATAAGCGGTCCGGGCCTCTGAGGCTATCTTGTCGTTCTCGGGTTGAAATGGCGTGTCTTGTTTCGTCATGGGCTCATTATAGGAATAGGCGCTCTGATGTCAAAATCTTCCCCGGGAGGGGGATGTTCGTGGCGAAATTCCAGGTTGGTGCTACCATCGTGTCTTCTATTCGCGTAAATGACGGCGGCGTAAAATCACTGCAAGGAGGCATCATGAACGCAAAACTCAAGGCCGGACTGATTGTAGGTGGAGCGCTTCTAATTCTCAATCTGGGGACGGGGCTTATCTGTCAGCTTTGTCCCATGGCGTTGAGTATCGTTGGTGGAGCGCTGACCGGTTGGCTGGCGCTGAAATGGGCGGCGATGCCCCCGAAGCAGCCTCCGGCTGATGGGGCGATAGCCGGAGGACTGGCAGGATTGGGCGGTTTTGTCGGACAGATTCTCTCTGTGATCATTAACACGATGCTCTTTGCCAGGGGCGGTTTCGTGAATCCCCTCACGGGAGAGCAGCTGGTGGGCCAGGAGCAGACCATCGGGGTTCTCGGTGGCATCGGAATCTGGGGATGCGGTGGGCTGGTAGCCATCGCGCTGGCTGCCGGAGCCGGAGCCTTGATGGCTATGGTGCTTTCGGATCGCGAATCCTGAGACCCGTTCCCGATGGTTTCTTTGGGCCGCGAGGGGATGGCTACGTAACTTTCCTCGTAACCGGAGACTGATTACCCGTCCTGTTGCTGATGCCGCAGATGTCCGGCGGAGAATAGGGCAGCATATCGACCGTGTGGTAACCAAGCGACTCAAATGCCCGGCGGTATCTTCGCCGGGCTTGTCGTTATGGTTTGGACCATAAGGTTTGCTAACCCTCCACGTCTACTATGCCTTTGACCAAAATCCACAGGCCGATGACCGGTTCGAAGGGAACGTAGGGAACATAAAAAACAAACGGGATGGTGTAGCCAAATATCTGCGCGACGGTTCCCATTAGCAAGGGAAAGGTCGTGATCAGCCCCCAGAGCGACATCCAGCGGGGTACCATCCGGGCTTTGTCGAGCAAAAAGTAGAACAAGATGGCACCCAGGCAAAACGGCAGCATGTGCAGAGTAACGCCGACAAACTCCATCGCCTCGTAAGCGATCTGACCTAAAAGTAACAGATCGGCGGGCTGCCCGGCAGCAACGTATTCCTGACTGAAGCGCAAGAGCGAGAAAGCCTCCGTCCGGCTGACAGCCAGCAGGGCCGCCTCCAGGATGTAGCAGCCCAGGGCAGTCAGTGCGATCTTTTCGTCCCACCCTCGCAAGGTGAGATAGAGCATAACACCTAAAAAGATGACGCCCAGGGCCGTGAGCATGTCCAGAAAAATGTTGGCCCGCAGCAAACCGGGATTGGCCGCAATCTTGAGCATGGTCGCACGCATGTCTTCCGGTACGAACCAGGCCGATTTCAAAAACACGCCGCTGGTGAACGAGGTGACGAACTGGAATAGGAAGGCAATGCCCAATGTCCGGGAGGTCTTCCGATAGGCGTTCATCTCGCCCCTCCAGGCAGGTTGACCCCTTTGACAATCAACCAAAGAGCGAAGACCATCTCTTGCAGCGCAATTGGCCCGTTGGCGACCATCTGGACCGTCCCAAAGCCGGGAATAGCCCCCAGCATGACCAGGATACTGGTGATAACCGTCAAGGTGATACCGGCCAGTCCCCAGGCGGAGAGCCAGCGCGGGACGAGGCGATATTGATAGAAGAGGATGTAATACATGAACGCGCCGATGCACCAAAAAATTAGTGTGACACCGTTGCTGATCCATTCGCTGCCGGTTTGGAGGATAGCACCGATGGTCTGGAAGTAAGTAATGTCCGGCGTGGCCGTCGTAACAAATTCCCGGCTCAGAGCCAGCAGACAGATCAGGCTGGCCCCCCACAATACCTGGGTCATACTCTCCAGCAGGCGAAAGCCGGTGGCGCCCATAGCCCAACCTACGCTGTATCGGCGCAGGATCGGATAGAGCCCCAGGCCAACCCCGCCACAGGCCACCGACATCAGGAAGTTTAGAAATGCTCCCAGAAGAATTGTGCCTTCATTGGCGGCGATCTGGCCCAGGTAATCCGGCGCAGCCAGGATGGGGCTGGTCATTGCGGCGGCGATGCTGCCGGCAGCCGTGGCAATGATGAAGGTCACGCCGACGAGGGCAGCGTTCCATCTTGTTTCACGCTCGAGGTGTTGATTGTTATTCACGGTGCTTGCTCCTCAGTCTTGATTGGAATCTACGACTGTGATGACCACATTGCCCTTCTTATGCCCCTGCTCTACATAGCGATGGGCCTCGACGATTTGCTCGAAGGGATAGACCCGGTCAATGGCGGGTTTGAGCTGGCCCGCCTCGATGATCTCCTTGAGCCGCAGTAAATGCTCACGCTTGTTCCCCCCGTCGGAGTCGGCGTGGACGTTGAGAAAGCTGCCTGCAAGGACGCGGGCCCTTTTCTTCTGCGCCGGCGATAATTTCCCCACTGCGTCGAAGATCACGTCGTAGCGCTCGTCCCTCTGGGTGAAGTCCTCGCGGGTATAATCGATGACCCGGCACGCTCCCAGGGACTTGACCAGTTCTAGGTTGGCCGTGCTGCACACCCCGGTCACATCAGCCCCAAAGTGATGGGCGGCAAGCTGGACCGCATTCGTCCCCACGGCGCCCGAGGCGCCGTAGATCAGTACCCTCTGCCCCGGCTGGATGCGGCCCTTTTTCAAGCAGTGCAGCGCCGTCATCCCCGCGCCCGGCGCGGCAGCCGCTTCCTCGAAGGTGAGGGAAACCGGCTTGAGCGCCAGCACGCCTTTTTCGGGCAGGCACTTGTACTCGGCGTAGCCCCCAAAGTTGACGGCGAAGGTGGAGGCAAAGATCGCGTCGCCGGGCTGGAAGCGGGTCACTTTTCCGCCCACAGCTTCAATCACCCCGGCCAGTTCCATGCCCAGGATGGGGCGCTTGGGTTGATTCCAGCCCAGGTAGAACCGCGCCAGGACTTTCTGCCAGCCGGGGACGGGGATATTAAGGCTGCGCATGATAGTGTCGCCGATGGTAACAGTGGTGGCGTGGACTCTGACCAGCACTTCACGGTTGCGCGGCGCGGGTTGAGGGATCTCTGCCAGCCGCAGGACTTCCGGCGGGCCGTATTGCGTATAGAGCATGACTTTCATTTTCAGTACCTCTCTTCTGTTTTGTCTATCGGATTGACCGAGACGAGCGTCAGACCCAAATCGCGCACTCTTTTGAGCAGCCCGTGCAGCGCCGACTGGTCACGCACCGGGCCGGTTATAAGTGTACCACCCCCGTATTCGGGGATGATGGTCAGGCCGTCGAACCAACCCCTCCATTCGGCGTCCAGACGCTCCTGGATCTTGATCCGGTAGATTACAGCCTGGTTAGGATTCGTATCGGCGTCGAGATTATTTGACATACTGTTTTCTCCGGCGATGGGGCACGACCGGCTACCGTCGTCCTCTTGATATACACATACTATACTCTCCCGACGGTATGAAAGTATAGATACTAAAGTAGGGTTTCGGGTATGGTTCTGGGTGGGACGCGCTGAGCTGGTCTGTAATCGAGCCTTCTGCCGTGTCCCCCATTTGCTGAGCAAGGGTGCGTGCGACCTCCCGGACTCAGGGGGAATTTGGCTCTTGACAAAATTAGAAAAATTCCTATAATTAGAAGCATGTCTAATTATGATATTGCACCAGTACCAACTCAGACGCTCACCACGGATGAGCAGATTCGGGCCTATGCCAATCCCACGCGCATGACGATTCTGGCGCTGCTGGCGAAGGCCAAGGAATCCGTTTCCGGGATTGCCCGTGAATTGGACGTCCATCCGGCCAATCTCACCCACCATTTCAAGCTCTTGGAAAAAACAGGCTTGATCGTGTTGGTCGAGAAGCGTGAGACCGGAAGAAACCTGGAGAAGTACTATCGCGCCACAGCCTATCACTTTACCGTCAACGCCCCCGAGCAACCGGGGAACCGGAAAGCGCTGGGGCTCTCCATCCTGCGCGATAATCTTACCGCAGCGTTACAAACGCTGGACGACCCGGCGGATGAACGTATTGTTCTGGCGGTCCTAAGCACCGTGCGCTTGAGTTCTGAAGATATTGAGAGGTTTGCCCAGAAGATACTGGCGCTGTCGGCGGAGTTTGAGGCTCATGCCGTGGAAAAAGGGGAGTTCTACAGTCTGAACGTCAGTCTGTATCCCACCGAGGCCGGCGATGTACCAGCTCAGAAAATCCACATCCACGCGGACGAAAACTGAATTACTGCTCTAGTCCTGCAAGGCGAAAACCCTTCCCGCACTTGATGCTCAGAGGAGCCCGTCAGATTCCGGACAGCCGTTACTGCCGGAAATCAGGCGATTCTCTTGAAAGTGTAAGCTAGGGTTGAACCCTGGCCTAAACTTTGTATACTACGGAGGCTTCGATGTCGAAACGAAAAGGGAAGAAAGTGCTCAATTGGGTCATAGGAATTGTTTTGCTGGTGGTCGTAATCGCCTCTGTGGGTGGCGGGGTGTTCCTCAACCAGGTCCATCGACATAAGCGTGAATTGGCCGAATACATTCGCGCGAACCCTACCACCACCGCCATTGTCGCCTATACGGTGGATGAGCAGGGGCAACCGGTCAACGATGGGAGCGCGGTGTTTTACAACGCGGATACACCTTTGGTGCTGGCTTCAACCATCAAAGCCGTCATTCTGGCCGCCTACGAGGACGCGGTGGAGCGGAACGAGCTGGACCCCCGTGAGCAGATTCCCGTCGCTGACGTCGAGAAGTACTATCTCCCGCAGACAGACGGCGGCGCCCACGCGGCAGGTCTGACAGCGCTGGGGCTCGCGGTGGATGCCGATGGATTCGCGCAAGACCAGACCGCAGAAATCTTACTGGATGATGTTGCTCGTATCATGATCCACAACAGCGGCAATGCTGAAACCGATTATCTGATGGCCCGTATTGGGGCGGAGCGGATTGTAGCGACGCTCTCAGCCGCCGGCATGGAGCAGCATACGCCCTTTCACCCGATTTTGGGAATCACGTTGGCGATGTTCAACCACGAAAGCCCACTGACCGATGCCAACCGTCGGGAGACGCTCATTAACGAAGTTGCTGCTGGAAATTTCGACAGCCTGGAACGTTTGGTGGACTTATATCTCAACCATCCAGAGTGGCGGGCGGCGCAGATTGCCTTCATGAAGTCCGCCGCGTTCATCGCAGCCGCCGAGGAACTGGGGTGGAACGGACAGGTGGAAAGCAGCCTGTTGTTTCCCCAGGGGACGGCGCGGGAATATGCCTACCTGATGGCGCAGATCACCAGCGGACAGTTGATTTCTCCTGCCGTCAGCGACCGCGCCCAGCAAAAACTGGAGAGCGCGCCCGCCGACGATCCCATGCGCCTTTTGTTTCACCGGCGCTATGGGGCCAAAGATGGAGTAACGGCGGGTGTGTTGACCCTGGTCTCCTACGCCGTCCCGAAAAGTGGGCCGCTGGCCGGTCAGACCCGCGTGGTGGTCGTGTTGACGAATGCTATGCCCTACGAGACGTGGGCGAAACTATTACCATACCAGAGCATTTACCTCTTGCAAGCCGACCTTGCAAAGAAAACGATGGTTTTCGGAGGGGGAGCTGTCGACCAACTGACGCCGTAGGCTACAGGAGCCCCAATTCGCGGGCGCGGGCGACGGCTTGGGTACGTCGTTGGACCTGAAGCTTACCAAAGAGTGTGCGGTTGTATCCCTTCACGGTACTCAGGGCCAGGAACAACTGCTCGGCAATTTCCCGGTTGGAGAGCCCTTGAGCCACAAGTTGCAATACTTCCAGCTCGCGTGGGCTCAGCGGTTCGAGCAGCTTGGTTTTGGAGGGTGTGGTCGCAGTTACCGCAAAGTTGGGGAAGGCGGCCAGGAGTCTGGCAACATAGCCGGGAGCGATGCCCTGGGAGAGGGCTGCGGACAACAGGTGCGCCATCGGCTCACCCTCGTCCACAAAGAGCCGGATGAAACCCCCCGGTTCGGCCAGCCTGAGCGCCTCACCGAGGGTTTGCACGGCCTGGGCTGGTTCGCCGTGCGCCTGGAGCGCGATCGCCTGGAGCACCAGCACCTTGAGGCGTTCGTCCTGCCAGGCTTTTTCCTCCAGCCGGTGGCGCAACGCAGAAAGCAACGTCAGCGCCGCCGCAGCCTCTCCTTGAGCCAGGAGGACTCTGGACCGGCTAAGCGGGAGATCGTACTTTTCCACAAGATGCGCGGCGGACGTCACCTCCCCCTGGCGCAGCAGCACGTCGACGTGGGCAGCGGCGATATCGGGCAGGCGGAGGGTGAAGCTCTTCTGGAGGGCGGTCTCTTCCGCCTGCACCAGCATGGCCGCCGCCGCGTCCACGTCACCGCGCGCCAGTTGCAGGCGAGCCAGAAACACGTCGCTGAGGAGAAAGCGATCTATCGTCCGGTCGAACTGCCGCGTCAGGCGGAGGCTCTCCTGAGCGTGCGTTTCGGCGCTCTCCAGGTCGTTTCACTCGTAGTGGATGCGCGCCAGACCCAGATGCACTTCCCCCGCGTTGGGATGGGGGTGTTCGCCGGAAAGTTCGAGGGCGCGCCGGTAGCTCTCTGCCGCCTGATGTAACTGGGTTTCCCATTCCTGAATGGCGCCCAGGTCACTGATAGCCAGGATGATGGAGAACCTGTCCCCCGACTTCTGGCTGAGCGCGATACCTTCACGACAAGCCTGAGCGGCGCTCTGGCGGTCGCCCTGCAAGAGGCTGGCTGAGGCCAGCGCCCAATTCGCCGTGAAGCGAAAGGTCAGGTTGTCACGGTGCAAATACTCGAGAGCGCGGCGCGCCTGGACGAGCATGGTTTCAGGATCGTAGCGAGTGAGCGCCAGGGTCGCTCGCGCACAGGCGATTTGACCCAGCAGGTCGCGCGTGGCGTCGTCGAGCGCGACGCCACGCAGGCTCTTTTCCGCCGCCTGTAGTTTTTCTTCCACGCCGGTGGTCTGCCCGGAGATCAGAGCCAGGGTCGCGGAGCGTATCCATAAGATCGGGCGGGCATCCAGCACCTCCTGCGGAAGCGCGGCCAGCCAGTCGCGAATGGGCGTGACCACACTGCGAAAATGCAGGTGCATGTCCGGGCTTCCGATCAATCGCTCCGCCCGCTCGACGTCGTGAGCCAGGGTCGCGTGGCGAAAAGCCTCCAACGCCAACCCATTGCGCTCATACCATGCGCTGGCTCTCAGGTGAAGGGCTACGATTTGATCGGGTGCGAAGTCCTGTCGCAGCTGTTTGCGGAGCAGATCGCCGAAGAGATGGTGATAACGATACCAGCGGCGCTCGTCATCCAACGGCACGAGGAACAGATTGACACGCTCAAGATACTCAAGGATGACGGTTGCAGGCTGCGTTTCAGTCCTGGATCTTTCGCCTTCATCCCTCTGCAAGATGTCGCAGAGAGGGCCGCAGAGCCGGTCGAGGATGGACGTTCGCAGCAGAAAGGTCTGAATCTCGGCAGACTGGCGGTGCAGCACTTCCTCGAGCAGATAATCGAGGACGAAGCGGTGGCTGCCGGTGAAGTTCTGGATGAAGTGGGCGTTATCCGGCTGCCCTCGCATCGAAAGGGCGGCGAGTTGCAAGCCGGCGATCCAGCCCTCGGTACGAGATTCGAGGGCGGCGATCTCCTCCGCCGAAAGGCCCAGGTCCATCACCCGGTTGAGGAACTCGGCGGCTTCGACGGGAGTGAAGCGCAGATCGGCGGCGCGGAGCTCGGTCAGTTGGCCGCGGGCGCGCAGGCGTCCCAGGGGCAGGTTGGGGTCCTCGCGGGTGGCAATGATCAGGAGTAGCTGGGGCGGCAGGTGATCGAGGAGGAAGGCGAGGGCCGCATCCACGGATGGAGAATCCAGAGCGTGATAATCATCCAGCACCAGGATGCAGGGGGACGAGGTGCCCGCAATATCGTTGAGCAATGCCGCCAACAGCACTTCCGGGGGCGGTGGCTGCGGGGCTTGCAGGGCGGCCATGACCCCCGTTCCCACATCCGGTGCAAGCGTCTGCACCGCCGCCACGAGGTACGTCAGAAAGCGGACGGGGTCGTTGTCCCGTTCATCCAAGGACAGCCAGGCCACCCGATTTGGGATTGCCGATTTCGGATTTTGGCCGGTGGCTTGAGTCGCGGCCCCCGTCTGTGCACCGTCCTCCACCGGGAGTCGCAGACCGGCAATCCAACTGCTGAGCAGGGTGGTTTTGCCGAAGCCCGCCGGAGCGGAGATCAGCGTGAGCTTACAGTTCGCAGCGAGGCCCGTATTGAGCCGCGCGAGCAGGCGCGGGCGAGGGACTGTATCCAGCCGCGGGACAGGGACATAAAGTTTGGTGACGAGAATAGGCGCAAACACCGTTCCAGTATACGGCGAACCTCCCCAGTGACAACACAACTCTGACGCGGGCGATGACCTTTCGAGGTCCCGGGATGCCTTGCCGGATCCCTAGCCGCCGGTTTCGGATCATGCCTGAAGGGCGGTATCAATCTCTTGTAACAGGGCCCACGTGTAACAGGCCGCCCGGCACAACGTTTCCGGCTCGATCTGGTCCAGGTTGTCGGAGAGACGGTGCCAGTTGGCCAACATCCCCTGGGCGTTATAGCCGGCTAGACAGATGGCTTTGTATTTCCTGCGCCACAAGTTGCTGATCTCTTCGAGGATGACCATACCTTTCCCGGACACGCGCAAGTTGGGGTGCTTACGGGCTGTCTCTTCTGCCAGGGCGACCATCCGCGGATGGGGGCGGTAACGACTGAAATGCGAGATCCCGTGCCCGGTGACGTAGCAGAGCTCCCCCGTCCCGACCATCTCGATGTCGATCCACAACGTCGTATCGGTGGAGGGGGCGTGGGCTTGTAGGTATTTCTCCATGCCGACGCAGCCCACCTCCTCACAGCCGGTAAAGAGCAGGACAACATCGGTATGTTGTAAAGGCGTGCTGTGCAGCGCTTGCGCCGCGCCCAGCAGCAGGCTGACGGCCGTCGCGTTGTCGTTGGCGCCTTCGACGTGCGGTTGGGTCTCGTCGTATATCGCGCCTATCAGACCGTACACATACGCCGCCCCCGCCAGCCAGAGTGCGAGTGGGGGAACCTGAACGTCAAGCACCACGGCCACCAAGAGGAGCAGGCCGCCCAGCACGCCCACGACGATGGGCAGGCTCGTGTAGGTGCGCATGGCCCAATAGGGGGAGGGTGGAAATTGGAAGCGTTGTTTCTGGCTGTCGAGATGCCCTACCAGGTAGACGGTCTGCCGAGCCACTCCTGTTGCCGGCGCTCTGGCAATCACATTTTCGCTCGGCCACCGGGCAATCCAGCGCTCAAAAAAGGGCGGTATCGTGAGCAGGGATTGGCGGAAGATAAACCCGCTGCCCATCAACAATACGCTGCCGGTGATTTTCCCCCATTGCCCTCCGAAAACCGCGAGTATGATCCCCAAGAGCCCGCTCACAAAAGAGGGAATGGTGATCCAGCCAGACGAGTTCTGGCTGTTGAAGGGTTGCCGTTGGACGTCGGAAATTCCCAACCGGTGCAGCGTGTCCTTTACGTAGTCTGCGGTCTGCCGTTCTTGGGCCGAAGTGGAGGGGCGCGGGCCGATGTCTTTGCAGATAGCGCGCATGTGCTGCATCAAAGCGTCGGGTTGCAGGCTGGCTGGTGATTCACTCATGTCGAGGGGCTCCTTGTAAGGGTGATGATAATATTGTCCGGCTCTCCTGAAAGAAGTCGCACCTTAACTCCCAATCCTAGTCCGGTAGCGCCCGATTAACCACTCGGGAAGCCGCCCCAGGCCGGCGACTGAACGCACGGATGTTACCGGCGATCGGCGTGGAGTCCATCCGTTCCTCAGTAGAGCCGATCATTACCATAGGTTTTTTATCATGGTAGTAGCGGCGGAAAATCCCATCAGTCTCTTGAGGAAGGGGTAACGTTCCGTGGCCGTTGGTCTGAATCCGAGGCGTTCATACAGTCTTCTCGCACCAGGATTTGTGTCTACTACATCCAGACGAACCGTTCTGTAATCGTTTTGCCGGGCGAATTCAAAAACGGCTTCAAGCAGCCTGCTGCCGATTCCTTGACCTCGCGCCCCCTTCGCCACACAAATTCCATCCATGAGAAGTTCACCCTCTTTGTACGGACGGCCGAATTGTTTGAGTACGAACGTGACCACTATGCCGCGAAAAATTCCCAAGTGCTTCACAAAGGGACGAAGTGGAAGTCGGAAGAGCCTTTGCTGGCCAGGCTGGATACCTGCAAAGCCCATCAGTTTCCCTTCCTGTAAGGCGATGATCGCTTGTTCGGAATTGAGTAAGTCCGGTAGAATGCACAGAGCTTCGTCCTCGCTCAAGAAGTTGTTGAGTTTTTCCGTGAAGCAGCGATAGTATAGCCCGATAGCGGAAATTCGCAGTTCATCAGGCAGACCCAATTGTATCTCTATCAACTTTCTACCTCCCGTTCGGTTACCGCATCTATGTCCTTCCTGCTGTACCTTATACCCTGATCTTTATGAACCGGATCACGTGTCCTGCGCCTCAACTTCAAGACAACTATACAACATACGGAGGTGGGCTGTCATCACCAGATGTGGTGATTGAGGTGGTGATTTGAGGTGAGTAAGAAGTGGGGCGTCCACGAAGGCAGACTGAATGGGTGAATAAGTGAGCAACGGAGGGAGCGAATGCGCAAGTGGGCGAAGGGCGACGGAAGGAGGAGGGGTCGAGTTACAACAGGCCGTGTTCTTCGGCGCGGCGGACGGCTGCCCGGCGGTTGTGTACCGCGAGCTTGCTGTAGATGCTCTTGGTGTGGGTGCGGAGGGTGTTGAGGGAGACGCTGAGTTCCTGTGCAATATCGGGGCCACTCAGTTCGGTTTTGAGTAGCCCGAGGACTTCGAGTTCGCGCTCGCTCAGCGGCTCCACTAAAGGGTAATGGCGAAAGGACGAGGGATGCGGTTCCGCTCCACCCAGGTGAGCCAGCAGTTGGCGGACATACGCTTCTTGCATATCATCTTTGGCCCTCACCTGCCCGAGAAGCTCCACCATCGGCGCCCCCTCTTCCACGAAGACGCGGACATAGCCCTCCGGCTCGGCCAGGCTCAGGGCGCGCGATAGGGCCGCCAGTGCCCCAGGAAGAGCGCCCTGCGCCTGATGCGCGAGCGCCTGCAAGATCAGGATTTCGATCACCCGGCCCGGCCTGCCGCCCTCCTCCGCCGCGCGCAACAAGCGTTCCAGTAGGGCCAACGTCTCTGCCTGGTCCTGGTGATATAGCAGCCGCGCCAGGGTGAGGTGTTCATACTCCCGCAGAAAGGTCAGCGAATCCGCTGCGGATAGACCTCGCTGCTGCGTCCATTTGCGGGCTCCGGATAGATGCCCCTGCTTGATCCAGACCCGAGCCTTCAATGCCGCCACGGGCCATATCTCGGGGAGGGGATTCTGAGCAGACAGCTGCTCTGCCTCCTCGAGCAGCGTGAGGGCCCCTTCCAGGTCGCCTCGTGCTTCCTGTAATCGTGCGTGGACCAGATAGTAGCGACGGGCCCAGTCGGGCGACCGGGTTTGCTCGGCCAACGTGGTGCTTTGTTGCAGATAGCTTTCGACGGTTTCCAGGTCGTCCCGCTCCAGGTAGATCCGAGCCAGGCCCAGGTACAGGTCGGCGGTTCCCGGCAAGCCGGGGGTACTTTGCTCTAACACGCCCTGTAACGCGTGCGTATAAACCCTTTCGGCTTCGGCCAGCCGCCCTTGCACCAGCCGGACGTCGGCCAGCGGAAACGTCCCGGTGAGCGCCATGGCGTGACTGCCGGTGCTTTCCGCCAGGGCCATACCTTCGCTGATGGCGTTGGTCGCTGCCTCCAGTTCGCCATTGCTCAAGTAGGCAATGCCCAAAAGGGCCGCCACCCCGGCGCGCCGGAAGGTATCCGTCTCTTCGAGCAGCTCCAGTGTCTGCCGGGCCTGGCGTACGACGCTGCTCGTCTTGCCACGCGCCATGGCCAGATACGCGCGCGCGAGCGTAATGGAGGCCGGCAGCATCTGGAATTCCTCCCGATCCACGACGACCATCTCACTTCCCGAGACCCATTCACTACCGGAGCCGGCAAGCAGCCAGCGCTCGGCAATCTGAAGCCAGCTTTCGGCTGCCTCCAACTCGCCCATATCCAGGAGCGCCCAGCCGTAGCCGGCGCAGAGCACCGGTCGGGAGCGGATGAGTGCATCGGGCAAGGCTTTCATCCAGTCCAGAAAAAGCGTGTTCTGGACGTAGCTCCTGAACATCACCGACCAGGCGCTTTCGGCCAGATCCGCCGCACGGGAGAAATCCCCGGCGGCGAGGGCATGGTCGAAAGCCGTAGCCTGATCGCCGTGGCGTTCGTACCACACGCTGGCGCGCAGATGCAGCGCCGCCACCTCTGCCGCTGACAGGCTTTGTCCCAATCGCTGGCGCAGCAGATCGCCGAAGAGGTGGTGGTAACGATACCAGCGGCGCTCGTCATCCAGGGAGACGATGAACAAGTTGGCGCGTTCCAAGGTGTGAAGGATGAGGGAAGCAGGTTGAACTTCAATTCCATCTTCATTCTGTAGGAGGGTTTCACAGAGGGGGCCGCACAGGCGGTCGAGAATGGAGGTGTGCAGTAGAAAGGTCTGAATCTCTTTGGACTGGTGGTGCAGGACCTCTTCGAGCAGGTAATCGAGGACGAAGCGGTGGCTGCCGGTAAAGGAGCGGACAAAGGCGGTGGGATCGGCCTGCGCTCGCAGCGAAAGAGCCGCCAGTTGCAAGCCGGCGATCCAACCTTCGGTGCGGCTCTCCAGCGCGGCGACGTTCTCCGCAGAGAGGTCCAGGCCCATCACCTGGTTGAGGAAGGCGGCGGCTTCGACGGGCGTGAAGCGCAGGTCGGCGGCGCGGAGCTCGGTCAGTTGGCCGCGGGCGCGCAGCCGGGACAGGGGCAGGTTGGGATCTTCACGGCTGGCGATGACCAGATGAAAGTGCGGCGGCAGATGATCGAGCAGAAAGGCGAGCGCGTCATCAATGGCGGTGGAATCCAAGGCGTGGTAGTCGTCCAGTACGAGGAGAGAGGGTGCGGAGAGGGCGGCGATTTCGTTGAGCAGCGGGGTCAGCAGCGTTTCGATGGGCGGCGGCTGCGGAGATTGGAGGGCTGCCAGCGCCCCCGTTCCCACGTCCGGCGCCACCGTCTGTAGCGCCGCGATGAGGTAGCTCAGGAAGCGGGCCGGATCGCTATCGGCGGCGTCCAATGCCAACCAGGCCACCCGATTTTGGACGGGGGCTCGCGTCGCGGCCCCCGTCCGTGCATCTTCTGTCGGGAATCGCAACCCGGCAATCCAACTGCTGAGCAGCGTGGTCTTGCCAAAGCCCGCCGGGGCGGAGAGGAGGGTGAGCTTGTAGCCGGCAGCGAGACCCCCGTTGAGCCGTTCGGTGAGGTGAGGGCGCTCCACCAGCGCGGGGCGGGGCGCGGGGATGTAGAGTTTGGTGTGTAGCAAACCCGTTTCCATAAAGCACAGTATAGCATGGCCTATACCCGGAGCAACGTACTCGCTTTCCGTGAAGGTTGAGCGGCAATCAGATAGCGCACCCTGAAAATCGCCAGCTAAAGCGCAGAAGGGATCAATCGCAATCACTATGTTCCCACAGTGATCACGACGTTTCCCTTTTTGTGGCCCTGGTCCACGTAGCGGTGCGCCGCGACGATGTCCTCCAGCGGGTAGGCTCGGTCAATCACGGGCTTGAGCTGACCGGACTCGACCAGCCCCTTGAGAAATTCCAGATCCGCTCTCCGTTCGGACGACATCCCGGCGATGACCTTCTGATGGCCCACAATGGACGTCCTCAGCATCTGCGCGAACTCACGCACCCCACCAGCGCCTGCCAGGTAGCAGCCTTTCGGCGTGAGTACTTTTCTACAGGCCGAGAAGGAACTTTTGGCGACCGTGTCGAAGACCACATCGTAGGTCTCGCTGCCCTGGGCGAAATCCCGGCGCGTGTAATCAATGACCTGGCCGGCTCCCAGGGATGCAACCAAATCGAGATTGGCCGTGCTGCACACGCCGGTCACGTCGGCGCCCAGGTATTTCGCAATCTGCACCGCTGCGCTGCCCACGCTACCGGACGCGCCCACGATCAGGATTTTCTGTCCCGGTTGTAGCTTACCCAAATTCTGGAGTAACGTCAAAGCGGTCAGGGCCCCATTGGGGATAGCGGCGGCTTCCTCGAAGGTCAGGTTGGCCGGTTTGGTCGCTATCCCGCCGGTCTCTGCCATAGATTTATACTCCGCGTAAGCGCCGATGCCGGCTCCATCCAGCCCGAAGACCGGGTCACCTTCTTTGAACAGCGTCACATCCTGGCCCACGGCTGCGATCTCCCCGGCAAACTCGACGCCCAGGATGGGCTTTTTCGGGCGGCGATAGCCAAACATCAGCCGTGACATCAGCCCGAATCCGTGCGGGACAAAGGTGAAGCCGCGCATGTTGCAATCCCCGCTGGTGACGGTGGTGGCGTGGACGCGGATTAGCACCTCGTTATCCTTTGGTGTGGGCTGCGCCACCTCCGCGAGACGCAAGACGTCGGGCGGGCCGTATTCGGTGTAAATCACTGCTTTCATGGGTGTTCTCCTTTTGCTTTGCACCGTCTAGGCAGGCTCACGCCGCAGCAGGCTGATGCTCAGCCCGACGAACCAGATGATCTGGCCCACGCCGAAAAGCCCCACCAGGTCCGTCAGCCCGGGGATCAGCGAGATGAGACCCACCGCACCGACCAACAAGCCCAGGATGGTTAGCCATGTGGGCAACCCCGGGTGACGGCCCCCGGCCCGCCAGGCCGCCAGGCTGACCAACAGCGTCCACATCCCGCCCAGGATTTCGCCGTTGCCGTTGCCCAACCCGCTGGCGACGGTTTCGATGCCCATCCAGGTCAACGCGGCCTGCGCCGGATCCTCGGCATACAGCGCCAAGACAGGCTCGATGCCGGCGTTGGCAACCATGCCGCTGGCGACCAGCGCGCCCGCCCAGAGCAGACTCACCACAGTCGCCACTTGCATCAGGGCCGGCGCATCGGATTTTAACCGGTCATACAGCGCCAGAGCCAGGATAACGAGTGCAATCCCAAAGAAAACGTACATGAGCAGTTTAGTCGCAAAGATGACCATCGTCTGTTCGACCAGCAGCGCTACTTTTTGGACGGGGTCCGTGATACTCGGATAGTCCAGGACGACGAGAAATAATACAATCCCGATCAAGTAAGCCGCCGCCATATACAATGCGGCAAAGCCGCCCCATTTCCGTAATGCCTTCATTGTCCTTCTCCTTTTGCGTTTCGAATTTGGCTTGTGTCTTCCTGCACCACCGTCGGAACTCCGGAATCAACATGCTGGACGGAGATCAGTGGCATCCCCAAATCGCGCACTTTCCGGAGTAGTCCATGCAACGCAGCCTGATCGGCCACCGGCCCGGTGAGGGCTGTCTCTCCATTCTCCTCCAGCGTGATGCGCAACCCTCCAAACCAGTCGTCCCACCGCTCGTCCAGGTGTCCCCGGAGACGGATCTCATAAACTCCCGGAGCGTCACTACCTTCTGCTGTCTCGTATATGTCACCCATATCAGATGGCGAACCTTTCATTTGTCGCCGGCGGGCGCC
>NPIE01001099.1_pt2 | contig 23702 bp, 21 predicted proteins | sample 8637661 | NCBI WGS metagenome assembly NPIE01 (sample SAMN07420842, study PRJNA396082) | bioreactor metagenome | isolation source: sample BA12 brine-fed electro-methanogenic bioreactor BA | place: Japan: Kochi | collected 2016-12-09
CCTCTTTCCTCTTTCCTCTTTCCCCTTTAACCTTTAACCTTTAACCTTTAACCTTTAACCTTTCGCTTCGCCCATCATTTCCAAAGCCGCCTGATACAACACCTTCTTCCGGGCCCCGGTGATTTCTGCAGCCAAGGCTGCGGCGGTCTTAACAGAACACTCGTTTAAAAGAATCTTTAATACCGATAAATGCTCGGTACTCAATTCTTGATTAATTTTGTCGATGACAGCGCCTTCGACAATCACGACGAATTCGCCTTTGCGCATGTTTTCGTCGCTTTCGACTAATTCCAGCATCTCGTCCAAACGGCGCTTGACGATTGTTTCGTGTAATTTGGTGATTTCCCTCGCAACTACCAACTGCCTGCCCGCCGGCAATATTTGCGACATATCCTTCAATGCATCTAAAATTCGATGACTGGACTCATAGAAAACCCATGTCGATTCGCAATTCAACCGCTCCTTAAAAAATGTTTTACGTGCTGACGATGTCCGAGGTAAGAAACCTTCGAAAATAAAACGGCTCACAGGCAACCCTGCAACGGACAAGGCGGCAATTAAAGCGCAAGCCCCCGGAATCGGCAAAACCTCGATTCCGGCATCTTTGGCCATGCGCACCAAAGGCATGCCGGGATCGCTCAACAGTGGTGTACCGGCATCCGAGACCAGCGCGATATCGAGTCCTCCACGAATTTTATCGAGCAACCCGGCCGAAGCTGTTTCTTCGTTGTGTTGATGCAATGAGACTAAGCGGTTGGCAATACCGTAATGCTGTAATAGCATTCTGACATGTCGAGTATCTTCAGCGGCAATCAAATCGACTTCCTTTAGCACGTCGACAGCCCGGAAACTAAAATCCGCTAAATTACCTATCGGCGTGGCAACCACGTATAATTTGCCGCATTGATTAGACATTGGATTCTCTCATCTGATTAAACCGAACTATTTTAAAGGTATACCCTTCTATGAGTCGCCATTTTCATTCGCCATTCTTGCTACTTTGCACTTTTCTCGCAGGGTGCATGCCTCCTCAAGACCGTGAACCGGCTTTCCCGGCAGACGCTCAAACGGCTAAAGCCTTCATGGACCAAGGCCAACCCGCCAAAGCCGCGCAACTTTATCGACGCATCGCCGACGAGCAATCCGAGTTTCAAGACCAATTACGCTTGTTTACGATCGAATCGTTAATCCAATCTGGCGATAGCGATACGGCTAAAAACTATGCCGACGCAATCAACCCGAATAATCTTACGTTGTTGCAACGCAACCAGCTTAATCTCTATTATGCGCAGATCGACCTCAGCTTCGGCAATGCGGAACAAGCGAGTGCCAGGCTAAATCTAGTCAAACCGCTGCAACTGTCGCGGTCCGATCAAATCAAATTTCATCAATCCAGCGCCTTTGCCTATTCATTAACCGGCGAACTGAAAAAAAGCGCTGCTTCGAGAGTCGAATTGAGCCATTTGCTGCCGCCCGCTCAACAACCGGCCAATCATGCCGCAATTCTTGAGACCTTAAGCTTGCTACCCCTAGCGACGCTGGAACAAACAAGCAGCGAAAGCACCAATGCTTTATCCGGATGGATGGCGTTAGCGCAATTACTCAAAACCAATCAGCATAATCGCGCTCTGCTGGATACCGCGCTGGATCAATGGCGGCAGAACTATCCTCATCACCCCGCTGACTCGGCATTTCTGCATGATTACCTGGCGCAATCGGCGCATGCCTTTAAGCAACCGGGTAAAATCGCCGTATTTTTACCCGAAACCGGCCCTATCGGACGCGCCGGGAAAGCGATTCGCGAAGGCATCATGGCCGCCTATTACCAGGATCGAAATGAAACCAAGCCCGGTCTTCGTTTTTACGACAGCGGTCAAAGCACACTACCGGTACTTTACCATCAGGCTATCGCCGAAGGCGCGGAAATGGTCATCGGCCCGCTCAGCAAAACCGAAATTGAAAGCCTAGCTGCATCATCTGATTTGAGCGTTCCGGTGCTTGCATTAAACCATGTTCCGGAAATAAACAAAGCCAACCTTTACCAATTCGGACTTAGCCCTATTGACGACGCCGAGCAAATCGCCAGTCTTGCCTGGTTCGAAGGCCGACAAAACGCCTTGTTATTGATACCCGATACCGAGCAAGGATTGAGAATCGGCGAATACATCCGGGATTTCTGGAACAAAGCCGACGCAAACCTGCTGGAAACTCAAACGTATCAAGCAAATCAGACTGACTTTTCCGAACCGATTAAAAAGCTATTGAATTTGGATGAAAGCAATCAGCGCTATCAAAAAATCAGACAATTCTTACCAACGGCCGTTTTCGTCCCGAGAATCCGACGCGATGCCGATGTCATTTTTCTGAATGCCTATGAAACGGCGGCGCGTTCAATCAATCCGCAATTGCGCTTTTTTCATGCCCAACACCTTCCGGTTTATGCCACGCCGCATATCTATAGCGGCCTACCTAACCCTCGGCTGGACATGGATTTAAACACGATCACGTTTTGCGACATTCCCTGGCTATTCGACAATGTTTACCAAGGCGAATTAAGTATCAATGCCTTACGCAGCACTTGGCAACAATTCCCCAGCGTTTATTTACGTTTGATGGCTATGGGTATCGACGCCTACAATCTGGTCCCCCATCTTGGTAAACTGAGCACCGTTCAATATCATGGCGCGACAGGCAACTTGCTGCTGACAAGGGACGGCCGAATCAAAAGAAACCTGGTTTGCGCCAAATTCAATCAAGGCGTTCCTAAAGTCATCGGCTTTGTTCAAAGCGCCAATGACGGCTACCAAAGCATCGCAGTTCCAAACGACGACTCGTATTAACAGACTTCATCAAGGAAAGCATTTGTTAAATCCATTCAAAGCCAAACACCTGGTCAGCGGCGAATCTGCCGAGGAAAAAGTTCACCGCTTTCTTATTGAGCAAGGACTGAAACCGGTGGCTCGTAATTTTCGCTGCCGCTTGGGAGAATTGGATTTGATCATGAAAGACAGAGAAACACTGGTAATTATCGAAGTCCGCTACCGTAAATCCAACCGTTACGGCAGTGCTTTGGAAAGCGTTACCCCGCGAAAACAATCGCGCATCATTGCCGCCACACGGTTCTATTTATCACGACACCCGTCGCCTTGTCCGATACGCTTCGACGTCGTTGCCGTTTCCGGCGATGCTAATATCGATTGGATAAAAAACGCCTTTTTAACTTGACTACTTCCATCATGTTACAAGAACGAATTACCCTGCATTTCAACGAAAGCCTACAAACTCTACAAGATACTTTGACCGGTCTCGGCGAAACGATCGAATTCGCCTCACAAAAACTAGTTACGGCGATATTAAACGACAACAAAATCCTTGTCTGCGGTAACGGCGCTTGTGCCGCAAATGCCGGACAGTTTTCGGCCGCGATGCTGAACCGATTGGAACGCGAACGCCCGGCCTTACCGGCGATTGCATTGACTGCCGATACTGCTGTTATTACCTCGATTGCCGCAGACTACCATTTCGACGATATTTTCGCCAAACAAGTCAAGGCCCTTGGCCAAAGCGAAGATATCTTGCTGGTCTTCTCCAGCAATGGCAATCCTGCCAACATCCTCAAATCTGTTACGGCCGCGCACGACAAAAATATATCGGTGATCGCATTGACCGGACATGATGGCGGTATGCTGGCACCGATTTTAAATACCTCGGACATTGAGATCCGAGTCCCCTCCAGTAACGATAGCCGGATCCAAGAAACGCATTTATTGATTAGCCACTGCTTATGCGATCTGATCGACCAACAAATATTCGGAAGCCTTTAACCTAGAAAAAGCGTTTCACTATGAATAATAAGAAGTTAATTCAATAACTTGCTGTAGGTTTGCATAGAACTTTCGCTCACCGAATAGGCTAATGAGAATGTTTAGGTTTTTTCTTGAAATCCTTCATGAGCTTCATGGTTAAACTGCCGATTTTAGATTTAACGCTATAGTTTCATTCTTTTCAAACTAACGCTCATGAAGATCCCTCCATCGCCCCAACAAATGGAAATTCGGCCTGGGAGGGTGCGATCACTCGCCCGACAGGACGCCGAATTTTGATCTACGATGATGAGTATACCTTTCGCACTTCAAATTTCGGCAGTGTCTTAGGAGGCGCCGGGGTGCTCGGCAAAGGCTTTGNNCCGACACCTGTCAATCGAGCAATCGAACCCTTCATGAAATAGGGACGTCGTTATTTATAACCAAATCCTTACCGCACACAAAGTCTAGTTTGATACATTTGACTCATCTACCTGTTCTATGCCTGCTCGGTCGGCAATCGACTTCGGAAATTCCTTTTTCACTTTTACACCGAGATCGACGAAGCTACCGGCCTGCCGAATCAGGTTGCCGTTTCCAGTCGTCAATTTATTCATGATGCCGTCGTATGTTTGCCCGACTGTTGCAAGTTGTCTGCCGAGCTTTTCGAAGTCTTCGACAAACCCCCTGATTTTATCGTACAGTACTCCGGCTTTGTCGGCGATCGCGCGCGCGTTTTCATTCTGGCGTTCATAGCGCCAAATATTGTCGACGGTGCGTAGCGTAGCCAGCAACGTGGTCGGCGTGACTACGACGATTTTGTGTTCGAAGGCATCATTGAACAGTTTTTCATCAGCCTGAAATGCAGCCATGAATGCCGCTTCGATCGGCATGAACAACAGCACGAAATCGAGAGAACGCAGGCCCTTTAAGTCGGAATAGTCTTTACCGCTCAAGCCTTTAATGTGTTCGCGCACGGCTTGCACATGGGCCTTGAGCGCCGCTTCACGCTCTTGGTCGTCCTCGGTCGAACAATATTTTTCATACGCCAGGAGCGATACTTTCGAGTCGATCACGACATCCTTATTTTCCGGCAAACGAACAATCACATCGGGCTTGAACAAGCGATTATCTTGATCCCTGAATGCGCCTTGAGTCTCGTATTCGACGCCTTTGCGCAAACCGGATTGCTCCAAAACTTTTTCCAGAATCATTTCTCCCCAATTACCTTGTGTTTTCTTGCTGCCTTTGAGCGCACGGGTCAAATTCAATGCTTCCTGATTCATTTTTTCGGTATCGCGACGTAGCGAGATGATTTCCTGGCGAAGAGAAATGCGGTCTTTGGTTTCGTTGTCGTAAATATTCTCGATGCGAGTCTTGAAATCTCCGAGCTGCTGCCGAAGTGGGGCAACAATATGATCGAGCGCGGTTTTATTATGTTCGGCGAATTGCTTGCCGCGTTCCTCGAAAATTTTGGCGGCCAGATTTTCGAATTGGGTTTTGAGTTGTTGTTCGGCTTGCTGCAGCAATAGCAGTTTTTCCGATGCGCTTTTACCTTGTTCTTCGAGCCGGGCATGCAGGTCGGCGTTCGCGGTTTTGGTTCTGAGTAACTGTTGTTGTAAATGATCGCATTCGCTCTCCTTGGCATCGAGAGTTTTAAGTTTTTCCTCCGCGACGGCTAGGCGAGTTAGCATTTGCTGATTGTTTTTTTTCTCTCGAAGGTTGAATAGCAGCACCGATACAATGCCGGCGAGAAATCCGATCAATAATACAACCGATCCGGGTATTTGGTTTAGTAATTCCATTAGGCTTGTTCAAGAGTCAAAGAAAATAGCACGCTGATAACCAACAATTCCCAATTTGAACATGCTCTCGGAGTTGAGGGTGTGACGCATGCTTGTCGAAGAACGCCGTGAACCCGTCCGTAAGGGCTTGACGGCGACCCTCGATAGACACATCCCATACCTTTTATTCTTAGACGGCTTTTCGATCAAAAGGGAGTAGTTTCATAAGTCTGCCATGCACGTTAGTTTTTGCGCCAAGCCCCCGAAGCGTTCGATTTTACGCAACACGGTGTCGTTGAAAACCTTTTGATCGGCCAGTATTTTGACCGATTTCCGGGCACGGGTAATCGCTGTATAAAGCAATTCTTTGGTCAACACAGGATTATGTTGATCCGGAAGAGCGATAAGAATTTCGTCAAATTCCGAACCCTGGCTTTTATGGATCGTCATTGCGTATACGGTTTCGCAATGCGGCAATCGAGCCGGCAGACATTTTTTGATACTGCCGTCGGGGCGTTGGAAAAACACCATCAATTTACCACTTTGCTCGGCGTCTTTCAGACATAGGCCAATATCGCCATTATAAAGTTGTAGCGCGGCATCGTTTTGCGTGATCATGACCGGACGTCCATGATACCAAGTCCCGATAGGGTTGATATGACCTCTTGAAGCCAATCGGCGCTCAACTCGGCTATTAATATCGGCGACGCTATATTTTCCGGCCCGATTCGCACAGAGCACTTGAAATCGCTTGAAGACATTAAAAATTTGCTCGATATCATTTGAATTCTCTATTGCGCGTAAATAATCGAGCCGCTGTCCGGCAATATAGGCGATAGCATCTTGATTCAATAAGCCGATATTTTCATTACCGGCCTGCAATGCCGACCAAGCGGCTTCAGGGTGCTGCAAATTGACCGCTTCGGCCAGGTTTTTGATCGTCACATCGAATCGGTGCGCTTTTTTTAGTTCGACGGTATGATCCGGCAACGCTGCGGTCAAATCTGCCAATACCGCGCCCGATTCGACCGATGCCAATTGATCCTTATCGCCGAGCAAGATCAATCGGGCACTGGGTTTAAGTGCATCGACCAATTTACTCATCAACGCTAAATCAACCATTGAGGCTTCATCGACTACGACCAAATCGAAAGGCAGGGGGGCTTCGGTATTATGCCGGAAATAAGGCGAAGGCGGACGAGAGCCTAGTAGGCGATGCAGGGTCGTGACCGATTCGGGAAGAGATTGTTTGATAGTTTCCGAGCAAGGCAAGGCACTCTTGCTGTTACCTATCGATTCCTGCAGGCGCATTGCGGCTTTTCCGGTCGGTGCTGCAAGGGCGATGAATAACGGGCGTTTTGCCAATTCCTGCAGCAAAGCCAGAATTTTGACGATAGTGGTGGTTTTACCAGTCCCGGGACCGCCGGTAATGATGCAGAACGTTCGATTAAGCGCGGTTTTGGCTGCTTCACGCTGCCAGTCGATTTCCGCAATGGCGGCCGGGAAGTAGCGGTCCAATAAGGCTTCAGCGTCAGCAGGGGAGACATTGACGCGGGTCATTGCACCGATCCGGTTGACCAAGTTTTTTTCATAGGCCCAATAACGCTGAAGATAAAGTCGGTCGTCTTCAACTATTAACGGCGCGGTATCAGTCCTTGATGCCAGACCTGAAGCCATGATTGTTTCCCGGGCTTTCGCATCAATGCGGATACAACTATGCCCTTGATTTTGCTCGAAGGAAAGACGGGCGATTAGTTTTTCGAAATTATCTTGCGCGGCACCGGTCAAGGCGCTACGGCGGCTCAAAAAACGAGAAAAAGCCATATCGAGTCGGGTAAAAGTAGATTCTTCTTTCATTTGTCAGATAAATTTCGGCGCTTGTTGCCGTAAAATGAAGCCAATAGGACGCTTTAAAACATCACGAGAGAAATAGAGGGAGCCCTTATAAGGCAGTGTCTCAATAGCTTTTGGCATGGAGATATTTACCCGAATATTGATTTTGAGTTCTACGACTTAAGTTTAGCTTAATATTCCCAAGGTTAAAATCATTTTGTTGTTAAATAATAAGGCTTTACATTATGAATAAAATCATATTGGCAAGTTCTGTGTTTATGATGAGTAGTCTATTTACTCAGCCTATAAAGACAGTTGAGGCATCCGACCAGCATAAAGCTAAGTTGACTTCGGGCAAAACCGCCGGAAAACCTACAAAAGGGCGATTGGGCCGAGCCTCTTGGTACGGACCTAGATTTCACGGCAAAAAAACCGCGAGCGGACGCAAATTCGATATGTATGCGATGACTGCGGCCCATAAAACGCTGCCGTTGTTATCCTACGTGAAAGTCACCAATCCCAAAAGCCATAAATCAGTTGTCGTACAAATCACCGACCGTGGGCCTTACCATGGCAAAAGGGAACTGGACTTGTCCTATGCCGCCGCCAAGCAAGTGGGCATTCAAAAGCAGGGGGTCGGTTTTGTAGAGATTCAACCGCTAAGCCGATCTCAAGCGATAGCCGAAATAGGCAACAACGATTCGTAATTGAATCGTAAATAAGCGAATAGCACAAAAGCCGAATGGCATTTGCCCTTCGGCTTTTTTTGTCTCGTTCCCAAGTTCCAGCTTGGGAATGCCTACCATCAAGCTCTGCTTGCACACACGCCAAAAATCTCCGATAAAGCCTCGATACGCCATAAATCCGGCCTATCCCGATAAACACCGCTCATCGGCTGTTCGGGCTGCATGCCGCGCACGAATAAATATAATGCCCCACCGAAATGCTTTTCGTAATCGTAATCGGCCAAGCGTTGACCCAAATAGCGATGTAACACCAGCGTATACAGCCAATATTGCAATCCGTAATTATGCTCGCGCATCGCGTCCGTCAGCGTTTCCGGCCGGTAATCCGGCAGGCTGTTGGTTTTATAATCGATGACGAAATAACGGCCGCCGTATTCGCAAATCAAATCGATGAAACCGGTCAAATAACCGCACATTTGCTTGCTGTTCAGCGCTTGATAAACCGGAGAGTCCGATAAGATCGCATTGATTTGTGTGGCGTTCATCGGCTGCATTGCGAGATAAAACGGCATTTCCTTCAAACATAGCTCATCGGCAATATTCATCAGCAAAAAAGCCGGATCATCTTCGGCCAAGGGGGTTGTCACGACGGCTTGCAATAAGTAATCGATGGCTTCAGGATGCTCCGTTTGCAAGCCGTAACGCCGACAGGTGCTATCGCGCAACTCGGCGATGTTCGGCATATCGGCCAAGTACGCGAAATCGAGATGCTCCAGCAAGTCGTGCACGACGTTGCCAGTATGCGCGCCTTTCGGCAAATCCTCTTGCATGCCGGCCGCCGACAAGGCCGGTTCCGCATCGAGCGAAGCCAATTCGCGGGCCTTGTCTTCCGGCAATTCCGGCGCATCCTGTAGACTCAAAGCCGAGAGTGCCGTGTAACTACTCATTTGCCAATCGGTGCGTAGCGAACGCAGCCTCGACCTTGCCGATAGCCGGGTTTCGTCGAGCCATTTTTCGTAACGGCCTTTTGACATCGCCGGTAATTCCAATAAACGATATTCGAAAGCATGCGGGTCGCGGTTGCAATAATCGATTAGGATCGATTGTTGCGCGGCAAAATCGCAATCTTCGAAACCGAGTAGCCAAGCCAATGCCGATTGATTCGGAACATCCTTGCTTCGCACATCGGCCCAGACCAGATAACTGCGATATTTAGCCCGGGTCAGCGCTACATAACATACGCGCAAATCCTCGGCCAATTCTTCGTCGATCGCTTGCGCGCGGCGGCGTTCGAAATCCTCCGAGCCTAAATCGGCGACGATGCGCCCTTGCTCGTGGCATTGAATCAAGGGCCGACCGGTGGAGAGTCGGCTGCTGCGTTGCCAGAGGGACGGACAAAAAACAATATTATACTCGAGCCCCTTCGACCGATGCATCGTGACAATCTTGACCGCTTCATCATCGCTTTCCAAACGCATGCATTGCTCTTCGAGACTGACTTTTCCGCCCGCCGCATCGGTGATACGCGCGCGCAGCCAATCCAGCGTTTTTCCGATGCCTAAATGCTCGTCGACAGCGGCTTGCTGCACTAACTCGATCAGATGATGCAAGTTGGTCAAGCGGCGCTCGGCAAGACGGCTAGCCGATAGCTGCAAACGTATTTGCTCTTGGTCGAGCAAACGCTGCATCATCGCCATTAGCCCTTGGTTTTGCCAGTGCTGATAATAATTCAAAAAATGCGACAGCCAGGCATCCAAGGCCACTTCTTGATTCAGCATGCGATATAAAGTCTGCCCATCCATTCCGAACCAATCGAGCGTCAAGGCTTGCTTCAATAGCGCTGTGTCGCCAGGATGAGCAATGGCTTGTAACAAACAAAACAAGTCGGCCGCCTCAGCGGTCGCGAATACCGATTCGGTGCTGTTCAAAACCGAAGGGACGCCGGCTTCGCGCAATGCCGCTTGATATTCCGAAGCTTGGCGATTGGTTCTGACCAATACCGCGATATCGCCCGGTTGAACTCGCCTGCCGCTATCGCTCAAAAAGTAAGGCTCATTGAGCAATTCGACGATTTCGTTGACGACCTCGGCCTGAAGACATTCGCCGGCTTTGCCGGAACTCCAGTGGCCCTTGTCGCTTTGCGACAGTTGCCAGAGCACCATCGGCGCCAGCGTCTTTTTATCGAGACTTAGGGTTTTATCCGCATTGGCGGGAGCGCCTACAACCGGTTGGAATTGCAACTGTTCGAGAAAAAAGGCCTGCTCGCGGCTGAATAAGGCATTCACCGCCTCGACCAGGGTCGGCTGCGAACGCCAGTTCGTGCCGAGGGTAAACCGATGATGCGCCTGTTGCTGAGCGGCAAGGTAGGAAAAAATATCGGCACCGCGAAATTTATAGATCGCTTGTTTGGGATCGCCGATCAGATACAAATAATGTGCGTTTGAACCGAATAAGGTCGAAAATATCAGCCACTGATTCTGATCGGTATCCTGAAATTCGTCGATCAATGCGGCCTTGAAGCGTTGTCTCAATTCGGCGGTCAATAATGCCCCTTGATTGCCTTGCAAGGCAAGGGCAAGCCGGCTAATCAAATCATCGAACGACAATATATTGAGTTGCTGCATCTGCTTGTCCAGCTCTATGCGGACATGCTCTAACAGCGCCCGACGAAAAACCAGACTGATTCGATCGATCGAGTCGAACAAGGCATCGAAAGGCGTGGTGTCGATTTTCAGTGTTGCCAGATACTCGTGCTTGCGTTGCTCGCCGGTTTGCGTTTTGGTTTTTCTAAACTTGTTACCGTTCAAGCCATCGACCAGGCCGGTTACCGTCAAACATGCAAATGCCTCGGGGCTTGGAAGCTGCAGTGTTTCCTGGTTTAGCCAGGCGCGCAACTCTTGGAGGTGATGTTCAAAAATTTCGGTATACGACGATTTGAAGAAGCCGTCACCAAAGTGGTTTAGCAGTGTTTTAGCGGCCTGATCCAAGTGGATACGCGCTTGCTCTGCCTGCTCCCGGCAAGCGGCTAATGCTTCGTTCGGATCGCGATACTCCGGAAAAATCTCGATGTCGAGCGGAATGCGATCGATGCCGGCTAATAATGCATCCGGAGTTGAGTACGTTGCGGTCAACAAAGCCGCTTCCCAGGAGGCTTTTTGATAAATTTGGCCGCGCCAGAAATCGTCGGCACAGGCTTGCTTGACGGCCGCCGCATCGGCGGTCAGTTCGGAATCGAAAAGCTGGCCGCTTTCCAGCGCATGCTCCTTCAAGACCCGCTGGCAAAAACCGTGAATCGTAAACACAGCGGCCTGATCGATATCGAGCAGCGCCAATTCCAGCCTTTTTTTGATCCGATCGCGGTCTATTTCGAGCCGGTTTAGCCATTTGATAATCGCACCGTCAATGCTTTCGGTTTTCCCGCTTGCGGCCTGTTTAGCCTCATTGAGCCTGAGCCTGATCCGCTCCTTCAGTTCCTCGGTGGCGGCCTTCGTAAAAGTCACCACCAACAACTCGTCGATTTTCATATCGAATTCGACGACAAAGCGCAGCGCCAGCATCGCAATCGCATAGGTTTTACCGGTACCGGCGCTGGCTTCGATTAAGTTGATACCTTGGCGGCAATCGGTTGTTATCGGGTCGAAATGTTCGGATGGCATGGAGCTTTGAGTGAGGGTTTTAGCTTGCTTGAATTTATGTATCGCTTCGCGGGTTTTCCGAGTGAGTCATCAACAATAATCGGCTATGTTTCATCAGCCTCGACCCCAGGCTTGATCGACGCCGATCCAAACCGATTTGATACCGAATTGCTTCTTTAAGGTTTCTGAAAAACGTTGGGCTTCCTGCATGCTGCTAAAGCCGGGTATGGTCAATCGATACCAGGTTTTGCCGTCGACTACTACCTCATTAATGTCAACGGTAATACCTTCTTTTCTCAAACGTCCCGCTTTCTTTTCAGCGGTAGCCGCTTTTTGAAAGGCGCCAATATTAATCGAGTAATCCTGAGCTTCTGCCGCATGACTGCGTGGCTGGGCCGCGCGTTTAGGCTCTGCTGCCCGTTCAATTGATAATTGCTGAACTTTGTTTTCCAAACGATTCAGTCTATCAAGCAAGTTTTTTTGTTGTTCGAGTAAATCGTTTGATTTATCGGCGGAAATCGGCTTTTGTTCAGCCGTGTCGAGTGCCGTCGTTTTTCCAGAGGCCAGTTCCGAAACATGTCGGCTCAAACTTTCGATTTTAGCTGCCAATTCGTCATACCCGTGCCGGCTATCGAGACGCCTAACCTGAGCTTGTTGCGCGCTTAGCCGCGAAATTTCCGCGCGAAGATCGGTATTCCGGTTGTTACTAATGAAAGCAAAGCCCGCTGCAATTAATAATGCAATGATGGCAAGGGCTAATGCTGTAAAATTCAAAGTCGATGTTTTGGCTAGGTTCGTTTCAAAATCTTGTTGCTTGCTAGTTAACTCGTCTAGTTCTGTCACTGGCTTTCTCCGCTGATTTGGCTTGAATAAGCGGCGGCAATCGACTCAACCATTTTTTTAATTACCGCAAAAATGCATTAGCTTTCATTATAGACTCAAAAATGAGACGCTACATTAAACAGGTCCCAAGCTTCGGCAAATAACCTCTTTTTATAAAGAGGGGAAATCGAACATGTTTTGGCGGATAAAATGTTAGTCTCCTTGAGGTTTACGAAGAAACCTCGATAAAATCGACTCAATTAATAGAGATACAATATGAAAATATGGGTGGATGCCGATGCGTGTCCGGTAGTGATCAAGGAGATTTTGTTCAAGGCGGCCGAGCGCACCAAGACGCAATTGACGCTGGTCGCCAATCATTCAGTGAATGTGCCACCTTCGCGTTTTATCGCTTTCCTTCGAGTGCCGAAGGGTTTCGATGTGGCCGACAATGAAATCGTCAAAAAACTCGCTCCGGGCGACCTTGTCATTACCGGCGATATTCCGTTGGCAGCGGAAGCGATCGAAAAAGGCGCTAAAGCATTGAATCCGCGCGGAGAATTATATACCAGCGAAAATATTCGATCGCTGCTGAATATGAGGGATTTCATGGATACATTGCGATCCAGCGGCATTCAAACCGAAGGCCCCGCGGCTCTCAATCAAAACGACCGAAAAAACTTTGCCAATCATCTGGATAAATTATTGACGCAATACGCTAACGGTAAATGTCAACTACGTTGACATTTACCGGGGGTTACCTCGCCAAGCAGGGATATGCTTACCGTCCGTATTGGGCAGCTGATGGTAGAGAGGTACTTTCACCCTCCTTGATTCTTAGCCTTGCTGGCTGCACCTAAGGCTTGCCCCCTTTATTCAGGTGATTTTTAATGAGCCGACTCAATTATTGGCAAACGCGTGCATCGGCCTTGCTTTTGGGGTTAGTCTTCGTCACGGTTGCGGCATGGCAAGCCGGCAGTATTTTGATCGCACCGGCCCATCGTAACGTAGACAAACCGAATTTGGATTTTCCGGTTTACGATGCGAGGTTAAACAGCGAGTCCGGTGCCGAAATAGCTGTTTGGTATGTACCTGCGGACAGGGCCGAAGCAACGGTTATTTTATTGCATCCGGTCCGCTCGGACCGAAGAGCAATGCTCGGCCGCGCCAGGCTTTTTCACCGGGCGGGATACGCTGTAGTTTTGATCGATTTGCAAGCGCATGGAGAAAGTACGGGACGGCATATTACATTCGGCTATATTGAACGCCACGATGTCAGTGCTGCTGTTGCCTACGCCCGGAAGCTGAATCCACGACATCGAATCGGTATTGTCGCGAGTTCCTTGGGCGGTGCGGCGGCGCTAATGGCTTCGCCTTTACCTATCGACGCGCTGGTTTTGGAGTCGGTATACACGACGATTGAGGATGCGGCCAAAAACCGGCTTGCAATGCGTACGGGTCCGTTGAGCACACTATTAACACCGTTATTGCTGTGGCAATTGAAGCCCCGACTTGGCGTTTCATCATCGGAACTACGCCCGATCGATTTCATGGCAAAAATCGAAGCGCCGGTATTAATAGCAAACGGCGAAATCGACCAGCATACGCCGATCGCCCAAGCACGGCAGTTGTTCGATACTGCGGATACGCCTAAACAATGGGTCGTTTTCAAAGGCGCGGCCCATACCGACTTGTTGGCATTCAACGCCAAGCACTATGAAAACGAGGTATTACCGTTTCTCGACCGATACTTAAGGTTTCGTGACAAATAGCTTCCCGATTTGTCTTCGTACCTACGCTCTGCACTCGTTAGATGCTCCCCTCAGTTCCGGTTATTCAGTCCGCAAGGCTTCCAGCGGATTCAACCGGGCGGCTTTGACCGCCGGCATTACGCCGGCGGCCATGCCGATCGCCAGCGACAACACAAAGGCAGCGGCCAGGTAGCCCCAAGCCAACTGCACAGGTAAGGCCGGAATGAACTCGACGATCAATTGCACGGTAAGCATGCCGACGGCAATACCGACCATTCCGCCGGCAAGACTGAGCGCCAAGGCTTCGGCTAAAAACAACTGAAAAACCACGCGGCGCTCGGCGCCGAGCGCACGCAACAGGCCGATTTCGGAGATACGTTCGGAAACGGCGATCGTCATGATCGTCAAAATGCCGACCGAACCGACCAATAGCGATATTCCGCCCAACGCACCGATCCCCAGTGTTAGAATCGATAGCACCGAATCCAGTGTTTCGAGCATTTTATTCTGCGTGATGATCGTAAAATCCTCGAAACCGTGGCGCCGAATCAATAAATCCTTGATAACTTGTTCGACTATTTCGACCGAAATGTCGGGATTGTAAATGACATCGATCTCCATCAGGCTTTGCCGGTTGAATAATTCTAAGGCTTTATCCGCCGGTATATAGACCGTATCGTCCAGATCGAAGCCGAGCATTTGGCCTTTCGATTCCATCACGCCGATAACTCGGTAACGGTCTCCGCCGATGCGAATACGCTCGCCCAGCGGATTAGTACGACCAAATAGTTCGCTAGCCAATTTACTACCCAAAACGGCGAATGCTCGAGAAGCGCTCTGATCATCCTCCGGCAGAAAACGGCCAATGGCGATATTGATTTTCCAAATTTCCGGTAATGCCGAACCCACGCCGAAAACATTGGCGCGCCGGTGGCGGCCTATCGTTTCCACGCGCGCATTGCCTTGCACCATCGGCATTGCGGCGATGACATTCGGGAGCCTGCCGACACTCTCGGCATCATCGATCGTCAAGGGCCTCACCGTGCTGATGGTGGCTCCCGATATGCCGAAGGTCGTGGTTTTGCCTGGGGTAATCGCGAGCAGATTCGTGCCGAATTGCGTAAATTCGTCCAACACGAAACGATGAATGCCTTGTCCGATCGATGTCAGAATCACGACGGCGGCAATGCCGATAATCAAGCCCAGCGCGGTCAACGAAGAACGCAGCTTTTGATTCAGTACGGTCCGTAGCGACAATCCGGCCAAATCGAAAATAGTCATCGTCTGCTTACCTTTTCGAAAGCGCGGAGATCGGATCCATCTTCGCCGCCTTGCGTGCCGGCAACACTCCGAAAATCAAGCCTGTCGCCAACGATACGGCTAGCGCGGCGGCAAGCGCCCAATTCGGTAGGATAAACGGAAACGCAGGATAAAGCATTTGCAAAACGAACAGAATCGACTGACCGGCGACAAGCCCTAAAACCGCCCCGGCCAACGATAACAGCGCCGCCTCGGTCAAAAACAAACGCTGCAACTGGCTCTTAGTGGCGCCTAATGCCCGCAACAAGCCTATTTCCGAGGTTCGCTGCGTCACGCTGACTAGCATGACATTCATAACCAGCACGCCCGCTACCGCAAGGCTTATCCCGGCAATGCCGGTCACAGTCAAGGTCAACGCGGTCAATATTTTGTCGAAGGTTTGCACCACGCTATCTTGCGTAATGATCGTCACATCGTCTTCACCTTCATGACGGGCCTTGATGATCTCGCGTATATCATCGACTGCTTTATACATCGCCGGTTTCGATTTGGCTTCGACCAACACTCGGAACAGCCCTTCCGTATCGAATAGTGCTTGCGCCGAGGCAACCGGAACGATCACGATTTCATCGAAACCGACGCCAATCGACTGGCCTTCGGTCGACAGCACGCCGACGACTCGAAAACGCCGGTCATGAATACGCAGCCATTGCCCGATGGCCGGTCTCTTTGGAAATAATTCCTCGCGGATCGTTTGGCCGATGACGCAGACTTGTTGCGCACGATTGACATCCGTATCCGGTAAGAAACGGCCCTGAGCCATAGTCAATCGGCGCACGCGCTGCAGCGCATGAGTCGAGCCCAAAATATTCGCCTCGCGCTCGAGCGCTTGGCCGCGCACCGAAACCGGCGCCGAGCCGACCGAAATCGGCGCTACCGCGGCGATATAATGACTTCTGAACAAGGCCTCGGCATCGTCGAGCGTTAAATCGCGCGGCGTTTCACCCATGATCGGCGGGTGCCCGCCGACGGTTTCCGTTCTGCCCGGTAGAATGATCACCAAATGCGTACCGAGCGTTTCGAATTCTTGGACTATGTAATTGCGAGCACTTTCGCCCAATGCAACCAATACCGTGACCGACGCCACACCGATGCTCATCGCGAGAATAATCAAAGAAACTCGAAGCGGCTGTGTTTTAATCGCGCTTATGGCTTGATTTAGGGTGTCGGTTATTCTCATGAAAAATTTAGGGGCGCAGATATCGGGATGTTTACATAGACTGAAAGCAAATTAAGGCTTGGCAGATTTTTTGATTTCTTATGTTAAGAAGGAATCATCGAGCATTTATTGTTTTTTAGTTAAGACAATGTTTATAAAGTACTTATTTATAGCTATTTTAGATAAGTCGATTATAATCGACCTGTGTTCCCTTAGAGTCAATACTTCCTTCTTCGTTGTTTTAGTCATGCGTTTGAAAGTAAAACGAATTGACTAGCGTAAACATAACAGCTGTATCTACGGATTAGATGGTTTGGTTTGTGTTAGTTGCGATTACTTGACTGTTCGTGAATGCAATATTAACTAGCTCGGCAACGTTTTGTTTGAGTTAAGCTTAATTAAAAAAAGGTAGTTATTAAAAATAATAACGGTATGTCCGTTTTTCGCTTCGTTTTGATGCTGCGCAATTTTGAACATTAATGAGTTTAAAACCGCCCTTGTTAACATGAAGAGTTTATTTTATCGGAGATGCCGGCAGCAGATGGGGCATGAAGTCTGCTTGGAAGGGTTTGTTCTGCATTTTCAATCGCTGCGCTAAGCAAAAAAAGCTTAATCATTTTTAAGGGTGCGATTTGTGTTTTATGGCGGTAACGCCAGCCGCGTTTTGCATATCGAAAAATTAGATAAGGAATGCAAAACTGCGAACTTTCACAGTAATAACCTCTCTATCTTGTTTATTTATTTTGGTAATTGCCGAATGACATCCTGTCAATATTTGAACAGGTTTTTTTATTGTGAAAACGAGTATAGGTGAAATAACGATGAAAACAATAACAACAGTTTATTTGACTTTAAGTTCGACAGTTTTACTATTAGGCAGTCACCCCTTAATGGCGGCGTGTAACGACGTTCCACGGCAAGCATTGGAAAATGCAATAATCGCAGCTGAATCTGCAGGAACTGACACTGGCGGCTATGGTTTGCCGATGTGGGTTACGATGGTTGATGAAACGGGAAAGGTTTGCCATGTGGCGACTAGCGGTACGACCGGTGCGGGTGCGGGAAACTCTCAATGGCTGGGTAGCCGGGTGATTTCGGTTCAAAAAGCCAATACGGCTAATGCGTTCAGCTTGGATGGCTATGCCATATCGACAGCCAATTTATATAGCGCTGTGCAGCCGGGAGGAAGCTTATACGGACTCCAGCATAGTAATCCGGTTGATTCCACGCGTGCTTATGCGGGAAGCCCTAATTCTTACGGTACGAATCGCGACCCTTTGAATAATCGACGGATCGGTGGTGTCAACGTCTTTGGCGGCGGTTTGGCTTTGTACTCAGGGGGCAAAAAAATCGGCGCGATCGGCGTTTCCGGGGATACCTCTTGCCGTGACCATGCCTATGCATGGCGAGTAAGAGCAGCGCTTAACATGCTCCCGGGCGGCACCGGGATAAGCACTGTTAACCTTAATGCCGACGGAGATGTTCAAACGCCTCTTGCAGGTGCATCCGTCGGAGACGAGATGATTTTGACCGGCAGCGGCGGTTACTGGGATGCTTGGTCGCAGCCGGCTTGCCCTAATTCAACCAATGCCGTAACGCTCGATAACGGAACTTTGCAGGCACCTTGATAAAGACCTCGTGGAACAAAGAGAGCAAGGATAGCTCTCTTGTTTTAAATGAAATTTTTCCGATGAATAAAATTTTGCTGCTGTGTGTTTTGATAGTGCCTTATACAATACTTGCGGTTTTACCGCTTCTGCTCCCTTCAAAACCAGGCAGCTTCTGCAGCCAGAAGTCAAGTAAAGCAGACATCAAGCCAACGCGGACACAAATTCCGGACTTACGCGTTTTAGCCGCAACATCCAGTGGACAAGTCATACCGACTCCGGAACAAATCGAAGAAGAGCGGCTCGTCGAGGATGAGCAAGTTACTCTGGCCGGCGATTGGTTGAAAGATAAAGACCCAAGACAGCGCGTTATCGGAGCCGAGCAGCTTTCAGCCTACCCGACAAGAAAAGCCGGAGATCACCTTTTGGACGCATTGAGAAATGATGCGTCCGCCGAAGTGCGTTCGGCAGCGGCGGAAAGTCTCGGTTTTTTCGAATCTGCGGAAAAGAATATTCTCGATAGTTTAATCAGTGCGTTATCGGACAGCGATGCAGCTGTGCGGTCCAGTGCATTCAGTTCATTACAAGTGTTACTGAATCTTAGCGAGAACAATCAGGCGGTACAGAAGCACATCGAGAGTCAGCTTAAAGAATTGCTCGAAATCCGCCACCTTCCCGACGAGGTGCGCGACGCTATCCAAAGCTATTTAGACGATAACACAACTTCTTTGGAATGAGCCTCATTTGCAGGGCAAACTGAAAACGAAGAAACCACATGTTTCGTTTACGCTTAATCTTAAATTCGGCAGCTATCCCTTTAGCCAACAAGAATTCGGCGCCGTGGCGATTAACCGCACCCTGACCAACGCTTAGCTCTTTCATTTACTTGGACGATTACCAGGCTTTCATGAACGTTAGGTTAATTGATAATTACCGCTCTTCGCTGCGCTCCCCAATTCCCAGGCTTTTCATTGAAAACGCCGGCGCAACGCGTTCCACAAAATTTACAACACCCTTTTTCGTCGAGATTCCAGTCGGATAATTGATACCAATCGCGACCGATCAAGAGTTTTCCGCAGTGATGACAGTAAGTGCTGTCCGCTTCTTTTCGATGCACATTACCGACATAGGCGTAGCGGACGCCGTTTTTGATGGCGATGTCTCGCGCGAGCAATAGAGAAGAAACCGGCGTATGCGGCTTATCCATCATTTTCCAATCGGGATGAAACGCCGTGAAATGCATCGGCACATCGGGGCCTAAATTTTCGACGACCCATTGTGTCATCGCCTCGAATTCGTTTTCCGAATCGTTCTCGCCGGGAATGACCAAGGTTGTCAATTCAAACCAAACTGAAGTCTCATGCTTAAGATAAAGCAGCGTATCGAGCACGGCATCCAAATGACTACCGGTAATTTTATGATAAAAGTTTTCGGTAAAGGCCTTGAGATCGACATTGGCGGCATCTATATAGCGATAAAATTCGGCCCTAGGCTCAGGACAGACATAACCGGCCGTCACCGCGACCGATTTTATTCCGAGTTCTCGGCAAGCGATTGCGGTATCGATGGCATATTCATGAAAGATAACCGGATCGTTGTAAGTATATGCGACGCTATCGCAGCCGTTTTCCCGTGCCGCTCTGGCAATCGCCTCAGGCGATGCCAAGCTCATCAGCGCATCCATCTCGCGCGATTTACTAATATCCCAGTTTTGACAGAATTTACACGCTAGATTGCAACCGGCCGTGCCGAAGGATAAAATGGGCGTGCCCGGTAAAAAATGGTTTAACGGTTTCTTTTCGATCGGATCGATCGCAAAGCCGCTAGACCGGCCGTAACTGGTCATGACGACTTGACCGTTTTGGTTTTGCCTGACGAAACACAATCCTCGCTGACCCTCATGCAATTTGCAAAACCTAGGACAAAGATCGCATTGTACGCGCCCATCCTCTAAAGCATGCCAATAGCGTGTCGTAACGGTGTCTGGGGTAATCAAGTTAGGCATTAGCGCTCTCCCGGAACCAATAAATGTTTTAACGGGTCAGTGGATTGTAAGCTTTCTGTTATAAAATTCTCTCCATACCACTTCTTATACAGGATATTGTCTATGAACAGAAGACCCGCAGTCGCAGGCTTGTTTTATCCTGACGATCCGATTGAGTTGCGAACAATGGTGGATCATTATATTAATGATGCCGAAACCGAGGCGAAAGTTCCGAAGGCGATTATCGCCCCCCACGCCGGTTACATTTATTCAGGGCCGGTTGCTGCCAGCGCCTATGCGAGACTAAAACAAGCCCGCGATAACATCACCCGCGTCGTGCTGATCGGCCCTTCGCACCGAGTAGCTTTTCGCGGTTTGGCCGTTACCCGCACCGACTACTACACAACGCCATTGGGCAATGTCGCTATCGACCGGACTGCGGTTGAAGCATTGATGAAGCTACCGTTTGTCGAATATATCGAACAAGCGCATACTCATGAGCACAGCTTGGAAGTGCATTTGCCTTTCTTGCAGGAAACACTGGCCAATTTCAAATTAGTCCCGATTGTCGCCGGAGATGCTTCGGCCGATCAAGTCAGCCGTGCTCTCGATTTGGTTTGGGGCGGTCCCGAAACCTTGATCGTCATCAGCTCCGACCTGAGCCATTATCACGATTATTTAACTGCGAAAAAACTCGATCAACAAACCAGTACCTTGATCGAGCAAATGCAATACGAAAAGCTATCGTCCGAGGATGCCTGCGGCAAAGTGCCGGTATCCGGATTATTGAAATTGTTGCGGCAAAAATCGATGCGTATCAAAACCGTTGATCTCAGAAATTCCGGCGATACCGCAGGCGATAAAGACCGAGTCGTGGGGTATGGCGCCTATGTCGTTGAATGAACAAAACCGAAAGCGCCTTCTGGATTTAGCCAAGCTGTCCATTGCTCATGGTTTAAACACAGGCAAAGCGCTCAAGATCGATCTAAGCGATTATCCACCCGAATTGACTGTGTCGCGCGCAACATTCGTGACCTTACAAAAACAAGGACAACTGCGCGGCTGCATCGGCATGCTCGAAGCGGTTAGACCAATGGCCGAAGATGTCGCCGAGAATGCTTTCTCCGCAGCATTCAAGGATTGCCGGTTCCCACCGCTCGAAGCCGACGAGCTCGATGAATTGGACATTCATATTTCGATACTGAGTCCCGCCGAACCAATTGCATTGACTTCGGAGCAAGACCTCATCGATCAATTGCGCCCTGGTATCGACGGCTTAATTTTGGAAGAAGGCTTCAAACGAGGCACGTTTTTACCTTCAGTATGGGACTCCTTGCCCGATCCTCGGCAGTTCTTACAGCATCTCAAACAAAAAGCCGGGCTTCCCCCACATTATTGGTCGGATAGCATTAAGATTTCGCGGTATACTGCCGAAATTATCGATTGATTCAAAGTGGCGAGGAACCATCATGATCGAAGAAAATGCAATCGTGGCAAAAATCGAGCATAACCAAGTTTGGGTTGAAAGCAAGCCGAAGCAGGGCTGCGGCGGTTGTCTGCAAAAAAGCTCCTGCTCCACTTCGGTGCTCGATAAGTTTATCAAGAAGCGCTCGATCGCCGTCGATTGCGACATCGAGATAAAAACCGGAGACGAAGTCGTTATCGGAATCAGCGAAGGGATTTTAATCAAGGCCTCGTTATTGCTGTATATGCTGCCGTTACTTGTGATGGTTCTGTGCGGCGCGGTCGCGGAAGCGTTTCTGCCGTCCGGATACGAATATGCCGACCTGGCGATTGCCGGCACCGCGATTTCGGCATTATTAATGTCCCTTTGGGCAATTTCCAAACTGCAGCAATCTTTTTTCTATACCTTTTTTTCAAGACCTGTCGTCATTAGAAGAGCAGCGGACTGACATTTGCACCGTTTTAGTCCATTACGCTTAGAGATTGCGCGTCTGTTTACAATGCAATAATAATGTAAGTATCAGACTCCGTTGCCAAAAAAGGAAATTCAGGCTTAATTTTGCCGGCCTCCCTCTTTAAAATAGCGGGATTTATTTTTAAAAAATCTCCCCTATCCCCTCTTTTTTGAAAGAGGGGACTGAATACTTACATAATGATTATCAAAGCCCGCGATCGCAAGAGAGGACGATTGTTCGAAAATGTCGTAGGCCATGTATTTACCCCATTTTACATGGATTACGGCGCTGCCAAGCCTGAAAAAGGCAGGCGGTGTGTACGCGAATGCTTTCAAGCCCCGACATGGACCGCTATTTGCGTCTATTATGTCAATTCCTTCCTTTTTACGAATTCGATTTTTATTTTCCATGGAAACACGCTATGCATCCTTTTAAATCCCATCTCAAAGAGCTCGACCTTCCGATCAAAGTCTTGTTTACCGGCTATTTAGGCACCGTTGCTGTCGGTTATTTGTTTGCGTTGATACAGATTCTTTTTACGCACGGCATGGCCGACGGCAAGTTCGGACTATCGATCGACGACATCGTCTACAGTTATTATGGCAACCGCTCGGGCACCCTACTGGAAACCAAGTTAAACGGCTCGATGAAACCTTATGCGACCGAGCAAGAGCGCTTCACACTGATTCAATGGACTCGAGACGGTGCTGAACAATCGGAATACGCATCCAGCGGCTCCAAAAATATCATCGAAACCAAATGTGTGATGTGTCACAACGCCGATGCGTCGGGAATCCCTAATTACAATGACTTTTCTCAACTGAAAGCCGTGACCGAACAAGACGAAGGCGCCACCTTCGCCTCGTTGATTCGCATATCGCATATCCATTTATTCGGTATTGCTTTTATTTTCATGTTCGTCGGTTTGATTTTTAGTTTTTCCGAAACCGCATCTGTCATGATCAAAAGTACCGCAATCGGTATGCCTTACGTATTCTTGATAGCGGATATCATGTCATGGTGGCTCACTAAGCTGCACCCTATGTTTGCGTGGCTCGTGATTATCGCCGGCATGGGTATGGCCGTATCGTTCGCATTCATGTGGTTTACATCGATTGCCGAAATGTGGGCGTATCGCTACGTCTTTGTCGATGGCTTGGCGGTTCACTATCACAACATCAGAAAAGCGTCGGCCAAGAAGCTGTCTCTCGATGAACAGACTTCGATGAGCGCCGTGATTTTTCATGCGGCAAAGCAAACCGTCTGTTTTTTCATCGAAAATGGCGTAAAACCGCTCATCTCGTTCATCAAAAGCAAAATCAATAGATAACCAGACTACCCTATTAGCCTAAAAAGAGCAGTTGAGAGCCTCCGCCCTGAGCCCTTCGGCTGCGCTCAG
>NPIE01032925.1_pt1 | contig 23670 bp, 24 predicted proteins | sample 8637661 | NCBI WGS metagenome assembly NPIE01 (sample SAMN07420842, study PRJNA396082) | bioreactor metagenome | isolation source: sample BA12 brine-fed electro-methanogenic bioreactor BA | place: Japan: Kochi | collected 2016-12-09
CAGATTCAAAAAATTCCTGAAGAATTTTGATCATGGCCCACCCGTCAAATCGGCGCTTTTGAGACTGGGTGATGTTTTTTGGGGTGGAAAAACCCCTCCACTAAACAGATCGTGAACGGCCTCCTCATCCTCGCCTGTTACTCTCGCCATCGAGTAAATCCGATGTTGATACCTGTATCCAGAACCACCTTCAGCGTCGAAACGCCTGTCCCGACGCGTCTGTGAAATATATCGAGTGTTCTCGGGAAACTCCTCAACACTGACGACCTAGTCTAGCGAGATCGCGCCCCCTTCTGGGCCATCCCAAATCCTCAAGAGCAACTCTGAAAATAGCTGGCAAGGGGCCTCAAGCTACGCTGCGCCCAACGACAGTAGATCAATCCGCTTCTCCTCGCGCCCGCAACTACATTGACTCCAATTATTCAGACGATGCAGATTTCTGGAACCAGCATCTGAGTCATGAAGATAATATGGACTCCGTATATCGGGAGCTCGTAGAAGCAATGCTTTCCGATCGTGGCGTATCGTCAGAAGACACTGTGTTGATCAGTCGAAAGCCGGAAGGTTGGCGCTTTGTGGATTGGGCAGGAGAGTTTGGAGGCGCACATGGCAAATCCCGCAGGCGGATTAGTCGCGCCCTGGAAGGGGCAGGTATCGATGTTAAACTGCTCAAATAGCATCGCATGTTGGTGTTGTGAAGAGAGTATCCTGCGGCTACTATACGAAAAATCATAACGCTAGACACGCAGAACCGATCCATCAAATCAAGAACAGAAGCTTTACATGCAACATGACGCGGACGTTCCGCTCGGGGTACGAATAGATTCCTCGATTGCGCACTTTTCCAGAACAACTCTCTACTGGCTGAGTATGGCCCTGCTCTTCATAGCAGGGCTCGCGAGCTTTGCCATGATTCCATTCGCAGTTTTCGAGTACGGCGAAGGGTTACACGACGTTTCTGCCCACGAGTGGTTTTTCCTCGCTCTGATTGCACTTCTTTTGTGGCGATACTGGATTCACTGTTCACACTTCAACGCCACCTTCTGGACACGAATATCCCGCATCTTCCTGTTTATGGGCGGGTTTCTTTTTATTGAGATCGCTTTCTATATCGCATCGGTAATTGGCGGTTTGAACGCTGGTCTTAGCTACGATCAAGCACTCAGTAACGCCGACACCAATTTCTGGGGCGAAGTATTCTCTTGGGTTGGGGTTTGTCTGGTCCTGTACCTGGCATCTCCCTCCGAAGTGAAACATGAGCAGACTGGTGAAGACGAAATTCCGGTGGTCCACGCCGAAGCTTCAACCACAGGCAGCCAAAGTAAGGAGCAGTTTTGAAAACGTTGTCCGGCCTTCTCTTCGTGGTTCTCCTCTCGATATCTCCGGCCCAGGCGGAGACGAGCTTGGAAAGACTGATTCAGGGTTGCAGCGAGTTAACCGGCATATACAAAAACCAGGACGAAAAGCGTCTCTTGGCCGCACAGATGACCTCATTGAGTGAAGCACTGAGGGGCGGATACTGCCGGGGCGTTATTGACGAATATCGCCGTAATGAAGGCTACTATGATTGTCGATATGTCGATTGGTTACAGCAGGCAAAGTACATAGCACAACATGTGACAATGCCGACTGAGAGATTGCACGTTGAGGACCTTCTGGAGCGATCCTGTGGAGGGTGACAGCCATGTCTCTGTTAAAGAAGCCCTGCGGCAACTGTTCGGTATCGAGAGCTATTCACGGATTCCAAAACTAAGGAACTCCATTAATACCCTCTTCAGGGCTCTTAAGAAGGAGCACATCCTGGATGAGGCCAACGTACCGATTGAATTCACGTCGAGTGAAAGCGAACACTGGTATGTGCTCAGAAAAGATCTTGTTGCCTTCCATAATGCCGTGATCCTACATGGCATATATTCCGAGCCGAAGGTTGTTATCAAAATTTTTCAGAACGTGGATGAGCGTAAAGATCTGGCAGGATGGGCTCGGGATATCCTGATAAACAGACAATCCGTAGCCTCCGTTGGATTGATTCGTCATCAACTTACACAGTTCCTGGACCAACTCGACTCCCACTCTGATCTGCACCAGAACCGTCTGACCAATCCTTTCGATAACGCATTACCTCAGATGGGCTTTGGTCCTCACGGAAACCTTCTCAAAGTTCTGGCCGCACAGACAGCCGTGCTGTCTTTGGGCGATTCAATGATGGTTCGTTTTCTTGACGGAGATCTTGAAGGAGCAGCAAAAGCGGCCAGGGAACTATCTACGACCGAACCCCTTCTCAGTCGCTACAAGACGATGATCCTGTCCGAATTCCGGGAAGCTGCGGAGTTCGATGACCTTCTGGACGAATGGCGTAAATAAAGTCTTTTTTGTGGAATCCACAAATCGACACTGGCTCCGAAGCAATCAAAGGAGCCAAACATGTCTACACTCAGTTCCCTGCTACACCACTGCCGCCAAAACCTTTGTGAATCGCATGTCCAGCGAGCCCTGGAAATTGAAGATGGTCTGAAAAATGGCCAGCCCTATCCCACCCTCGGCGGCAAGCGCATTCGCTGTCGCAGTGACCTCATCCGCTTCAAGCTCAGCCCGGCACTGCGCCTGATTTATCAAAAGACAGAGGATGGCTATTCCCCCGTCGCCCTGGTGACTCGCAAGGCCTTTGAAAGGGAAATCAAACGAAGACGGGCCTGAAATCAGGGGCCTGAATTCAACCAAATGGAAATTTAACCATGAACGCTTGTATTCAAATCAATCAGATGCCGATTACCATAGACGGCCTGGACCTGAACGTGGCCAAGCTCGACTTTGCGCGGCTGAAGCACAAATACACGGAGTCCAGTGAAGCGGAAATGACAGTTGAAGCATGGGATCTCGGCGAAAAGGAATATCGCCGCTTCCTGTCACTGAAGTCTTTCTATCCGACCGTCTCTCTGGTGCCGACCAAGATCGTCGACGAGATCTGGCACGCACACATACTTGATACACGCGCATACCGGGAAGACTGCCAGAAGGTGTTCGGTCAGTTCATTGACCACTACCCGTATTTCGGCATTTATGGTGAAGACGACTACCGGGATCTACAAGACGCCTTTGCGCGCACCGTTGCACTCTACGAACGCCACTTCGGGAAGTTTCCGACGGGGAGCGGGACGGAGGCCATGCGTTGCGCTGACCATGCCTGCCACGTGCCCACCTCTTGCGCGTGCCGCGTGCCTGGTGCGTGCAAATAAGACAGCGCAACATTCCAATTTGATAACGACGGAGAAAACACTCATGTCGACACTTAATCACCAGTGCATACATTGCTGCGCAACCACTCACATAGAGGAATACGATGATGGAGATGACAGCTATAACTGGATCTCCGACGGTGATTGTGGATGTGAAGACGATGATTGGGACGATGACGACTAAAAAGTAGGTTTTCCCCTATGCAGCATTAGCGTTTTGTCCCACTGGTAATGTGGATCGGGAGGCCCAACTCCCGATCCATTCTCTGATGGGGAAAACCAGCCCGGAAAATCCTAGCTTTCACCCTCACGCCACTGCTCAACGATTTCGTCAATATCAATGAGGTCCTCTACATCCTCCCTACAGATCTCATCAATTGAAATATACAGACCGGCCCGACTGTAATGACAGTCGGAAATCACCAACTTCTGCTTATTCATGGCAGCCGCTCGGTCAAGTCGGCGAAACAGCAGACTCCGTCCTTGGGTTGCCAATTCCTCTGGGTACACGAATATCAGATTCGGATATTTATGGGACGATTTCGGGAGGGACTCCTCCCATGCCCGTGCGCTCTCAATCAGCCGCGCTTTCCGCCTCTGCGCGTCGAGCGATTTCACTTTCCGGTCTGTTTCTTTCATACCTCACCAGACTCTCTTTTTAAATTCATCGACTTGCGATTCCGAAAGTGATTTTCTACAAAAAAGAAGACACGCATTTAATTATGATTTAATTAAATACATAAAAAACAATGATTTACAAAATTATCGGGGCAGTCTAGATTTTAGTCAACGTGTATATGACCAAGCATTCATGGATAACTGAAAATGACCAACACTACGATTAAGAACAGGTTTCTGGTGAGCCTTGATAGTGACGGAGCGATTGCAGGGCAGGTAATTTGGGGAATAGTCATCGAGGACAGAAAGTCACCCTTCCGCTCGACGCGCTTATTGAGCTGAGAAGAGGGTTCAGCCCAGACGAATACCTGACGATGCAAGAACTTCAGAGACGGGGATTCACGTCCGATTGACGAATCGGTAACGGGAGATAGCCGAAGCGGGAAGGCTTATGAGAAACAGACGAAGTGACCACAGTAGGACAGGACGTTCGGTGACTATCAGTGAGATTAGAAGAAGTCCGACGCGGTGTTTTCATGAGGACCCAGTAGAAGTGCTATCACGGGGACAACGAATAGGGTACTTGGTTAGTGCAAAGTACTTCGAAATGATGCTGGCACTTCTTGCCCAATATGAAGATCCAGCGATTTTGAAAGAAGAGCTTGGTCTGACAGATGACTGGCTTCGAAAAGTGACTTGCGCAAACCGTTAAGGGATGGCGACCAGACTTCACGGCGCTTTTTGCTATGTGTTCAGACGACCAATTCAATCGGGGTTCGATGGAAACGCCATTCTGAGTTTTCGGCAAATCGAGCGGTTATACGTTAAAAAGTGCGCCCGACGTATAACTGAAAATGCGAACGATCAATGCATGAGACGCGCAATACGTCTTCGAGAGCCAGCTTGATGCGGGGGCTACTCGGGAAGAATTGTCATCATTGACTGGGGCGAACCAATTGCCTTCCCCGGCGCTGCGCAACACCAAGCATTGCTGAAATGCATTTCAAATAACTTTGGGACCGACCATGATGGGCTTGCTCCGAATTAGACCGTGGAGACAGCTTACTTATAAAACGGCTGAAGCGCCACCAAGGGTCTGACCGTTGATTTTTCTGATCCTGTGGCCAGGCTGATGCAGTCGGTGGGCGGGTGAGAACGATACAGTCCACACCACACGCGGCAAGTCGGCGTTGCTGGCACTCGGTTCAATAGACTCTTGGACCAACCATACTCACTCACTCCGAATTAGACTTCAGGACCAGTATATTCTGAGGACAGTGTGATGGCCAACCCCGACTTGGATCCGAACCGGTCAGTAACAATGCAAATGCACCCCCGGACATTGCAGGCACTTCGAGACTGTCACAAGACACGCCAATGCCGTTCTTTCCATATCAATTTTGACAATTCCTGCCACTTCCCTGAGATTGTGAACGTTGCCTGCCACCGAATTGATATAAGGGATTGATCAACATGGACATGTTCTCGTACGTCATCACCCACGACTCCGGATTCGCTCCAAACCCATTCCAAGGGTTTCTCACCCTTGCGACGTGCAAACCTCTGGTACGAAAAACCGCGAAAGTTGGGGACGTGCTTGTAGGAACCGGTTCCGCAAGCACAGTAGGCAACACGCGGCTGGTTTATGCCGGGGTCATTAGTGAGGTAGTGTCACTCGAAGAGTACGGCACGGATCCACGTTTCTCTTCCAAGCGTCCTATGGTCAACGGTGAATGGTTTAACCGGCACGGAGACAACATATATGAGCCAACGGACGATGGCTGGAAACAGCGCCGGAATCCACATCATATCGCTCATGATTCAGAGCGCGATCTTAGTGGTGCCAATGTCCTTATATGCGAGGAATTCTGGTACTTCGGGAGGGATGCCGTTGAAATACCTCCTCAACTCCTTGGAATCGTGAAAAAAGGGCCTGGACACAAACGGATTGAAGACCAGAACCTGGTGCAAGAGAGCCTTCAGTGGCTGAGGGGCCACGAACAGGGAGTGAATGGCAGACCACAGATGCAAACTGCCTGACGAATACCACGCTGACCTGTTTCGAGCACTGGCTCTGTTATCTGATGCATTTCTGCGGCGACGAGAGTCAGTAGAGATCCTTCTCAGTACTTGGATTTTACGCTCTTTTTAGCTTCATAACGCTCTTCCGGCGTTTGCCAACTCTTGAGAATCTCAAGCACATCTGGGGCTTTCGTAAGGGCGCGTGCGGCTTCTAATCGGCCCCTCAAATGCTTTCTGTCATGCTCCGAAGCAAGTTTGACTTGTTGTTCCAACTCGTCGAAAAAGTTCTCAATTGCCTTGGCTTTCCCCCATTCAGAGATCAGAGACTCCAAGGCCTCCGTACTCTTGCTTAATGATTCCGACCGTAGTTTTTCATCCTCAGCGATGCGCATTCGCTCCAACTGTTCCTGCCATTTTAGCTCTTCTCGACGGCTTTTCTCGGCGGCTATGGCGTATTGCTCAGCGATTTCTACGGTCGCCTTTTCGAGGTCGCCAGCAACACGTTTCGCAAACTTCTCGAGGTCTTGATCCTTTTTCACAGACCACTCTTTTTGCCAGGTTGTCCCTCCGTATGGACTGTAAGCCCGGAGGCGAAACCGCCCCGACGGAAGGTCCTTGTGTGTGGTCCAGGTCGATGCAATCTGACGCTCGCTGAGTGTTGCTACAGGGACGTAGTCGCCCCTCACGTAGGCCATCTCAGTTTCTTCACTATCTTCAATCAAAGTCAGGCCAATCATGACAGTTCCCAAATACAATAGTGTCAGACGTCCAGGTGACCAGTGCCTGACTGCGTATCTTTGCCTGCCGCCATCTGGTCGGTCATCAACTTCGGGACGCCTGAATCGATAGTTCGAGGCTTCAAGCTTCACCGTCCATGACCTTCGGAAGAATTCCAGGAACACCGAATTTGAAATTTCTAGAGCCGAATCCAGAGACTTTTCTGACGTAATTATGTCGACGAGATTCCATTTACGCGGTTTCAGATAGCCGTTCTCGGTCCTCCACCCTTTGAGGAAGAGCTTGCGAACGTCTCGCACAAGAGGATGGACTGACGGAATGTCCGCTGCTTTTTTTCTAGAGCTTTGAGTGCGGGGTGATCTGTATGGTTTAGGAGCAACTACGTTCCTGGCTGGCGCTGGGATGCCGGACCGGGACCACGCCAGTTCGTGCTCGGGCTTTGCCTCAGGTAAGGCCGGAATATGAACGTTTTTACCAGCGGCGAGCTTGGCCCAATGGCCGCGCTCGGGTCTCGGAACCCCCAGCCTTTCACAGACTCGTGCCAAGTAGCTAGAAGAAACACCATAACGTTCGGCAACCTTGGTCATAGGATCCTTCCACACCTCGGCGTAAAGTGTCTCTCGATCGATTTGCCGAAGATCCATAACCGCCCTCCGTCCATTCCTCGTGACTCAAGCCCCGCACCCGAAGACCAAAATCTAATAAAAACAGTTGGTTAAGTTTCATTTTTCGCCGCAGTTGCGTTCTCTATATAACTTTATCTAGCATATTTTGAGCTGACCGGCAGCTTGAGGCCCCCGTGGCGAAGTCTTTACGAAGACCCTGGTAATCGAAACTGGCAATAACATCCCAAGACAACCGTCTTGCGATGGGGGCTCGCAAGGGAATGTTGATTGGAGAATGTTATGACCATAACCAGCACTTTCATCCAGAAACTGAAGAAACAGGCCAAACATTCCGACTTCAGTCACTCCCAGCTGCTAGAGATTTATGCCCATGAATTAGGGTATGAGAACTGGAAAGATCTTCTCGCAAACCAGACGACCAAACCCTCAGGCTCAGAGTTCCTTCTGCCGGAATTCCGAGACAGGCTTCTTGACCCCGAAGCCCGAAAAGACTTCAAACAGACCATGGTGATGGAAAGAGCTGAAAGGCTTTCTGTCTGCTATGCACCATTCGAGCACATCAATCGGGCGGCGAAAGTTGTTCTGGTTGGACTCACTCCGGGTGAGCAGCAGGCGGTAAGAGCAAATGAAGCAGTGGCGGAACAGCTTTCTGTTGGTGCTTCTGACCAAGAGGCTCTCAAAGCGGCGAAAGTCTTCGCAAGCTTCAGTGGGCCCATGAGGGCCAACCTCGTGGCGCTACTTGACAGTATTGGCCTTCCGGAAAAGGTGGGCATTCAATCCACCAACCAGCTTTTCGGTGAGCACAGCGATCTCTGTCACTTCACGTCCGCGCTGCGATATCCAGTATTTGTGGACAATAAAAACTACAGCGGCAGTCCCTCGATACTTAAGCATCCGTTGTTGAGAAAGATGGTCGATGATCATCTTGCAAAAGAGCTGAAGCTGATCGGCGGGAAAGCCTGGTATATCCCTCTGGGACGAGAATCTGCACAAGCTCTTGGCTACCTCTCAGCAAAGGGGGTGATCCCCGGGGCAAGAATTCTGGATGGATTGCCGCACCCGTCAGGTGCAAACGCAGAGAGGATTGCCTATTTCCTGGGACGAAAAGAAAGAGGGTCACTTTCAGGTAAGACCAATCCGGATACCCTAGACAAGGCCAAACTCAAGCTCGTGGAAAAACTACGTAAGGACGGCGTCATGGATCGAACTACAACAGGAACGGTTATCAACAAAGACTCCCAGCAGGACTCGTCGCTCACGAAACAAGCAGTCGACGGCAAGCGGTCGACAGACAAGGTAATGCCAAACCAGATAGAGAGCGGAATTATCGATTCATTGCGAAAGAGCAACATGGTCGCACTGGATGGTTCACCAAAAAGGCATGAGCTGGAGGTTCGGTTCAAGGGCGTTGGAAGAGAGGAAAGCCTTTACATCAACCGGAAATCCTATTGGCGAAAAGACCAGCTGAAGATCACTTTGCGCCCAGGCTTGAGTGAGAGCGTCTCAGATGAAATTCTCAGATCGGGCTGCGCCACGCCAATCATTTTGAAAGGAGAGCAAAGGGAGGCCTACAGCAGTAATTTTACGGCCTTTAACAATAAAAAAGACGCCAAAGGGTCAAAGAACGAACATTTCGGGCATGCCTGGCTGGTCAGTATTGACGACGACTTCACCAGACTTGGGGAGTTTCTGAAGATCCTCTCCTTGAGAAAATAGGTAGAACGGATCGGGTGGCCCTTGAGCCACCCGGTCGCGCCGGTACCGTCTGGTTTCCTTTCACGGACAGGATCAATCTCAAGATTTTGGAGCCTTTAAAGCAAGTATTTGCCCCACATTCCCAAACAGTTATTACTTGTAAAACAGAGTTTTTTTCCACCACCAATTCTGTTAAAGATTAGCGTCAACATAAAAATGAATCCGTTTCGCAACCTTGCGTTTCAGGCGGGTTGAACAAAGGACCCTCCTCTCCAGCAGTTTTCGGAGCGGTGCAGTTTCATGAAGGACTGTAAATGGATTTTGAGATTTCCCCTCCCAGCGCTGCGGCCATGCTCGAGTCGCTCAGGGCCTATGGCTATTCGCTCAATTCCGCTATCGCAGATCTGATAGACAACTCCATCACGGCCAAGGCAAAAAATATCTGGATTACCCTTCGTTGGGATGGTGAAAATTCATGGATCACCATCCGGGATGACGGGACTGGAATGAGCGAAGAACAGCTTTCCAAAGCCATGGTCGCGGGTAGCCAAAGCCCTCTCGACCAGCGAGAGGAACATGATCTGGGTCGCTTTGGACTGGGCCTTAAAACAGCCTCTCTCTCACTTGCACGATCACTTACCGTCGCCTCAAAAACCGGAAGTACCCCGTTAGCGCTAAGAAGATGGGATCTTGACTACATAGCGGAACAACAAACAAATGAGTGGCGGCTGTTGAAAAGCGGCAGAAGCAACTCCGAGGAAAAGCTGGCAGGTATCGAGAATCAAGAGTGCGGCACGGTGGTCCTTCTGGAAAACCTCGACAAGCTATGTGCAGGGACTGTCGCCAACAGCCCAGCGCATAGAGATGAGTTCTATCATCAGATTGACTCTTTACGCGATCATCTTGGCATGATCTTCCATCGTTTTCTGGCCACTTCTTCCAGATTGAAGATCTACATCAATGGTGAAAACGAGGCGCATCTCGTAAAGCCTTGGGACCCTTTCTTTTCAAAGCATAAAGCAACAGAACCCAAGCCCGTAACGAGAATCCCATTTGGTGAGACAGTAACGACCGTTCAGGGATTTATCCTCCCCCATAAAGACATGCTCACTCAGGAAGAATATGAGGAAGCAGGTGGTCCCCTTGGCTGGAATGCCCATCAAGGTTTTTACGTGTATCGAGGAGACCGGCTTCTGGTAAGCGGTTCGTGGCTGGGACTTAGGGAAGGCATTTCAAAGTGGCGCGCAGAAGAGCACTACAAGCTTGCGCGCATTCGTGTCGATATCACCAACGAAATGGACAGCGACTGGAAGATCGATGTCAAAAAATCCCTGGCAACTCCCCCACAGAATGTAGCGCTTGCCTTGGTCAAATACGCATCTCAGGTAAGAGCAGAGGCACGAGAAATTTTTGCACACCGAGGCAAATACGGTAAGCGCACGCGCGCTGAGAAAGTGGGCAAGGTATGGCTTGCCAAACAGATTCGGGGACAGAACACTTATCGCCTTGATCGCGACCATCCGGTGATCAGAAGCTTTCTTGAACGTCTGGGTGGGCGGCGGAAAGAAGCAGAGGCGATTTTCAAACTGATAGAAGAAACCGTACCGGTAGAACAGATTTGGCTTGATTCCGCAGAGTCACCTGAAATGCGCTCTTCTCCTTTTGGCTCGGCTTCAGACCAAGAAGTCATTGAAGCTGCGCGTATCTTTCTTGAAATGGTGCAAGGCGACGTTTCGCCCCCCTCAAAGGATCTTATTGACGAAATCTGTGAACTGGAGTGTTTCGCAGATCACAAAGACGTTATTTACGCTCACTTTGGAGCCGCATGAACATGGACAATCTCGACGAACTTAAAGCTTCCGTTTCCAGCAACATACAGTTACTCAAGAAGAAAAATGGGGGCAAGCTTACCAAGGAATTGATTCATAGAGCCGTCGATGTGGCCTTGCAGCTCTCGGATAGTGGCGACGACCCCGGTATCAGAGACAAATTGATTGAGATTGCCGAGTTCAACAACAAAACGTGGATGGACTCCGCGCACACCATGACCGCAGAAGACCGTAACTGGTCACCGTGGCTTGTAAAAGCGAAACCAGAGATAGCATGGCGCTACTGGGACCGTTACGCAGACTTGCTGAGACGTGATGGTTGGCCCCCAAAAGTTATTGAAACACTTGATGAGACAATCGACGAAACATTAGGACAGCTAACCGACCCGAATCAGAAAGGAAGATGGGATCGAAGGGGGATGGTTGTTGGGTCTGTCCAGTCGGGCAAAACCGCGAATTATACGGGTCTAATCTGCAAGGCGGCTGATGCAGGCTATAAGGTCATTATAGTTCTGGCGGGGTTTCACAAGAATCTTCGCTCGCAGACACAGATCCGTATCGAAGAAGGTTTTCTTGGCTATGACAAAAGTGAACCGGGTAATCGAAAACTGATTGGTGTCGGAAGGATTGCGTACGATCACAAGACTCTCTCGCCAGATGCAGCAACTACTCGGGCTGATAATGGTGATTTCGTTGCGGCAGCGACAAAAAACTTCGCGAACAGCATAGATCGACCGTTGGTCTTCGTAGTGAAGAAGAATAAATCGGTACTGGAGAATCTCATCAATTACCTGGAGGGCGAAGGAAGGGCTCAGAAAGGCATAACAGATGCGACTGAACAGGCTCCAATATCGAACATTCCCCTGCTACTGATTGACGACGAATCCGATCAGGGCTCAATCAATACCAACAAAGCGAACCTCAAGGATGCTGACCAAGATGGTGATGAACCGCAGGATCCGGAGGTCGATCCAACCGTCATCAATGGCCTTATCAGGAAAATTCTCAACACTTTCGAGCAGTCGGCCTACGTAGCTTACACGGCAACTCCATTTGCTAACATTATGATCCACAAGGATTCGGACTCGAAGAAGTTTGGAGAAGACCTTTTTCCGAGAAGCTTTATCACATGCATTCGCCCGCCAACAAACTACGTCGGTCCTCAGAGGATGTTCGGTTACACCGATACTGAGACTGGACAGGAAACCAAGGGGTTGCCGCTCACCCGGGAAATCGCGGACTACGCGGACAGCGAGGAGCTAAACGAAAAGAATGGCTGGATGCCACCAAAACACAAAAGCGGCCATATCCCACTTTATCAGGGGGAACCTAAAACTCCCCCAAGTCTCTACGAAGCGATCCTTTCATATCTGCTCTCCTGTAGTGCCAGGGTCCTGAGGGGGCAGGGCAATAAGCATTCTTCAATGCTGGTTCACGTTACCCGTTTCACCGATGTGCAGAACAAGGTGACCAAGCAGGTCAAAGAAGTCTTGACGAACGTTCGCCATTGCCTCGTCTATGGTGCCGAAGATCCAAGTTTTTCTGCTTGGAAAGACCTCAAGAGCATCTGGGAAAACGACTACGCTAAAACGACCGAGTCCATAGCTGAAGAACGGTGCCCGGTGCATGAGTGGTCCGAGATAGAGGAGGTGCTTCCAAAAGTTGTCCAGACTATCGTCGTCAAGGAGATAAATGGAACCGCAGGAGACGTACTCGATTACGAACGGCACCGCGAAAGCGGGCTGAATGTGATTGCAATTGGCGGTGACAAGCTCTCAAGGGGGCTTACGCTTGAGGGGCTACTGGTAAGTTACTTCACACGGCCTAGCAAAACTTACGACACACTTATGCAAATGGGCCGCTGGTTCGGCTATAGGGATGGTTTTGTAGACCTCACCCGACTTTTCGCGCCTAAAGAGCTTATCAACTGGTTCCGGCATATTTCGGACGCGGACACCGAGTTGAGAAACGATTTTGAAACAATGTGCGCCGTTGGTGCGACTCCGGAGAACTTCGGACATAGAGTCCGAACCCACCCCCTTCTGCAAGTAACCTCTCCGGTGAAAATGAGAGCTGGCCAGAAGGAAAAATGCAGTTACAGTGGCGACCTTATACAGACCATTGTCTTTGACGCCCAAAAAACTTCGCGAGAGCACAATCTCGCCACGGCAAAAAAATTGATTCACGAGGCAGACGAGAAAGGAAGATTCGATTCTAGCAGCCCCAATCATCGCCCAATCTGGCATGACGTTCCCGCGAGATCGGTACTCAATTTTCTCGAGTCCTACAAGTCCGGCTCTGAGGGAAGTATTCGGAGAGTCGACACTAATCTGCTGGCGAAATACATAAGTGTCCAGAATACGAACGGCAATCTGAAAGATTGGACTATCTTGGTATCTGGCATTGTTCCCAAAGAATCAGAGCCAGCTCTCGAACTGGGGCGCTTCTCAATTGGCCTTCGCGACCGTGGTGACAAAGCAAAAACAGAGGAATATTTCCGTCCCGGCGTCATTACTGATCCTACAGATGAAGACGTCATAGACATCGGCGATGAGAATCGCGATAAAGCGCTGGCTGAAAGACGAAAAATTGTGGAGCAGAAAAGTGGGCCTGAGGAGGCTGCAAAGGTCCAATCACCCGGAGGTCCACAATTGCGAAAATACCGTCCCAGTACCAAAGGCTTACTGATCATCTATCCCATTGACCCAAAAGCACACCAGCTCAGCAATATAGACGTGCCCTTCATGGGATTCGCAATTAGCTTCCCGGGTATTGATGGCGAAAACGACATCCCTGTTGAGTACATAGTGAACCCGGTCGGACAGCAAACCAATGGCTGACGTTATCGATCATATCTTCAAAACTTGGGAAAGCCTGGCTGATGAGCCAGGAACAGGTTCTCAAAGTGCGAGATACCGAATTTCTGGTTCGCCCAGATTCGGGGCTTACCTCGCGATTCGCTTTGAGGATAGGGCCCCTATCCTCGAATTTGGACCGATCACTCCCGATCTCTTGAAGGATGCTCCCCTGCCGTCAATCAAGGGAGTTGAGCCTGGTCTTTCGTATCACAACCAGGAACTGTTTCTATCGCTAACCCTCAAGCAAAGCGCCTCAATTGATATTTTTCTGACGTTGGCGGCACGCCTCACCGATGAGCTATCAGGAGTGGATTACCCGATTACAGGGTACAACGTCATCAGAAAAGTCCTGGTTGTCTGGAGAGCTTTCTTTTCTTCCGAGAAGAAAGGCCTATCAAGTTCTGAGCAAACAGGGCTGGCGGGGGAGCTTATTCTGGCAACCATGTTCATGGATAACGGCATTGAAGTAGCCACTGTTATCCGAGCGTGGAAGGGCAGTGAGAGAAGCCATCATGACTTCCAGCTTCCTCTCGCTTCTGTAGAGGTCAAAGCCACTATCGCGCACAACATTGACAGTGTTTCCATCAGCAGCTTGCGTCAACTCGATCCTACGGGGACCCAAAAGCTGTTCCTTGCTCAGGTGGCAATGGACTCTCATGATTATGGCGACCAGACCCTGCCTCACTTGGTGACGGACATTCGCCAACGCCTCTCATCATTCCCGGCTGACAGGCTCGAGTTCGAGGAGAAACTCCTTGAGTCCGGCTATCGAGACAAAGATGAGTCCAATTACGCTCAGCAATCCTTTCAAGTGAGGAAAGTCCGCGCTTTCAGCGTTGATGAAAAATTTCCGAAGCTAACTCATGACTCAATCCCCGAAGGGATCGTGGAGGCCACCTACCAGATCAATCTGGGCATAGTGGCCCTGCAAGCCCTCACTTTCGATGACTTAATGCTAGCGGTATCGAGTAGCCAAAATGATTGACTCAAGCGTTCAGGAGTTCCGGTATCAGCTCCTCTCAGACATCTCTGACCCTGATAATGGCAATCTGTCTGAAGAATATCCCGTGGAGAGATTTACCGAATATGTGACAGCAATGCTCTCCGAATCAGGCGCATCGTTCGATCTTTCCATTGGACACATAGAGCGACAGTTCGGCGCTGGCAGTGTTCGCTGTGATGCCTGGGGGGCTGACCTTTCGGAAGGAAGGCTAGATCTGGTGGTGTCAGACTATTTCGGAGTTGATAACCCTGAATCGATCAACAAATCTGACCTTGAATCCTCGTTGAAGCGTGCACTTCGGTTACTGGATTTCTGCAAAAAAACGCAACTTTCGGAAATTGAACCCTCTTCCAAGACATATGACTGCGTTTCGTTAATCAAAGAATCCCTCGGATCGATCGGCCAGATCCGACTTCACTACCTGACTGACTCCGAGATTTCGCTCAGGGAAGAGCCGGAAATTGAAGGGCCTGCCGGTATCGATCTTCAAATTCACAAGTGGGATATCGTCCGGCTCAGCCGGGCACAGGCGTCGGATACCAACCAGGAACGCATAGAGATAGATCTGGTTGAACGCTTTGGGCGCGGCCTGCCCTGTCTATCCATGCCAGGAAACAGCGGTGAATACAGTGGCTATCTCGCAATTCTGCCCGGCGAGTGGCTGGCTGATCTCTACGAGGAATATGCTGGAAGACTAATGGAGTTGAATGTCCGTTCGTTTCTCCAACAGAAAGGTAAGGTTAACAAAGGCATCAGAAACACTATTCTCAATGAGCCAAGCCGGTTTCTGGCATACAACAACGGCATTTCAGCAACGGTCGAGTCTCTCAATGTAGAGAAAAACGATTCGGGTCAGGAAGTCATCACCTTCATGCGCGGTCTCCAGATTGTGAATGGAGGTCAGACAGTGGCTTCCATCCATCGTGCGAAGAAGGCTGATAGATGTCCACATCTCGATCGAGTAGCCGTTCAGGCAAAAATCACCAAGGTTAATCCGGAAAGCCTTGATGAACTGGTGCCCCAGATCAGTCGATACTCGAATACCCAGAACAAGGTGAACGAAGCAGATTTTGCAGCGAATGACAGCTTCCACGTTGAGATTGAGCGCCTTTCCCAGACGGTCTGGGCTCCAGGCCAACAGTTCAAATGGTTCTACGAGCGCGCTCGTGGCCAATACCAGGTTGCCAAAAGTCGAGCCTCAACCACGCCAGCAAAACGTAGGCAGTTCGAATCTATCAATCCGTCCAACAGGAAGTTCGTCAAAACTGATCTTGCCAGATACCAGAATGCCTGGGCGCAATTGCCATATGTTGTTTCCAGGGGTGCACAGAAGAACTTCGTTCATTACATGTCCAAACTGAAACAGGATAGAAAGAACGAAATTCCAGATATCGATTTCTACAAGGACCTCATTGCCAAAGCCATTATTTTCAAGAAAGCCGAATCGATTGCGCGTCAGCACGCTTTCTCCGCGTATCGTGCAAACGCCGTGGCCTACACGGTCGCCCTGCTATCCCATAAAACATACGGTCGGATTGTTCTGAGGGATATCTGGGACCGCCAGGAAGTAACCCCGTCAATCAACAAAGTGCTTTATGACTGGATGCCGGATGTTCTGGACCGGATCATAGAAACGGCTGGAGGAAAAAACATCACTGAATGGGCAAAGAACGAGCAGTGCTGGAAAGCCATCAAGGAAATGGAGCTTGTTGTTCCAGAAGAACTGGAAGCGGAACTGTCCGAAGGTGATCATTTGCCGACAGTCGGTGCGGACGCAAGAAAGGGCAAGGTCACAATGACTTCCGAAGATCGAAAGAATATTGCGGTTACCATGGGACTGGATGGCGATACTTGGTGGAAGATTACGAAGTGGGGACAGGAGAAGGGCGAGCTTTCTGATTTCCAGTGCAGTCTTGCGACGACCATGGCGAGTTATGCCCTAGGAGGCTGGGTCAAAGTTCCTTCCGTAAAACAGGCCAAGCATGCAGCCAAAATTGTGTTTGATCTTGAGGAAAAGGGAGTCATGGAACTGCTGAGCGATGAAGAAAGCGCTGTTCAATGAACAAGTGAGGCCAATGAATAGCTTTGTGCAAGGGCCGTTCATTGACTTTTGGATGGCTTCCCGGACGATTTGTTGCTGTAGATGCTGACAGTTCGCAAGTAACTTGCGACTACGATGTATCTGGGTGACCTGCCAGTTTCTGAAATCCCTTCAACACCTACTCCCTTGCAACCGTTACCTCTACCGCTAACAACCGTTGGAAGAGAATCGGTGGAGCTTGAAATCTTGCGCAATGTGGCCCCCAAGGCGAGGAAGACACGTCATTTACGCCGTAACTCGATCCTTGAACAGAGGCCTAGATCCCATAAAAATTGCACAAATTTCACGCTGGACCTTGAAAAACCAAAAATTAAGCGTACATTATAAATATCTACGCATTAATCAGGTGTAAATGTGAAAGCAGACAGAAGAGAAAAGTTCGTAGAACTTGCAGAAAAACGCGTAAATCGTGCGCTTACGCAAATAAATCTGATTGGAAACTTGTCGAACCGAAGCAACTACTCCTACACGCAAGAAGATGTTGCGGAGATTTATAGCGCCCTGAGGAAAGCCTTGGACGAAATGAAAGGACGCTTTGATGCCCAGGCTTCCGATAAGGAACCAAAGTTTCAACTCAAGAAGTAGTAACCAGGAAGTCAAAATTTTGATAGCGCTTTTTCACGAGTGCGCTTGGAAATCAAGGGGGTTCGGACATGGCAGAGTGGTTTTTCCCAAAGCTTGGTGGCGGCGAAGAACAAGGCCTAAACGATGCAGGCGTCGAAACCTTCAGAAAGCAGGATTCACTTGCCCGTGAAACTTGCCAGAACATCGGTGACGCCTGGGATCAAGCATCTGGTGAACCGGCAGTTGCAACTTTTGAATTTGTGCAATTGCCCGCCGAGGAATTTCCGGGCAGAGAGGAGCTGATTCGGGTCTTTGAGTCGGCCAGAGACCACGTTTTGGACGGACTCCCCGATGGGACAGGTAACGAGGCCAAGTTTTTTGACAACGCTCTGAATACTCTCAGAAGTGAATTTATCCCTATGCTCAGGATCGGCGATGAGAATACCTCAGGTCTGATAGGTGCTGACGATGACCGACGAAAGCCATTCTTTCGGCTGCTAAAGGGGCAAGGAGCCAGTTCTTTGCAAGGTGACGGTGGAGGCACTTTTGGAATCGGTCAGCGTGCACCGTTTGCGCATTCAGCGTTGAGGACTGTGCTCTACTCAACCCGGACTCCCGATGGGGTAGCTTTCATTGCCAAAAGTATACTGGCCAGTTTTCCGCACCCTGATGATGGCGAAATGCGTCAGCCGAAAGGGTGGTGGTGTTCGGTGAACGAGAGCGGCCATAGCTGGAACACCCTCCGTGATCCACATTCGATTCCAGCTCGATTCCAACGTGAAAAAGTTGGGACTGACCTCTGGGTAGCTGGCTTTGAAGCAGACGACTGGGATCAATGGATACGCCACTCAGTCCTGCGTCACTTTTTTGCTGCTATCGAGAATGATCAGCTGATCGTACAGCTTGCCAAAGATGGAGAAGTCTTTTCTCGTATCAGCTCAGAGAACCTCGAAGAAGAACTTGTGAGAGCTGCCGATGAAGCACGTGCTATTCGCCCCAAGCATGAGTATGTGATGGGGCTTGGCTCCACCCTGTATTTCCACAAAGCGATAACCCAACCTTACGGGGACGAACCATTTATCAGAGCCATTCCACGCCTCGGCAATGTGAAACTGTACCTTTATCGGGACACTCAGAACAAAGACATGCCAGACCGATGGGCAACAATGCGCAAGCCTCGCATTATCGTCGAACACTTTGGCAGTGGAATTCTCAACAGATTCGCTGCGGTTTTACTGTGTGATTCAGACGAGGGTAATGAGTATCTATCAAAGCTTGAGGGACCTGAACATGACCGGTGGCATGAGGAAGAAACCCGACAGTGGACAACTCAGGAAAAGCAGGAAGCCCGCCAGGTTCTGAGTGAAATCAGGAGGTTTGTTCGGGACACCCTTCGAGAAGTACGAGGTTCCAGCATGCCGGAAGAGCAAGACATTCCTTTTCTAGGTCGCTACTTGCCTGCTGAAGATGACACAGATAATGACCCTCAATCAGGCGGAGCATCGGCCTCAGAAGCTCAGACAGAAGAGGAATCGGGTGCAAGAAAGAGCAAGCAAAAGTCCGAAATCGTGACCGGTAAGGCCAGAAAGGAGGCCCAACCGAGTATTAAAGTAGTTGAGGACGGACCAAGGCCAAATCCAGGAACTGAAACCGGAACCGGAACCGGGACTGGAACCGGTACTGGATCAGGTAAAGGGACCGCAGGAGATTCATCGGACGACGCGGCACAAATACTTTCACCCAGATCCGTTCGTTTCCGGGCATATCGCTCTGGCCAAGACTACACAATAGTTCTCTCAGCAGATAAAAACGTATCTGGCAGTCTCAAAATCAAGGCTGTGGGCGAATCAGGGATATTCGAGGTTGATCTGATTCAAGCCGTGGACGAGATCAGCAATGAACTTTTCGAAGTCAAACCATCAACGATTTCTGGGATCTCTCTCCGGGCGGGCGAAAAAAAGACGCTTAGCGTTCGAATCGAATCTGATTCAGATCTCGTGCTGGCAATGGGGGCCTAAAGGATGCCAATGAGCAATATTTCTTACCCTCATCCCGTTTTAGGGAACGGTGATGACATAAACAACGGCGAAATTTCACCAAACATTGAATACGAGATCAGTGACGAGGCAATCCATCTCAAGGTCGAGAACTTAAAATCCGGGCACCCAGATATCGACCAGATGCTTGTTGAAGAAACGGCGTGTTGGCATGTTCGAACTCAATGTCCCCGAACATATATGAGGCAGAGCTTTCTTCTGAACAGCGAAGACAAAACGATAACCCTGAAAGGTGATGATTACGAAGGATCAGTCGAAATCGAAATATCTGTTGTTGCACAAAGGGATATCAAAGATTATCAACCAACAGGCATGCACTCTGACTACGGAGATACGAAATTTTCTCTCCAGCCGGGAGAATTGATTGCAGTAGGGCCCAGGTACCACATTCACGTCGATAAAATCTATGACCCGTTAAAAGCTCCTGTGTCGTCTCTTGTTAGAATTACTTACGGCAGTCACGCAAACGGGCCGTTTGAGGTTATCCTCGATGATGACCTGATTACCATAAAGCTGTCCAAATCTGATTGGGCGGAATATGACGGCATAAGAGATCGGGCCCCGACGATAGTGCATAGTTCGATAATTCTTCCGGTCCTTGCGGAGGCTATTAGGGCGATCGATCAAAACGCTCATACACTGTGGGGAGGAAGGCTCAAAGAGATGCTCGCAAAAAGAGGGATCGACCAGAACTATCCTTTGGCTGCGGCACAAGAGGTTCTTGCGAGTCCAATCTCAAGAACATTCGATGAAGTAAATCTAAGATTGGATAGCGCGGAGGCCTAAAATGCCAACTCAAAGCATTATCAATGGCTCACAACTGGTAGCAATGCGAGATAAGGTCGTCTCGGAGCCAAAGATACAGAAACTATACGCCGAAGCGAGCCTTTACCCCCTATCGTCGGACACTCGATGGCTGGATACGCTAATACAAGTTCCGGAAAACCCGCCAGAGCTTCAAGTAAGCAGAGATAGAGCAGAAGATGATTTTCGAAATGCCGTACGAGTTTATGAGTACTTGGGGCCACTCGACAGGACACAAGCGGCTGATCCGAGGCTGTGGACTACGTTAACCCATACAACATTCTGGAAATATTCCCAGCTGAGATGGCCGACCGCAGATGAAGACCCCAACTATATCCTGACTCACTGGTTCGAGAGACCCGGCGCAGGTCTGGGCGCTCTTCGGCGAAACGCAATCTCGCGGTTATGGTGGGCAGCTCATTTAACGGTTGCCCCTTGGGAGACGGATAACGAACTCACCCACCTTAAATCAAGTGATCGATATAAGTTCACGCGCACTTTGCTATCACAGGCACAGATTTTCCAAGACGTTCTAGAGAGGGAATTCGGAAGCAATGTGCGAATTCGCGCCCTGTTGCTGAACGCATTATCGAAGCATTTACGGGACGTCCCGAACAAAGACAGGCTTTCCAAGGAAGTATCAAAACAGCTCTTGCTCACATTAAAGCATCGCCACGTAGATGCCCTTCCTGCCGCCGAGGCTGACCCAATAATAGACGCGTTGGTTCAGAGAGCCGCTGAGAAATCAGTCAATACATCCAAATTGGACGCGAATTAAGCGACTAACCAACCTTCCTCTGCAAGACTTTAGATAAGCAGAGGGAGGTCAGTTCAAGATACCGTAGACGATTCGAGCAATCTTGTTGGCCAACAGCGGGGGCACAGCATTGCCCACCTGCACATACTGCTCTGTACGATTTCCCTCAAAAAAGTAGTTATCAGGGAAGGTCTGTATCCGTGCAGCCTCTCTTACCGTCAGGCTTCGACACTGTGTAGGATCATAGTGGATGAAATAATGGCCATCCTTCGCTATGTGGCTCGTAATTGTACTCGGAGTTCTGTTTCTCGCCTGTACCTTAAACCGATCTACAAAGTTACCTGACTTCCAATTCTTGTGCTTCGGATAAATATCTGGGTGATAATCCCGAGACGTGGGGGAAGCACCGTCATTCAGTAGCGCGAAGGAAGACGCGAACAGATAACGATAAATGTCCTGTGGCATGTGGCCTCGGGCGCTGTGGTTAAGATACCCCTCGACCCTGTCGTCCAAAAACCATTTCCGGAGATTCTCGTCCGGGAAAACGGACTTGTTCATTTCTGGGTCAAGCGGAACAAAATTCCCCCCCTGAGAGACCAGTGGTGCATCTGATCCATTTAACGGAAAACCGTCCGGAAGGCTTAAATTTTTGTTCAGCTCTTCGAGCATTTTTTTGACTGCATCAGCAGCTTCACGCAGATTTCGATTCCAGTTTTCCGTCGTGTTAGCAATCTTTGTAAGGCCACTACGAATCCGGGGCAAATCTCCGATTACATCCGCTGTAGTAAGCTCAATACTGGGGCCAGGCTCCAGGATTTCAGGTTCTCGGTTGAGAAGCTCCCGCTTAACCCCAAGCAGAATAACCCGGTGCCGCGTTTGAGGTATTCCGTATTTCTCGGCTTTGATCAGATAGTCAGAGCTACTGCTGTAAGCACGATGCTCGAATAACTCAGCCTGCGGAAGCGGGCTAACCAGCGAGAAAATTTCATACTCCGAGCCGTTGCCTCGACCGACGCTCTTGGAGGGATTTTTCAGATCTTTCAGAATCTGGTCGAAGATGAGCTGGCCGTTTACTTTGGCGCTGAGAATTCCCCTTACGTTCTCCATAACGAAAACCTCGGGCTTGACCTCGTTCAAAACCTCAAGGTATTCCCTATAGAGCAAGGCTCGCCCGTCATTCTCCAAGGCGTAACCCTCAATCCCTTTGTTCCTGGCTCTGCCCACTACCGAATAGGCTTGGCATGGTGGCCCACCTATGACTACTTTTGGCCCTTGGTGGTCTTTTAACGCCGACCGAATACGGCTGAAAATCTGTTTATCGTGTTCCTTTTTGCCGAGTGTTCTAGGGCCTCCCAATGTTTCCTCAATGGCCGCGTCACCCTCAGTGGGAAATTGCCGAAAAAGCTCGTCGCGGAGGCTTGGGTCACCTGCCCTCACGTACTCATAGTACTCCTCAGGCACTCGTTCAAATTGTCTGAAAAAAGCTCGCAACGTTAGAGTACGATGGGCTTTTGGGTCTTGCTCCACTGAAGCCGCAAGCTTGAAGGGCTTCTCGCCTCCATAAGTGAAGCGGGAGAACCCTTCGCCAAGGCCCCCGGGGCCAGCGAATAGATCAACTATGAGAGTCTTGTTACTCATTGGAGAGGCGTTAGTCCTTAAAAAGGCTGACAGGATACCATTAACGAGACACAAAACCAGGAGCCATGATAAACGTGAGCGATATCGTAGATCCAAAAACACGCTCGAGGATGATGGCTAACATCAAAGGCAAGAATACCAAGCCCGAGATGGCGATCCGTTCCGCATTGCATCAGATGGGCTATCGATTTCGATTACACAGAAAGGACCTGCCGGGTAAGCCAGACATTGTCCTGCCAAAGCACCGCGCAGTGGTATTCGTAAATGGGTGTTTCTGGCATGGGCATTTTTGTTCGCTCTTCAAATGGCCTAAAACTCGACAGCAATTCTGGAGAGAAAAAATCATAGCGAACAAAGATCGTGACCAGAGAAATATCCAGCTTTTGGTTGAAGAAGGCTGGCGAGTTTTCGTAGTCTGGGAGTGCTCAATCAGAAAACAAAAAGCAGAGGATACTCCTGATCTTATAAATGCACTGATAGATTGGATCGAAGATTGCAAATCACCGGATAAATTGGAAATTTAACTTAAGTATTTGCTCACCTTTTTCATAATCAAATAAATTTGTTTTTTCAGTAAAGTGACATTATTTTTCCGGATTTTTATCTTGCTAAAATACAAGGGCAAGAATTGAAAACGAAAACTTGAGGTGTATAAATGGCGATGAACCCAATAGTAAAAGCGCAGCTAAAGACATTTAGGGAAATGAACTCAAGCGAGGAGATGAGCGATTCCGAACTCTTTGAGGTAATGTCAATCTTTTCAATTGAGAATGGTATTCTTGGAGAAAATATCGATCCTTTTCGAGCCCATCTAAAAGGCTCAGAATTTGGCATTGACGGGATCGCAATTTCAATTCAGGGGAGTCTCTGCACCGACGTGGATGAAGCTGCCGAAGCCTTAGCTTTTGGAAAGAACCACGCGTCAGAATTTCACTTCTACCAGTCAAAAACATCTGACAGCCTTGACTACGGCGACCTCTCTAAATTCTTGGATGCAGTCTATGATTTTTTCTCAAGCCAGAACTTGGCTACTGGACCTCAAATCGAGGCCTTGATTGAAGTTAAGGAGAAAATTTACGCAACAGCCGCCAAAACAAGCCCATCTCTACGATGTTATTACTGTA
>NPIE01003481.1_pt1 | contig 23650 bp, 24 predicted proteins | sample 8637661 | NCBI WGS metagenome assembly NPIE01 (sample SAMN07420842, study PRJNA396082) | bioreactor metagenome | isolation source: sample BA12 brine-fed electro-methanogenic bioreactor BA | place: Japan: Kochi | collected 2016-12-09
CCAGGGGTCGAGCATGCTCGACCCGCCAGAGGCAGGAGACCAGAGGCCAGAGGCAAGTGAAAACACGCCCGGCGCGGCTTGTCGCCACCCAAACCAATCCGCGTTTAGATTCCCCTTGATTCCTTTGATCCGGAGGTTCAGGCTGAACCACGTGTTCCGTGTCGAATTGCCTTTTTTTCACGCCCGACTCGTAGCGGCGAAGCACGCTTCGCCCATCAGCACGCCCGCCCGCTACCCCTCCACCGAGAGCAGGTGATTGCCCTGCAGGGCGTGCAGGCGGCGATACAGCCCCTCCCGCGCCAGCAGGTCGGCGTGTCTCCCCTCCTCCACGATGCGCCCCCCCGCCAGCACCAGGACCCGGTCGGCGCGCTCCAGCCCGGCCAGCCGGTGCGTGATGATCAGCGTCGTGCGGCCCGCCGCCAGCCCCCACACGGTCTCCATCACGGCCTGCTCCGTCACCGCGTCCAGGTTGGCCGTGGCCTCGTCCAGCACCAGCAGCGGCGCGTCCTTCAGCAGCGCGCGGGCCAGCGCCACCCGCTGGCGCTCCCCCCCGCTGAGGCCCAGCCCCTGCTCCCCCACCAGCGTGTCGTAGCCCCCCGGCAGCCCGGTCACGAAGTCATGCAGGCGGGCCTGCCGCGCAGCCGCGATGATCTGATCCTCGCTGGCATCGGGCCGCGCGATCAGGAGGTTTTCGCGCAGGGAGGTGTTAAAGAGGTGCGTGTGCTGGGCCACCACGCCGATCAGGGCGCGGGCGTCGTCGGCACGGTAGGCGCGCAGGTCATGCCCGCCCAGCCGGATTGTCCCGGTGTCGTAGTCCCAGAAGCGCAGCAGCAGGTTAAGCAGCGTGGACTTGCCCGCGCCGGACGGCCCCACCAGCGCGACCGCCTCCCCCTGCCGGACGCGGAACGACACGTGATCCAGGGCGGGCGGGGTGTTCGCAGGCTCACCGGGATAGCTGAAGGTCAGCTCCTCCACCACCAGGTCATACCCCTGCGGCGCGGGGGAGGGGCCGGGCGGGTCGCTGACGGCGGGCGTGACGCCCTCCACCAGCTCGGTCAGCCGGCCCGCCGCCGCCAGGCTGCTTTCCAGGTGCTGGAAGGTCAGCGGCAGGGGCGTGATCGCCTCGAAGCTGGCGACCGTCGCCAGCGCCAGCGTCGCCAGGTTGACGCCTTCCACGGCCGGGATTGCGGCCCACAGCACGCCGATCATGGTCAGGCTGACGATCAGCACGCCCAGCGCGGCTTGCAGGCCATCCAGGCGGGTCAGGCGCGCCTGTGCCGCGATCAGGGCGTCGCTAAGGCCGGTGATGTGCGCCAGCTGCTCGTCCTCCGCGCCGAAGGCCACCACGTCGGCCATGCCCTGCACGCCATCCACCAGCGCCGCGTTCAGCTCGGCCCGCAGCGTCACCACCTCCCGCGCCGGTTCACGCCCGGCCCGTCGCATCAGCAGCGGCACGCCCAGCCCCAGCGCCAGCATCCCGACCAGCGTCACCAGCGCCAGCGCCGGGGCGAAGCTGCCCATGAAGATCAGCATGCCCAGCAGGACGCACACGGCCACCAGCGGTGGGGCCAGCACGCGCACGAAAAAATCCTCCAGCGTGTCCACGTCGACCAGGATGCGGCTGAGCAGGTCGCCGGAGCGGTACTGCAGCAGGCGGGCGGGGGCCAGCGGTTCCAGCGCGGCGTAAAACCACACGCGCAGCCGGGTCAGGATTTTGAAGGTGGTATTGTGGCTGACCAGCCGTTCCAGGTAGCGGAAGACCGCGCGCGTGATGCCGAAGAAGCGCACGCCCACCACGGCTACCTGGATCGCGGCGATGGAGGGGCGCAGCGCGGCGGTGCTGATGATCCAGGCGGAAACGGCCAGCAGGCTGATGCTGCTGGCGACCGTCAGGAAGCCGAGCAGGGTCGCCAGCGCGATCCAGCGCCAGAACGGCGCGGCCAGCCGCAGCAGGTGGCTCAGCGGGGAACGGGGGGCGGCGGGCATGGCGGGCGGCGGCCGCTAAATGCCGGGCCGGGCGGAACCGGTCAGGTAGCCCTGCAGCAGCGGCCAGAGCTGGCGATACTGCGCGTAGTTCTCCGCGTAGCGGGCGTGCGCGGCCATGTCCGGCTCAAAGGCCCGGTCCAGCGCGATCATCGCGTTCACGCCCTCCTCAAACGAGGCGAACGCGCCGCAGCCCACCCCGGCGATCAGCGCCGCGCCCAGGGCGCTGGCTTCCAGCACCACCGGCCGCACAAAACGCTGGCCCAGGATATCCGCGCCGATCTGGATCCAGCGGTCGGAACGGCTGCCACCCCCGGCCACGCGGTACTCGCTGACCGTGACCCCGGTGGGCGGCAGGGCGTCAATGTTCTCCTTCAGGGAGTACAGGATGCCTTCGATCACGCCTTTCAGGATGTCGCCGCGGGTTGTTTCCAGCCGCAGCCCGGTGATCACGCCGCTGGAACTGGCGATAAATTCCGGCGGCCCGGTGGTCATGAAATGCGGCAGCACGACCACGCTGCTGGGATCGGGCGGCATCTCGTCCAGCAGGGCGGGGTAGATGCTCTCGCCCGTCTGCGCTGCCCTTGCGTGTTCCGCGGCGGCGAACGTGTTGCGGAACCACTTCACCAGCGCGCCGCCCTGGTTGTAGATGAAGGTCATGTACCGGCCGGGGGCGGCATGATGCTCCGTGTTCAGCCCGCGCGCGATCATGATGTCCGGGGCGCGGCGCTCCGTGAACACCGGGGCGATACAGTGGTACGTCCCCATGCCATACGCGGCCTGCCCGGGGTGGAGCACCCCGCACCCGATCGCGTTGACGCACTGGTCATGCCCCCCGCTGATGATCTGGACGCCCGCCGGCAGGCCCAGTTCCGCCGCCACCCCCGGCGCGACCGTCCCGATCACGGCGGTGGATGGCACGGGCGGGGCCAGCTTCTCCGCGTCCAGCCCGGCGGCGGTCAGCAGCTCGCCCGACCAGCTTTCGGTGTTGATGTCGAACAGGAGCGACCGGTTCGCCATGGAATAATCCACGGCCGGCTCCGCGCCCAGCATGAACGCCACGAAGCTCGTCCAGTGCAGGAAGCGGTAGGTCTGCGCGTACAGGGCGGGCTGGTGGGCCTTGATCCACATCAGCTTGGTCAGCGTGTAGTGGTTGCCCAGGGTGTTGCCGTTGATCCGGTACAGGCGCTCCGGCTCCAGCCGCCCGCCGAGCTGCGCCACGTATTCCTCCCCGCGGCTGTCGAAGTTGAGCAGCGACGGCCCCAGAATCCGGCGGTCGGCGGAAACCGGCACGACCGACTCCGCCAGGGACGACACCGCCAGGGCGCGCACGGGCGGCGCAGGACGCGCCGCCCCCATCACTTCCCGGATGGTCGCCTGCACGGACTGCCACACCTGGGCTGAATCAAGCTCGGCCCAGCCGGGCCGGGGGTGCTGCACGTCGTACTCGCGGTACGCCGCCGCCAGCATCTCCCCCTCGGTGGTGAACCGCGCCGCCTTGCAGCCCGTCGTGCCAACGTCGATCCCCAGAAAGCTCATGTTTCCTCCACCGCGATGCGGGCGCGCGTGCCGGCCAGCTCGAAATAATCGCCGATCAGCCAGGCGGTGCGCTCGTACACGGCGGCCTGGGCAGCGGCGGTATCGCCGGTTTCGCGCAGCGTCGTTTCATACGCCTGGCGGATCTCGGTGCCGATGTTGATCTTCGTGATGCCGCGTTTGAACGCCTCCAGCACATCCTCCCGCCGGATGCCAGACCCGCCATGCAGCACCAGGGGGATGTCCAGCGCGTCGCGCAGCAGGTCGAGATGCTCCAGGTTCAGGCGGGCGCTGATCTTCTTCTGGTCTTTGTATGCCCCGGAGATCGCTCCGTGTACGTTGCCGATCGCCACGGAGAGCCAGTCACAGCCGGTTTCGGCCACAAAGCGCCGGGCTTCCTCCACGCGGGTGAAGCCCCGGCCGGAAGCAAACAGCTCCTCATAGGGCGGCAGCGGGCCGTCCTCATGCCCCAGCACCGCGCCCAGCTCCGCCTCCACCGGGACGCCCGCGGCGTGGGCCAGCTCCACCACCTGGCGCGTGGCGGCGATGTTCTCATCCAGGCTCAGGCGGGAGCCATCCACCATCACGGATTCGTAGCCCAGCCCGATCGCCTCGCGGATGATCGCCAGGTAGTCCACCCGGATATCATCTTCATCGATCACGGGGACATGATCCAGGTGCGGGCGGGCATAATCCGGCTGGCGCCATTCCTGGTAGGCGGCCATGACCTCCGCCGGCCCCTGCGCCTCGAACTTGATCCATTCCAGGCGGGCGACCTCGATCAGGGCGAAGTTGTCCTGATCCACCACGGCCTGGATCACGGGCGGCAGCATCGGCAGGTAGGGGATGTTAAACGCCGGCACGGCGATGCCCGCCCGATACGCGTTGGTGAGAATGGTCTTGACACTGAGCATGTGTGCGCTCCTTTTTTCGTGGCCAGGCGTCCCGCAGTCGGGTGCGCCTGCGGCGAGTTAGCCTGCTGTCCCCAGCAGCGCCGGATAATCTGAAACCAGGTAGTGCAGCGGTTCCGTGTCTTCCTCCACTGTGGAGTAACGGCCCATCTGCTCGTAGAAGCGATTATCACTGTTGTCGTCGTTGACGGTGGAGACCTCCCCGGCCAGCACCGGGCCATCAACCGCCCAGAAGCTGTGGTAGCAGTACGGCTCCAGCGTGATGCTCTCCCCGGGGGCCAGGCGCACCGTCCCCCCGGCGGGCACGGTGCGCGCCATGCCGTCGATCATCACGGTCACGTCCGTGTCGGTCCGGCCGCCCTCGGCGGTGCCGTTGTAAAGCTGCAGCATCAGCCGCCCGCCGCCGCGGTTGATGATGTCCTCCGTCTTGAGCCAGTGGTAGTGCATGGGGGTGATCTGGTTCTCCCCCACCACCAGCAGCTTTTCCGCGTAGAGCTTGCCCCGGCCCGCCTTGAGATTCTCCAGCGCGCCGTTGCGCAGCGTGAAGAGCAGCAGCCCTTTGTGCGCGTAATCCCCCAGGCCGAAGTCAGTCACATCCCAGCCCAGCCCGCGCGCCAGGATTTCCCCGGCTACCGGGCGCTGCGCGGCCCAGTCCGCCGGGCTCCAGAAGGCGAAGGGCGGCAGTTTGAACTGGTACGAGTCGATAAACGTTTTGGCTTCTTCCAGCAGGGTGTTGACGGTTGAGCGTTTCATGGTTTCTCCCCACAGCGGGTACAGGCTGCCGGCACGGGTAAGGCGGTGGATCGTGGCGTGGCAGGGGGCGGGCGCCGTCCCCGGTCACGATGGCGTGAGTATACCGGCGATCCGGGAGGCGGGCCAAGCCCACCGAGGCGCCCTCTCTGTGCATCTTCCACCCTTGCCACCGCGCAAACTATGCGGCAAAGTAGGCAGCGCACAGCGCCCCACCGGGGGCGAGGAGGATGACCCCATGGCCGGACTGGAAGACGCGATTCTGCTGGCGGCCCAGGCCCACCGCGGCCAGCGCGACAAAAACGGGCAGCCGTACATCCTGCACCCGCTGCGGATGATGCTGGCCGTCAGCGGGGAAGAAGCCCGGACGGTAGCCGTGCTGCATGACGTGGTGGAGGACACGCCCGTCGCGCTGGACGATCTGCGCGCGGCGGGTTTTGCGGAGGCGGTCGTCGCGGCGGTGGATCACCTGACCCGGCGCGAGGGCGAAAGCTACGAGGCGTTCATCCAGCGCATCCAGCCGCACCCGCTGGCCCGCGTGGTCAAGCGCGCCGATCTGCGCGATAACATGGACGTGCTGCGCCTGGGTACCATCGACGAGGGCGCGGTTGCCCGGTTGCGCCGCTACCGGGCCGCGTGGGATGCGCTGGCGGAGGATGAAGCCTAACGCCATGCTGAATCCCGTGCGGCTGCAGGTGGGCAGCGCCAACGCGTACCTGATCCCGGCTGAGGAGGGCGACTTTGCCCTGGTGGATGCCGGGCTGAGTGCGGGCGCGCTGCGCCGGGCGCTGGCCCGCCGCGGGGTGGCCCCCGCGCAAATCCGCCTGATCGTGGTGACACACGCCCATTTTGACCACGTGGGCGGGCTGGCCTGGGCGCAAGCGGCCAGCGGTGCGCCAGTGCTGACGCATCCCCTGGAGGCTGACCTGCTGGCGCGTGGGGCGGTGATCATCCCCCGGGGCGCGAATGCCTACGGGCGGATGATCCACAGGCTGGGTACACTAGCGGCGCGGGCGGGCGTCCTGCGCTTCGCGCCGGCGACGCCCGATCATATCGTGGAGGGGCCGTTTGCCCTGCACGATTACGGGCTGGCGGGCGAGCTGCTCCACACGCCAGGGCATAGCGCCGGGTCGCTGACGCTGCTCTGCGCCACGGGCGACGCCTTCGTGGGCGACCTGGCCGCCAACCACCTGCCCTGGGGGCGCGGGCCGATCCTGCCGCCGTTCTTCGGGGCGCGGGCGGAACTGCTGGCGAGCTGGGCGCGGCTGCTGGAGGCCGGGGCGAAACGCATCCACCCCGGGCATGGCCCGGCCTTCCCCGCGGAACGGCTGCGCGCCCGGCTGGCCGCGGAACAATCCGGTTGAACTGAGCGACTCATCACAGAGGACAGAACACGTTATGCTGCAAGCACTTATCTTCGATTTTGATGGCCTGATTGTGGACACGGAAACCGCCGTGCTGCAAAGCTGGGAGGCGCTCTACGCCGACCACGGGCAGGCGCTGCCCCTGGAGGAGTGGCTCAAGTGCATCGGGGCGGATTACGGCCCGGACACCTTCGACCCGTTCGCTTACCTGGAGGCGCGCGTTAACGGCCCGCTGGACTGGGAGGCGCTCCAGGCCCGGCGCCGGGCGCGCGAGCTGGCGATCCTGGAGGGCATGGCGCCCCTGCCGGGCGTGACCGCGCTGCTGGATGATGCGCAGGCGCACGGCGTCCGGCTGGCGATCGGCTCCAGCTCCCCGCATGCCTGGGTGGATACGCATCTGGCGCGGCTGGGCCTGCTGGAGCGCTTCGAGGCGGTGATCTGCGCCGATGACGTGGCCCGGATCAAGCCCGCCCCCGACCTGTTCCTGAAGGCCGCGGCAGCGCTGGACGTGCCGCCGGAGGGGGCTGTCGTGCTGGAAGATTCGCCGCATGGCATCCAGGCCGCACGCACGGCGGGCATCTTCGCCGTGGCCGTGCCGAATGACCTGACCCACCGCCTGGATTTCTCCGCGGCCAGCATGCGCGTGCAATCCCTGGCGGAACTGAGCGTGGACTTGCTCAACCGCGCGCTGCACAATTCGGCGCCCGCTGGATGACCCGGCCTGGCATTGTCTGAAGGAAGCCCATGACTCACCAACGCCCGATCAAGGTGCTGCGCATTATCGCCCGGTTGAATGTGGGCGGCCCGGCGATCCACGTCGCGCAGCTCACGGCGCGGCTCGGCCCGCCGGCCTATGACAGCACGCTCGTCTGCGGCAGCATCGGCCCGGACGAAGGCGACATGACCTACTACGCTGAGGCGCTGGGCGTGAGGCCCGTCCTGCTCCCGGCGCTGGGGCGCGAGCTGCACCCCCTGCGCGACCTGGCGACGCTGTGGCACCTGTACCGCCTGATCCGCCAGTACCGGCCCGACATCGTGCATACCCACACGGCCAAAGCCGGGTTTGTGGGGCGGGTGGCGGCCTGGCTGGCGGGCGTCCCGGTGATCGTCCATACCTTTCACGGGCATGTGCTGCATGGCTACTTCAGCCCGGCCAAAACGCGCCTGTTCCTGCTGCTGGAACGCCTGACCGGTCGCATGGCAACCGCGATCATCACGCTGACGGACAGCCTGCGCGACGAGCTGGCGGAAACTTACCGGGTGGCCCCACGGGAGAAGTTCCGCGTGCTGGGCCTGGGGCTGGACCTCGCCCCGTTCGCGGGGACGCCGCGCAAAACTGGCGCGTTCCGGGCGGCATGGGGCATCCCGGCGGAAGCCCCGCTGATCGGCATCGTGGGGCGGCTCGTCCCGATCAAGAATCACGCCCTGTTTATCGAGGCGGCGGCGCGGATTCGGGCGGCGCTGCCGGGCGCGCGTTTTGTGATTGTGGGGGATGGTGAGACGCGGGCGGCGGTGCAAGCGCAGGTCGCGGCGCTGGGGCTGGCGGAAGCGTTCATCTTTGCCGGGTGGCAGCGCGACCTGGCCCCGGTGTACAGCGACCTGGATGCGCTGGTGATCAGCAGCGACAACGAAGGCACGCCGGTCGCCGTGATTGAGGCGCTGGCCGGGGGCTGCCCGGTCGTTTCCACGGCGGTGGGGGGCGTCCCGGCGCTGCTGGAGGAGGGCGCGTTTGGGGCGCTGGTCCCGGCGGGGGATGCCCCGGCGCTGGCCGCGGCGCTGGTGGCGACGCTCCAGCATCCGCCGGACGTGGCGCCCGCCCGGGCGGCGATGCTGGCGCGTTACAGCGTAGAGCGGCTGGTGGCCGATATGGACGCCCTGTACCGGGCGCTGCTGGACGCGCGCCGCCCGCTTTAGCAGGCGCTGGGACTCCAGTGGGCGCTACTCCGCCCAGATTTCGACCTTCTCGCCCTGTTCCTCGTCTATCACTTCCAGGATTTTGCCGGTCTCGCCGCCCTGGATGGCCGCCATGATCTCCTGGTAGTCCACGTTTGAGTCGCTGGGGATAAAGCGCGCGCCCATGCGGATGCCGGTGCGCACCAGGCCCATCGGCACATTGATGCTGACCTTGCTCTCCCCCGTGATCGTGTCCGTGATGCGCACGCGCAGCCAGCGCGCCTCCCGCCCGGTGGGCGTTCTGGCGCCGCCGGTCCGCCCGGCGCTCACGGCCTGCAGCAGCCGGGTGGCGTCTTCCGCCGTGATCGTGCCTTCTTCCAGCATCTTCAGGATGCGCATCCGTTCCTCTGCGGTTCCCATAAAACTCAGTCCTTTCTCATTTCGGCAGCGGGCGGGGGTCAGTTACCACCACCCGCATCTAGACAAAATACACCTGGACATGGTTGTCCTCGTCCTGCACATCGACAATGATCGGCTGGCCGTCCGGGCGATCCATCTCGGCCTGCATGGCCTCGATCATCTCGATCGCGGCCTCGAACTGGCCCGCGGTGGAAGCATCCACATAGGGCCGCGCGGTGCGCAGCACCCAGCCGACCAGCTGCACCGGGACGGGCAGGCTGAGCTCGATCCGCTTGCCATCCGCCTGCTCCACGCGCACATGCAGCCAGCGCGCATCCCGGCTCCACAGCGACAGCAGCGCGCCAGCCGTCCCCACCAGGATCGCCAGGCGGTGGAAGCTGCGCCGCAGGGCGCTAAAGGGGCCGCGTTTCTCCCGCAGCTGGAGCAGCTTGGCCGCGCTGAGCGCCGCCATAAACGCCGCGCCGATGAAGGGCGCGCGCCAGCCGGTGCGGTAATCGCTGATGTGCGGCAAACTGCCGCCCGGCAGCGGTTCATTCGGGAGCCGTTCATCTACCGGGGGGGCGTCCGGCAGGTCGGCCTCGCGCTCAATCGCGTTCAGCAGGCGGTCGGCTTCTTCCGCCGAGATCGCGCCGTTCTGCAGCATATTCAGAATGTGTTCTTTTGAGTCGCTCATCATTACTCCCCCATGCTTATGCAAACTTCATTTCAGTATCGCTCAGGCCCTGCCAATCAGGCGCAGAATGTCGGCACAGGTCGCTTCCGGCGTTTTGCCCTCTGTATACACCACGTGCCTGGCCAGCGCATGGTTGGAGGGGTGCTTTACAAAATGCTCGTGAAGGTTCACCCCGTCGGCTATGCCGTCCCAGCCGATCATGCTGGCGAACCGTTCCTGCAAAATCCGCACTGAGGCATCCAGGTCTGGTGAGGGCAGCAGCAGGATCACGTTGGGGTAGGGCGCCAGCGCCGCCCGCACACGCGCAAAAAGCGCCTCATCCTCGTAGACCGTATGCCCCGCGCCGAAATCAAACACACACTGTTCATGCTCTGCCAGCAGGCGCTCGACGGCGTGGGCTTCAAAGGGCTTCCAGTAGCGCAGCGCGCCCAGCACCCCTTCGCGTTCCCTGATCTGCTTTTCGGCTGCGCTGCTGTACCCGATCTCCGCGTAGTACTCCCAGCGCAGGTCATCCATCGAGCGCTGCGGCAGCCCCAGCGCTTCCGCCAGCAGCTGGCCCACGGTGCTCTTGCCCGCGGCCATCGGGCCGATCAGGATGATGTCATCCGGGTGGGCCATGCTGTCTCCTCCGCGCTGGCGCGTTGCCCCGTGCGCTAAAAATCAATCCGCATGTGTTCCAGCGTGCGCCGGATGCTGAAGTGATAGCCCCGCAGCAGCGCCTCCGCCGCCGCGTCATCAGCGGGATGCTCCAGGCTGATGCCCCGGTACCCCCCCGCCAGCTGGCGCAGCCCGAAGTTGAGCAGCGGCGCGGCCAGCGCCTCGTGTTCCTCCGGCGGGCAGAGCAGGGTGATCTGTGTTGCGCTGCCGAATTTCGAGCGCGCCCACAGCGCCGCCCGGATCGTGTCGTCCTCTGGCACTACCCAGCGTTCGGTGCTGCTCCCGCCCAGCAGTCCCGCGGCATAGGCCAGCGCCGACTGCGTGAATTCGCGGGGGTGCAGCGGGCGCTGCCAGCCCAGCCCGCCCCGTTCCGGCGGGAACAGCCACGCCGCCAGGTCATACTCCGCGCGCCACAGGGCGGCGGGCCGCGGGACGATCGGCGGGCCGCCCGCCAGCGGGTGGGGCGCGGCCTGGCGACTGCTGCGATACCAGGTATGCCACACCCGCTCCGAGCGGTAGCCCAGGCGCAGGTACAGCTGGCGGGCCGGCTCGTTGTCGGCGTCCACCTGCAGGATGGCGGCCGTCCCGCCCCCCTGCCGGATCGCGTCCATGCTGGCGACCATCAGCCGCCGGGCCAGGCCGCGCCGCCGGTAGTCGGGATGCACGGCCACGTTTGCCACCACAAAGACCCGCCCCAGTTCCGCCGGGAAAGGGGCCGGGAAGAGCGTCACGTTGCCCACGATCCGCCCGCCGTCCTCCCACACGAAGCCCTGCCCGATCCCGCGCAGCATGCGGTCGCCCAGCGCCAGCAGGTGCAGCAGCGGCCCGGTGCGGCTCAGCGCGCGCATGTCCTGAATAGTCGCCCGCCCGCCGGAGTCCATCTGCTCGCTGAAACAGACCTCGATCAGGTCGGCGATCGGGCGCAGGTCCTGCACCAGGTTCACGCGGCGGATGCCGCCGGCGCGGGTGGTGGGGGTGCTTACCGCAAGCATGGCAGCCTGTCTTTCCTAAAAGCGAAACGCTGCTGACAGGATACCCTGATTTCAGCGGTTTTGCGTAGGCAGGCTGCACCTGCAATCTTGCAGCCTGCTACCGGGTATAAGATTGTTAACGTCCTTCCAGCGCGGCCAGCAGCTTTTCAGCCTCTTCCACGCTGATCTGCTTCTGCTCCAGCATGCGCAGGATCAGGAGCCGTTCATCATCGGTGACCGGCTCGCGCGGCTCCGGTGGTGTGGGTGGGCGCGGCGGGCCTGGCGGCCGGGGAGGGCTGCCCGCGCCAAACGCAAAGGTGAAGGAGCGCTTGCGCTTGCCCTGTTCCGCGCGCTTTTCTGCCGCGCGCAGCGAGCGCTCGGCCGCGCGCACGGCGCGTTCGGCCTGCTGTTCCGCGCGCTGGCGCAGCCGGTCGGCCTTGGATTCGATCAGGTCGTCCAGCCCGGAAAGCTGCTCGGACAGCCGTTCTTCCAGCCCGCTCAGGCGCGCCTGCAGCTCCTCCTCCAGCTGGAGGTTAATCGCCATCAGGTAATCTTCTTCCTGGCCCACCAGCCGGATCTCCCCGCCCGCGCTCAGCTCCACCAGGGCCGCGCCCGCGCCAAACACGACATCGTCAAACGCGCCCGAATCGCGCAGCTCCGCGCCGGGGGCGTCAACCGTCAGGTCGTCGCAGTCCAGGATGTGAAAGCGCACGTCGGAGTCCGGGGCCACCCGGCACACGATATCGCCGCCGACGGTGAAGCGGTAGACGGCGCCGGGCAGGAAGTCCGTGCTCAGCACCAGGTCGGAGCCGGCGTTGTCCACCTCACATGCCCCGACGATGTCCCGCACGTAGAGATCGCTGCCCACGCTGCCAATCTGCGTCGCGCCGCTGACCTCGCGGATGGTCGCGTCGCTGCCGACGCTGCCGACCCGCACGTCGCCCTCCACGCGCTTGATGCGCAGGTCGCAGCCCACCGCGTCAACGCTGACCGGGCCGGTCTTGCGCAGCACCAGGTCGCTGCCCACGCTGCCGATCTGCAGCATGCCGCTCACGCCGGTCACGCGGGCGTCGCTGCCAATCGAGCCGATCGTCACTTCAGAGTCGCCGGGCAGCCGGATATCCAGGTCGCTGCTGCCGTGAATGAGCAGCGTGCCATCGTCCTGCTCGGTGATGGCGGCCTGGTCGCCTTCCGCGGCGACGGCGGCGCGTTCCCAGCCGCGCAGCCGCAGGTCGCTGCCCACGTGTTCAATCCGAATGCGGGGGACGCTGTTATCCGGGAGTTCAAAATAAGCCATGGTCCTTTTCCTCTTCCAGGGGGCGCCGGACGCCCCCGCCGCTGCACCGGCATGGGGAGCGGCTCAGGGCGGGGGCGCGCCTTCGGGTCGTTAGCCGCGCACGCGGTCGCTGCGTTGCAGGCGGTCGCTGGCGGGCTTAACAAACGTGGTGGGTTGATCCTGCTCCGGGAAATCCACCCGGCTCAGGGCCTGGCGCAGGCTGCTCAGCAGACCGCTGATCACGTGTTCCAGCAGGCTCGGCTCCTGGTAACTGCGCCGCAGCGCATGGGCATAGTCCTGCCGGGTCTTATCTGCCACATACAGATCATGCTTTACCAACATTGTCGTTCCCCCTCTAAAACTCTGATCCATCTTCCAACAGTCGTTGCGGTCTGCCGCGCGTACGGCCCGCGTCAGCGGTGAAGGCGCCTTCCCCCTCTTATAAGAAGGCCCTTCCCCGCGGCCGTCCTGCCCCTCAACAGGAACGGCCCGCGGCGCGCCGGGTTCAGCCCTGCAGCAGCCGGACGGCGTCCTCGGATGAGATGCGCCCGGCCGCCAGGTCGTCCAGCACCTGCTTGCGCACCTCGTCATCGATCACGACTTCTTCTTCCTCTTCCGCCCCGACTTCGTAGCCCATGGCCACGATCACTTCTTCCAGGCGGCTGCGCACGGTGGGGTAGGAGATGCCCAGCGCGCGCTGCACGCGGGTGATCTTGCCCTCGCAGGCGACAAAGGTTTCCACGAAGGCGAGCTGTTCCTGGCTCAGGCCGCCCAGCCCGCCGAAGGTGAAGCGCCCTTCCAGCTTGACATCGCATTCGGGGCAGTACAGGCGGGTGATCATCATATCGCCGCCGCAGATGGGGCAGTTACGGGGTGCAGAATACATAGGTGTGCCTCACGATATTCAAGTTCAACCTTGTAAATCCTTATCTACAGCTAAAGAATATCACTGGAATTTGTGCATGTCAAGCATTTTCTGAAGATTATTTATATCTGGCATAAAAATTCTTATGTGCAAATGAAGATTCTTGTGCGTGCGGCAATGCGGCCGGCCGCCACGCTGGTATGCAGGCCATAACCTTGGTGTTAACGCCGATCGGTTAAACTTTGAAAACTGGGGTATACTGAGTGTAGCTTGGCAGGTTGCACTGATTCCGTGCGATTCCGCGACACAATGGTGTATGTGGGTAGCGGCCCAGGCCGTGGCAGGCCGGGGCCGGTTCGTACATCATGGCAGGGGAGGACAACCCAATGCCTCAGCCTTTCAGTGTATGCCCCGACAACGACGACCCGGCAGCGTCCCTGCGGGAGTTTCAGGCAGAATGTGCGCGGATCCAGCTGCTGCAGACCTTCATCTCGGATGTCTCGCACGATATCCGCACGCCGCTGTCGATCATCAACTCCGCCGCCTATGTGCTGAATCTCAAAACCTCCGACCCGGAACAGACCGAGCTGATCAACCGCATCCGCCGCCAGGTGAAGCGCCTGGACCAGCTCATCGATGACATGCTCATGATGGTCGAGCTCGATTCGACCATGCCCTCGCGCACCTATCTCCTGCTGGATATCAGCATCCTCGCCCGCGAGCTGCAGGACGATTTTGCCCCGCTGGCGCAGGAGCAGAATATTACGCTGCGCTGCGACGTCACCCCGGTCCCGGCGGTGATGGCGGATGGCGTTGACCTGCGCCTGGCCCTGACCAATGTCGTGGCGAACGGGCTGCGCTTCACCCTGCCGGAAGGCGAGGTGAGCATTCACACGTACCGGCGCGATAAGTGGGCCGTGTTTGAAGTGGCGGATACGGGTGTGGGGATCAGCCCGGAGGATCTGCCCCGTATCTTCGAGCGGTTCTTCCGTGGGGATAAGGCGCGCCAGACCGTGACTGGGGGGGCCGGGCTGGGCCTGGCGATCACGCGCCGGATCGTGGACTTCCACGACGGCGAGATCGAGGTGGAAAGCCAGGTGGGGGTTGGCACGACGGTGCGCATCCTGCTGCCGATCCTGGAAGAAATCCTGCCGCCGGAATAACCCCGCGTCAGCCCGCGGCGTCCCGCTCGCGCTGCTCCTGGGCCAGCCGGCGCAGCCGCGGCCAGACCAGCGCCATCGTCAGCCCCACGCTCAGCGCATAGACCAGGTTGATCGTCCACGCGCCGCCCAGCGCGGCCTGTGTCGTGATCAGCCACAGGCCGGGGAGGGCGGCCAGCGCCAGCGCCGCGATCTTGGTTCCCAGGATGGCGCCGAGCATGCGCAGCGTGCGGTACAGTGGCCCGAAGCTGCCGCCGATCCCCGTTATCAGCCCGTAAACGCACAGCGCGCGGATAACCCCGATGGCCGGGGCGTATTCCTCCCCCAGCACCGGCACGGCCAGCGGCGCGAAAAGCGCCACCCCGCCGTACAGCGCCGCAGAGGCCGGGATCAGCCAGCGATTCAGCCGCCGGAAATTATCCGCCAGCCGGATATAGTTGCCCTGTCCGGCGTCCGCCGGGAGCCGGGTTTCCAGGTTGGTGAGGATGCCCTTAAAGAGCATGTTGGGGTAGCTGAGGGCGTTCAGCCCCAGCCGCAGGAAGCCCGCCGCCGCCTCCCCCGCCACCATCGCCACGATCTGCACCGGCAGCAGGGTATACAGGCTGGAAATATTCTTATCCAGCGCCAGCCAGAAGCCAAACTGCCAGTAGGGGCGCGGGGAGTTGCGCAGCATGCCCCGCAGCACCGCCGGGATCGTGGGCAGCAGGGCCGGCCGGGCGCGCCGCTGCGCCCGGTACAGGATCACGGCGACCGCGGCGCGGAGGATCACCGCCGCCACATGCGCCAGCACCACGCCGCGCGCGCCGCCGCCCAGCAGGATCACGCCGATCTTGAGCAGCGCCTCCAGCAGCAGCATCCCGTTTTCCAGGATGGTGAAGGCCCGCATCGCGCGCAGGCTTTGCAGCGTGAGCAGCACCAGGCGGTAGATCGGGTCGAAGAACAGGATCAGGACGTAAACCCGGTACAGCTCCCCGATGGTCGCATTATCATAGGAAGCGGCAGCGAAGGCCGGGCCGAACGCCCACGCCACCAGCCCGGCCAGGACTGCCACCGCCAGCGACGCCTGCAGGAAGAAGGCCATCAGGTCGCGCGCCCGCGTCCCATCCCCCGCGCCAACCGCCTCCGCCAGCCGGGTGATCGTGCTTGGCCCCAGCCCGGTGAGGTTGAGCGTCATCAGCAGGCCGTGCATGGTGATCACCAGCTGGTAAACGCCGTACTGCTCCGGCCCCAGCCCGCGCACGATGACCACGAACGACAGCGCGTTCACCGCGGTCAGCACCAGCGTACCGGCCTGCAGCGTGAGCGTATCGCGCACGAATTTGCTGCGCAGGATATTCTGGAGGATGGTGCGCAAACGCTGCAGCATGGGGCGTGTGCCTTTCCGGCGGATCAGGTCTTCGGCGCGTCATTGTACCGCACAAGCGCCCGGGTGGGGCGACAGGAAAAAGCTGCTGCCGCAAAGGCCGCCAGGCGCGCAAAGAAAAAGGCTGGCGGCCTGCTTGCCTCGACCATTTCACGAACGCTGTGATCAGGAGAGTCTTTGCGGTGCAGAGTGTCCTTACTCCACGCGGGCGACCGCGCCCCCGCGCCGCCGATCCCCCGCGCCGGTCAGGCGGCCGTCCTCCCGGCGCAGGACCAGATGCGCCCCGCCGAAGTACAGGCTCTGCTCCTCCCAGCGGTTGACCCGGTAGCCGCGCAGCTCCAGCATGGCGGCGTCCACCTCCTCGATCCCGCCCTCCAGGTCAAGCACACCGTTCTCGAAGTGAACGCGCGCCCAGTTCGCCGCTTTGTCGGCTTTCAGGCCGAAATCCAGCACGTTGCTGATGGCCTGCAGCACGGCGCTGCGCAGACGGCTCGCGCCCCCGCTGCCGATCACCAGGCGCGGCCCCTGCGCGTCCAGCACGAGGCTCGGCGCCATCATGGAGGACAGGCGCGCACCCGGCGGCCAGCGGTGGAAGCCGTCCGGGTTCAGGTCGGCCTCCCCCAGGATGTTGTTCATCAGCATCCCGGTCTCGCCCACCACGTAGCCGCCCGTCTCGCCAGGCGTGGTCGTCAGGCTGACGGCCAGCCCATGTTCGTCCAGGGCGCTGATATGCGTGGTGCTGGGCGGCCCGCCGGGGTCATCGGCGGTGGGGGACGGTGGGCCGGCGCGCAGCGCGCCCTGCACCTCCGCCCAGGCTGCGGCCAGGCGGTCAGGGTGCAGGAAGGCGGCCCATTCCTCCGACGTGGTCAGGCTGGCGGGGTCGCCGGCCCGGCGGGCGGTGTTCGCCGCGCGCATGACCTCCGCCAGCAGGCTGATATGCGCGGCCCGGCTGTGGGAGAGCTTACGCAGCATGGGGGCCTGTTCCAGCACACCCAGCGCGTAGGCAACCAGGATGCCGCCCAGCGAGGGTGGGGGATTGGTGAGGATCGTCTGCCCACGGTAGGTGAAGCGCAGCGGCTCGCGTTTGATCACCCGGTAACTCGCCAGGTCTTCCGCCGTGATCAGCCCGCCGCCCGCCGCCTGGTCGGCGACGCCCGCCGCATGGTCGGCGACGATTGCCGCATGGTCGGCGACGATTGCCGCCGCCAGCGCGCCGGTGTAGAAGTCCGCGCCGCCCGTGCGGGCGAGCTGCTCCAGCGTGTCAGCCAGCGCGGGGTTGGCGAAGCGCTCGCCGGGTTCCAGCGGGCGGCCCTCCGGCGCGAAGATCGCCGCGCAGCCGGGGGTATGGGTCAGGATGCCTGCCAGCAGGCGGCCCAGGTAGGCCTGCGCCTCGGAGAGCGCGAAGCCCTCCCGCGCCAGCCGGATCGCCGGGGTGAGCGCCGCCTCCAGGGGCAGCGTCCCCGCCTCCGCCAGGAGCAGGGCCAGCCCGGCCACGTTGCCCGGCACGGCGCTGCTGCCGCGCCCGATGTGGAAGTACTCGGTCGTCCCCACAAACTCCACCGGCGCGGCGACAAAATCGAGGGCGTCCGGAGGGCGGCCATCCGTCCCCAGCCCGGGCGCGTTCACAAAGAAGTCATAGACCACCGGCGCGTGCCCCGGCCCGGCGACGGTGGCGAACCCGCCGCCGCCAATTGTGGCGATCGCGCCCTCCGCCACGAAGGACGCAAATGCCGCCGCGACGGCCGCATCCACGGCGTTGCCACCCTGGCGCAGCATCTCCGCGCCTGCGTCAACGGTCTGCTGGCTGCCCCCGGCGATAATCCCTCTGGTCATAGTGGTGTCCCTGTCCCTGTGCTGCCGCGCGCGGGGTATTGTACCCGATGCCGGGGCCGCGCTGCCTACAGCCCCTTCACGTCAATGATCGCGGTCATCACCATCGGGCGCACCTCGGCATGCTGCGCGCTCTCCACCACCACATCCACCGGGTGATCGAGCACCCGTTCGACCAGGGTGCGGATCTGCCGGTAGGCATCGAAGGTCGGCTCGTGCAGCGCTACCAGCAGGTCGATCTCGTGTTCTGGCTCGGCCGTCCCGGCCGCATGCGGGCCAAACAGACCCATCCGCCGCACGCCCAGCGCGCGCAGGGTCGCGGCGTGCGCTTCCAGCGCAGCGATGATCGCTTCCGCCGTCAGCGGGGGGGGATTGAGCAGGGCTTCGGCCAGGCGGCGGCGATCCTCCGGCGGGAGTTCCCGCGCCAGCCGGTAGACTTCCTCGAATGATACGTTCACACTCGCAACTCCTCCGCACTTCCGTTAAGATACGCCATTATAGCCGATGGTCAGAGGCAGGAGACAAGAGGCCAGAGGCCAGAGACCAGAGACCAGAGGCATGTGGCAAGAGGCCAGAGACCAGAGAAAAGAAAAAGCGTCCAGCGATACAGCGCCGAGCGCAAGTCGTAGGGGCGATTCGCGAATCGCCCGCCAGCGCGGAGCGAAAGGCTCAGGGGCGCGCGCGGATGGTATTCCATCCGACATGCCTCGACCCGCCAACAGCCAACAGCCAATCGCCAATCGGCAAGTGATCTATCGAAATGTTTTGGCAATTGGAGGGCAGGCGTCGGGATACATCCCGCCGCTACGAAGATCACCCAACCCGTAGCGGCGGTTCGCGAACCGCCGTATCGCCTCCAACGCCCGATTTTCTATTGCTAACTGCTTTCGATAGATCACTCAATAGCCAACAGACACCACCACGCCCGATTCATTGCTGAGGTAAACGATCGATCTGCTGCCCATCCGCGGAGGGAAACGCCATCCCATGACCACCCAGCTGCATTACCTCGCGCCGGTGCGCCTGCCCACCGAGAAGGCCCACGGCCTCCAGATCGTCCAGAACTGCGAGGCGCTGGCCGCGGAGGGCGCTGCTGTCACGCTCTACCCGGCTACCCGCTTCCAGCCGCCGGAGCTGCGCGGGCGCGATATCTGGTCGGTGTACGGCGTGCCGCGCGGGGTGTTCGGGCTGCGCTACGTCCCGGCGCTGGACGCGCTGCCGCTGGCCGGGGGGCGTGTCAACCGCGTTGCGCAGGCCGCGTTTTACCTTAACCTGGCGACCTACAGCGCAGCGCTGTGGCCCATCCTGCGCGGCGCGGACCCGGATGCGGTCTACTATTCCCGCCACCCGCTGATCCTCTCCGCCCTGCGGCGGCACAAGCCCGCCCGCCGCCTGTTCTGGGAGGTACACAGCCTCTCCGCCGACTCGCGCAAGCGCCAGATTCAGGCCGACCTGGTGAAGCGCATCGGCGGTGCGCTGACCGTCACCGCCCACATGGCCGGGATGCTGGCCGATCTGGGCGTGCCGCCGGAGCGGGTGATGGTCGCGCCGGATGGCTTCAGCGCGGCCCGCTTCGCCGAGATGCCCACCCGGGCGGAGGCGCGAGCGGCCTTCGGGCTGCCGGAAGAGGCCTTCATGGTCGGGTATATGGGGCGGCTGCACACGCTGAACATGGAGAAGGGCGTGGGGGATGTGATCCGGGCCATCGCGCAGGAGCGGGAGCGCCCCCTGCACCTGCTGCTGGTGGGTGGGCCGGATGACATGGCGGCGGCGTACCGGCGGGAATGGGTGGCGCTGGGCCTGCCGCCGGAACGCTTTCACGCGCTGGGGCAGCTCCCCGCGGCGGAGGTGCCGCGCGCGCTGGCGGCCTTCGACGTGAACACGATGCCCTTCCCCTGGACAGAGCATTTCGCCTATTACGCCAGCCCGATCAAGCTGTTCGAGTATATGGCCAGCGGGCGGGCGATCGTGGCGACAGACCTGCCCAGCACGGCCGAGATTGTGCAGGATGAGGAGACGGCGCTGCTTGTGCCGCCTGCGGATGTGGAGGCGCTGGCCGCGGCGCTGGCCCGGCTGCAGGACGATCCCGCCCTGCGCGAACGGCTGGCGGACCAGGCGCGCGCGCTGGCCTACGCCCGCTATACGTGGCGGGCGCGGGCGCGGGCGATCCTGGACTTCATCGCGGCCGCGCCCGGCGCTCAGGAGTGACGGGGTTAGCGCTACAGCGCGGCCAGCGCTGCGTGCGCGCCTAGCGCTGCTTGCGCTGCCCGGGCTGATCCTTCTTTTCGTTCAGGCCCAGCGCGCCTTCCAGCACCATGCTGACCACGCCCATGATCAGGCCGCCCAGGATGGCCCAGCCCAGCCCGTCCACGGTCAGGCGGTCGCCCGCCAGGCTGGCGGTAAGCATGAGCATCAGGCCGTTGATCACCGGGATCAGCAGCCCCAGCGTGAGGATGATGAACGGGCAGCCCAGCACCATGATCACGGGCTTCACCAGGGCGTTCACCAGCGCGAAGATCAGCGCCAGCACGGCCAGCGTGCCAATATCGTTGTTGATCACGGTGATGCCCGACAGCAGCGAGGCCACCAGCGCGATGGCGATCCCGTTGACGATCAGACGCAGCACAAAATTCCGCATGAGATTTTCCCTTACGCTAAGAGAACGAGTCTACCCCTCATTACGCACGGCCCCGGCGATCGGTTGCGGGGCGGTCAAAGGCAATGCGCCCCGGTGATGATATTTACCTATTTGATGCGGCTATGGTGTCATCACTTACGGTTAATCGATGCGGCCTGTCTGTAGCGTCGCTTTGCAAAGCGACGTTACTCATGCCGTGTCTGACATAGCCGTACTATTCTGAAAAAATCATAACCGGGTCGTGTTCGCCTGGCAGGGACAAAGGCCAGGATCACTGACCCCTCCCCTGCTGTGATGGTCAGGGGAGGGGCTGTTTCGGGTAAATTGCAGCGTCTTAAGCGCAAGGGGGCGGATTTATTGGGATGGTTTATTGAGCGCCTGCAGTGCGGCTTCCCATTCCGCTTTGTCCGCGGGTTTCCGGGCCTTGAAGTTGATGCCCAGGGTGCCGAAGCTGGCGGCGCTGCTGGACTGCGGTGCGCCACTGAACACATCGGCGCGCCAGGTGATTTCAAAGTCGACAAAACCGGCGGCCACGACCGTGGCCTCAAGCTCTGCTTCCAGCAGAGCGCCGGCGATTCACCCCGTCCAGAGGTCGATATCGCGTTTGGCGCTGTCTGGAACAGCCTTCTGCACCAGAATATCACCGATCTGCAGGCGGCCATCAGCCTTCAGCACGCGCGCCATTTCCTCCAGCCCGGCGGATTTGTCCGGCATCAGGTTCAGCACCCCGTTTGAGATGACGATATCGGCCCACTCATCCGGCACGGGGAGCGCTTCACCGTAGCCTTCGCGGAACTCCGCGTGGGTAAGCTCCGCCTGCGCGGCGGCCCGCCGGGCCTTATCCAGCATGGCCGGCGTCATATCAATCCCGATAACCCGCCCATCCGGGCCGGTCATGCGGGCCGCGATCAGGCTGTCGATGCCGGCTCCACAGCCGATATCAACCACGCGCTCGCCGGGCTGAATCGGGCCAAGGCTGAAAGGGTTGCCCGTCCCGGCAAAGGATTCAATGGCGATTTCGGGGATGTCGTGAAGCCATTCCTCCTCGTAGCCTAGCATCTGAGCCAGCGGGCGGCCCGTGTGGAAGTGGAACCCGCGCTGCGGTTCCTGCGCCACAACTTCGTATTCGCCACGTATGGCGAGGCGCAGCGCTTCCAGGTCGAGTCCAAGATTTTCGATGGCGTTAGTCATTGTGTCGTCCTTTTCACTGGTGTATTTGGAAAGTCGTACAGTATGCGTCGACACAGGGGTGCTTCGGGCATCAGGCTGTCACAGAGACCACCGGCACGTTGTGGCAGCGTATGACAACGCTGCAGCGAATGCATCCTGTGTCCATATCGTGGCAGCAGCGCCACCTGCCGGAACATTAACGGGTGTGGCGTCGCCCCGGACTGCCAGCTAAGCCATCGCACGTGTGTGGCAAAAACGATGTAGTTGAAGCGTGCCGTCTTGCTGGCGTACTCTGTGGCGAATGCTGTGCGACCGTGGCTGGATTGAGGACGGCTCAGTCGCCCTCCATAGTCAGGCGATGGAGGGGGAGACTAACTTGCAAAGGTGACTGTGATACACGGTGGATTACGGAGGGTATCAGGAACCGGCGAAGCCTGCTGCACGTGGTCAGTCGCCCGGTTCAACAGTCCTGACGAGTTGATTGAAGCTGACACCGTTTGGCGTGTGAACTGCTGTGTGTGTCATGTTTCTCCCTTGATTTCGTCTGTGGACACGAACGATGGCGGTTTTTTCATGCTAACAGCCCCCCCGGGGTGATGTCAAACGCGCCGCCCCCGAAAACGGGGGGCAGCGATACGAACATTAATCAAATATTAATCAGGATGACGGTCAGCGATGTGCTGCGAGAACAATCGATGCTGATCTGCCATCAGGGGGCTGCGTGGTCTGGCGGCGCGCGCCCGCCCGCACTATCATAGGCCCCATGCGACTCGCCGCGCGAAACCGCGCCTGAAACGGAGGGAATCCCCGTGATCCTGCTGCCTCATGTTCGCCCGGAGATGCTGCACGCCGCCTACTGGCTGGACCGCTGCCCGCAGCCGGACGCCCCCGTCTTTGACAGTCCGGCGACCCTCGAACATTTTAACGCCCACGTGCGCGACGTGCTGGGCATTCCGGCGGTGCTTGACCTGCCGGACGCGCTGCCCGCTGCGGAGGTGCGCGCCCGCATCCCCGCCCGCCCGGAAAGCGCCCGCTATGATGTGGACGGGACGCCCATCCCCGCGGCCACATGGGCGGCCATCGAAGCCAACATGGCCCTCGATCGCCTGCCCGACCCGGCCCCGGCCCGGTTTGCGCTGGTCACGCGTTATGTCTCCCTGCGCGCCCTGCCCACCGACCTGACCGCTCTCAAAACGCCAGCCGACCTGCCCTTCGACCGCCTGCAGGAAACCACGCTGGACATGGGCTGGCCGGTGGCCGTGCTGCATACCTCCGCGGATGGCGCGTGGGTGTTCGGCCTCACGCCGGGCTACTGGGGCTGGGTGCGCACGCGCCACCTGGCTTTTGCCGGGCGGGAGCAGGTGCGCGCATTCCTGGAGGCTGCGCCGCGCCTGATGGTGCAGGCGCCGTGGGGCGGGGTGGCCCTGCCGGGGGAGGCGCATCACCGCGCCCTGCAGATGGCGACCAGCCTGCCGCTGCTGGAGGAGGGGGAGGGGCTGCGCCGGGTGCAGGTGCCGCGGACGGATGCCGCCGGGCGGCTGGCGCTGGCCGAGGGCTATATCGCCAGCAACAACGCCGACTGGTGTGAGGGCCGGCTGCCCGCCACGCTGCGGACGGTGATCACGCAGGCGTTCAGGCCGCTGGGGGAGCCATACGGCTGGGGCGGGATGTGCCTGGGCCGGCCGGGGCGGGACTGTTCCCGGCTGACGTTGGATGCCTGGGCCAGCGCAGGCGTGGTCCTGCCGCGCAACAGTGGCGACCAGGGCCGGGTGGGCCGGACGGCCGCCCGCTTCGCGCCGGAGGAACCGCACGCGTCACGCCTGCGCCGGCTGGCGGAGGAAGTCCCGCCGGGCGCGCTGCTGCTGCTGCCGGGGCATGTCATGCTCTACCTGGGGACGGTGGCGGGCATCCCGTATGCCCTGCACGATCTGTGGGGATACGTTCACCCGGACGGGCGTACCACGCGCGCGGCGCAGGTGGTCGTTTCCGCGCTGCCGCCGGAGCCGGGCAGCGGCGAGCCGACGCTGCTGGAGCGCCTGACCCACGCCCAGGTGATCGCGCCGGTGTAGCGGTGTTTTGATGAAGTTCTGACAAAATAGCATGGCTACGTCAGATGCGGCGCTGGTTGCGTCGCAATGATGTTTCTTTACAAAATAGTACGGCTACGCTAGGCTGTGTTGACATTTGAGA
>NPIE01000288.1_pt1 | contig 23619 bp, 25 predicted proteins | sample 8637661 | NCBI WGS metagenome assembly NPIE01 (sample SAMN07420842, study PRJNA396082) | bioreactor metagenome | isolation source: sample BA12 brine-fed electro-methanogenic bioreactor BA | place: Japan: Kochi | collected 2016-12-09
CCTCCTGAAAATAGCCGTATCGGATAAAGCGGTTTCGGCACGGTCATATTTCCTATCTTACCTGTTTGATGGAGCAGGTCAAAGGATGTTCTACAAGCTCACTCCTCCCCTTTCTGCACAACAACATAATTCTTTTTGATCACCTGCCGGAACCGCTCCCCCGTGGTCGACCAGTCGAGGACGTCAACCTTGAAAGGCAGATCGGATTCGGTGAAAGCTTCTTTCAGTTCCGCCATCCGGCCCACATCAAGAGGGCTTTCGGTCACAATCACAAGATCAAGATCTGAAAAAGGCTTCAGATTTTCGCCGTGAACACGTGATCCGAACGCCCACACGTCCAGCCTCGGCACATAAGACGTCAAAATTTTGAGAACAATCTCCATTTCGGCAGGGCGTAGCTTGAGGTCACGCATTGCGTCGCTTCAGCTCATCGCGAAGAAAATGCATCTCTGCAACAAAATCATCGAGCACCGCCAGCACTTCCTCCGCCTTGGCTTCATCGTAGGTGTGGCTGGTCATATTGCGCTTTTCCCTGAAAATTCGATATTGGCGGACTTGCCGGACCAGCCCCGCCTCGGCACCTGTGCGCACCATGTCCATAAAGGCCATAGCGCGAATTTCCGCAGGATTGGGCGTTATCTGCTCCAGCTGCCGGCGTAGCATTTTCGTACCGAGCTCGTAACTGAATTCGAACGCCTGAATCGTTGCCGCTCGGAATTGTTCACGCAGGCCTTCATCGCTTTCAGCCAGATCGGAATGAAGGTATTCCAAACTGCGCTCCAGTTGTGAAAGGGCTTTTTCAAATGGCGAAATGTCGAGTTTCATTTTTTCCCATCAAAACCAGATTATATTTGACAGCCATCATGCCGCTTCAAGGATTTCTCCTTCTTTTCGGGCAATCTCGATAATCACACTAGAATCATCTTCACGCCACTGCCGGGAACCACACGGGATCGGCTCAATTCGACTGTCCACACGCGCGGTAAGCCGCCAGAGCAGATTCACAACACTGCGATCCTGAAGTGAATCAAAACTTGGGGAAACGATGAGAAGATCAATATCGCTCCACTCATGAGTCCCCCCTTTAACCTGAGACCCAAAGGCCACCGCAAATTCTATTTCTACCCCGGCATCCTTGACTGCGTTCAGGTATTTTATGACTGCATCTCGAACATCCGGCTTAAGCATTCATGCAACTCCTTGATTTTTTGGAGATATTCTTCGGCCTCTCGCTGGGTTGGCAGCGGCAACTGTACTCCGGAATAGCGCCCCTCGATGTTGAACGAATTGACTTCAGCAAGAAAATCGCGTTGCTTCTGCTCAAGGCTGAGATCTGCAATCTCTGCAAGTCTTAGCAAATTGTGGATTGGTGGAGCAATTTGATTTTTGAATCTGCACACGTGGGCTTTCAAGATCTTTTCCAAAGCCAAATGAGCAAAAAAAAGCCCGTGGCGAACATGCCCCTGCATGACAAGATCGGTCGCAGCTCCCAAATCTTCAACGGCCCCGTTTCGCCAGTACGTTATCTGCTTTTCGATATTCAACATAGTGTTGATTTTATTCCAATTATCAGCGAAAGCAAGGGAAAGTCGATGAAAACCTGATAGCGGCGCCTGGCGTCAAAAAGCTGCGGAGAAAAAACAATCCTCCTTACTGGAGCCTTCGGGTCGGCGGGTTCTTGACCCCACTCTGCCTCTGATATACATTTGAAAAAAATTGAGCGATGGTACCATATGCGCCAATTATATGAAAATCCTGGTTTTCTGGTGAGGTGAGCGTGCCAACGGTTCTTAGGATTGGCCCATATCGTTTCTTCTTCTACGCCAACGAGGGGCTGGAGCCGCCACATATCCATGTACAGCGCGAGTCCAGTCTCGCCAAATTTTGGCTCGGCCCCGTTTCACTTGCAAGCAGCACAGGCTTTTCCGCACATGAACTGAACAAAATTCTGAAAATTGTTGAAAATCATTCAGAAAACCTTAAGGAGGCCTGGTATGGGCACTTTAACAGCTGACTTGATTCCACTTGCAGCATCGGTACATTGCAGTGATGATGAACTGGTCGTTTCCCTTAAGGACGGGCGCACAATCAGCGTCCCTCTAGCGTGGTTTCCGAGGCTTGCACATGCAGCTCAGAGCGCTCGCACAAACTACGAAATTCTCGGCAACGGCGAAGGCATCCATTGGCCTGACCTTGATGAGGATATTTCGATCATAGGGCTGCTGGCAGGACGCGCTTCGGTGGAATACAATCAAAGGGGCAGTCGCTTATCACCTGCCGCTGACCGCTGAAGGACGACGCAGAACCCCCAGATGAAGTTTCTTTGAATCGCAATGCAAAAACAGGAAAGGGAAGCGATGCGGACGCACGAATAGCGCATGAACTGCGTCTACCGCAGCCATCCGCTCACCTGTCAGGAAGGACTCTGTAAGAGAGGAACAGCAAGCAAGATATCGGGCACGCCCAAATGCCCGCTATCCTAGCCCGGGTTGTGCATGAAGCTTCGTCGCGAAACCGGCCAGTGTCTGTCAGATCGAGCCGAGCACGGCTTGAGATGGCGGGCAATTGACGGTTGCAGCAGAAGTTTTCATGAATAATACGGGCGAGCATCAACTCTGATTATTCACAATCGCTCCACGCAGTTCATTCAACCGCTTGGTCAGGCCGAGCAACTCCTCGGGAGGGATCTGGCGGATCACATCGCCCGACTGCGAATCGACCACCTTCACTACGATTTCATTCAGATCGCGGTTCTTCTCGAAACGTACGCTATATGCACCGTCTTCGGTCAGCTCATTGATACGCTCAAGCAGCGCAACGGAATCCGGACGCGCTTCTTCCGGCTTCTCCACCGTCTTCTTCTCAGCAGCGGCCTCGGCCGCACGCCGTGGATCGTTGGCCTGGTCAACCGCGCCCTGCTGCGCATTCTGCGGAAAAAGTTGTTGTGCGGAAACAGCTTCGATTTTCATGACAACCCTCCTGCACCCTGGACCCTTCTGGAAAAAACGGGGGATCCGAAGATCCCCCGGAAGAGCCTAACGTGGTTCTCTTAGCCGAGCAGCGACAGGGCCAGCTGCGGTGACTGGTTGGCCTGTGCCAGAATGGAAGTGCCGGCCTGCTGCAGGATATTGAACTTGGTCATGTTCGAGGTTTCCTGAGCGATATCGGCGTCCAGAATACGGCTGCGGGCAGCGGAGACGTTTTCAGAAACATTCTGGAGGTTGGCGATGGTGGATTCCAGACGATTCTGAACCGCACCAAGGTTGCCGCGAATTTCGTCAACCACACCGATACCTGCGTCAATTGCACTGATCGCAGCTTGAGCATTAGCAAAATCCGTGACATCCAAGCCATTTACACCCAAACCAGTGGTGCCGGCCGAAGCGATGGCCACCGAAATGGTTTGACCGTTGTTCGCACCGACCTGGAAGGCAATTTCACTGCCACTGGCAAAGGTGCCATCCAGGATGTTCTGGCTGTTGAAAGAAGTGTTGGCGGAAATCCGGTCGATTTCAGCCGTAAGCTGCTGGAATTCCGCATCCAGAGACGCACGGTCAGTCGTGGTGTTTGTCCCGTTGGATGACTGTACGGCCAACTCACGCATGCGCTGCAGGATATTTGTCGTTTCTCCCAGAGCACCTTCAGCAGTTTGAGCGAGAGAGATGCCGTCGTTAGCGTTACGTACAGCCTGGTTTAGCCCGCGGATTTGAGAAGTCATGCGGTCAGAGATTGCCAGACCGGCGGCGTCATCCTTGGCGCTGTTGATTCGCAGACCAGAAGAGAGACGCTGCATAGCGGTGCTGAGATTGGATTGGGAAGCACCGAGGTTACGCTGGGCATTCAAAGAAGCGACGTTTGTGTTGATGGAAAGTGCCATGATTTTTCCTCCGTGAATTGTTGTTGCGGGCGTCCTTGCCCTGTTGGTTTTATAATCGCTATTTGAAATGGCGGCAGGAGATTTTCAACTTCATCATCACCTCCTTGTTTGCAGAAATTTCCTGCCCTCGATTAGCTTTTCGGAAGGATCGCTAAAAACCTTTAGAAAAAAATTTGACTACCGCCTTTTTTGCCGAGCCATTTGAACTCAACCTGGAAAAGCGTTATCAATCTCAATCAGGAAGGTCAAAGCCTCTAGGTTTTTTGCATCCTTGCTTAAGACATTTTTGGCAGCAAGGCGTGCAGCCTCAGGCTGCCCGGCCTGAAGATAGACCTTTCCTAACTTGAGCATCGCATTCAAGTCGCCAGGTACCTTGGGCAGATAATCGGAATAGACGGCGACGGCCTTATCGAGATTCCCAGTCATGCGTAGCATCTCTGCATACTTGGGCTGATAAATCGGGGATATGACAGAGAGGCAGTCCAGGGCGAGCAGGGAGTTTTCGCTATTTTTCTGATTCAAAGAAATAACCAGGATTCTTTTTAAAGAATCCTCAAGAACCTCCACCGGGGTTTCATCAGAGATAAGTGCCTCGTAAAATTCAAGAGCAAGGGGGAAGTCACCATTCAACTCGGCCAAGTACCCTTGAGCTAGAGCATGATATACCTTTGCCACGTTTTTGTCGGAACCGTCCAGATAACTGACAAGGTTACGCAGGAGCGCACGATCCTGGCCCTGAAAAAGAGACAAGGCTTTCACCCTGAGATTGCTCATGTCCCATTCATTCACACGCCCACGGAAGCTCTCATCACTTTCGGACAAGGATGTTTTCAGCTTTTCTTCGAGGATTGTAAACCGGCGCTGGATCTTTTGGGGCAAAACTGAAAAACTTTCTGTATTTCGAGCCCTCCATACCCGACTTCGACCGGGTTGACCATCAGCATTCCAACGTTCAAAAACCCTATCCCAATCGATATTATCTTCCTCTTCCTCTGCGCGATCTAAAATTCGCTCGCGTGACGAATGAAGAATATTTTTCAACTTATCAATTGTTTTTCGATAAATGTCATAATAATATTCACCTGCCCTCTCAATCTCTTCCTTACTCCACTCCCGCCCTCCCAAACCACGCGGCATTTTGATAAATTCTCGGGCAGAATATAATTTAATCCATTGAGAAATACCTGGGAAATCGGAGTTCAAAGTTTTTTCAATTTTATCCATCTTTCTTTTATATTTAAAATCAGCCTTCCCTCCTTTTCTTCCGAAAAGCCTTGCATTACAATCCAATGCATTCAATGCAAGCTTATCCATTTTATTCAAGTCATTTTCAACTCGATCGAGCTCAACTAAGATTTCTTCATAATGCGTTTTCCTCTGCTCTGAGGAGCTTTGCGGGAGGAAGTGAGCAATGCATTCTTTCGCAGAAACCTGCTCCGCATCCATTCGAATATCTTCAGCTCTTAAAAAAGGAATCCCCTCAATTCTCGCCGCAAAGGGATTTATATTGTAAAGCTTCACTCCCTTGGCAGCGGCTTCGTGTGCTTGCAAAACCAACGCTTTTATCCCAAGAAAATATCCCGGAGGGGCTTCGGCAGCCTCGCCAGCGTACGTTTCAACCTTGAAGTGGTCCTGCGCAATCAGTGGGCCAGAATCACGCTCGGCCGATCCCTTTGCATGGGTATAGCCCTCTTTGCTTAAGCATAGGTCTACCCCGGCAAGAAAGACGCAGGAAAAACCGAGTTGCACAGCCACCTCCAGAGCACTGTGCGTGACCGTAGGCCCCCGGCTCGGAATCCAATGGTCTCCGCCTGGCCTCTCCCAAGGATATTTTGTCCCGACATAAAGATTTTGCCCGGGCCATTGTCCCAACAGGCATGGGGCAACATGGTAAGCATTCACAAGCACGGCGGATTCACTGAATTCCAAGATCCCCTTGCTCACCGTAAAACTAATGTCCTTCGGGTCCACTGAAAAAACCAAATCCGGAGAGATGCCATACTCAAGCAAGCGGCGGCTTATTCTGGATACCGCCAGTACCACGATTCGATCCCGGTTTTTTTTAACCCAAGGCAGGAAATCATCCAAAGAGGGGCCAGCTGCCAACAAGACCGCAGTTTTCCCCTTGAAGGCATTCTTGAGTATGCCGGCCTGAACCCGGTTCTCAGCCAAATTTTTCATCTGGCTGTCGATAAAGGTTTCATTCCCAAGCTTGGCTGATATTTCAAATTGAATCTGATTTAAATCCTGCTGGACTTTCCAGTTTAATTCACGATATTCGGGCAAATAACCATACTGAACGGAGAGCGAGAGAAAAAGCCGAACCTTTTCTGCCGTGAAATAATCTAAAAGTCCGAGTTTTTCGAAAACATTGCCAAGCTGCGAATAGGAAACCAAGTGAATTCTATCATCAAGGTCTTTCGCATCGCAGACTTCGCCTAAGCGCGCCAAAACATCATTCAGTTCAACGAATATGTAGTGTGACCCACGGCTAAATTCGTGGTTTTTTATGTAATTAATCAAATTCCCTGAATCAGTACCGATTATGACATTTAAGGTATCTTCAGAAAAAATTCGCTCCCCCCACTCTTCCACATAGCGTTGGGAAGATCTGACATTGACAAACTCATTTCTATTCACTGGGTGCAGAAAGAACTCGCCGAACTGGGTCTTCAAAAAAGGTCCCAAGTCAATTTTCTCTTCAGAGTGCACATTCTTCTCCATTTTTTATAAGCCTTTTTTCGTTCCGATATGATATGTGACCTTGTGGTCAGAAAAATTTGAACGATCCGAGACATGGGTTGCAGTGTCATCCATTTCCATCGCTGAGAAAACCAACCGGGCAAAATAACTCCCGTCGACCAGATCAAAGACCATGTGCCCCGTCACGGCAGAAGAAGCCTTGTCTACATGAACAATAATGTGGCGATCAGCGTCCCCAAGCACAACGGAGCCAGCAGTCATTCCAAAGCCGGTACTTGCGGATACCAACGCAGAGACTGGTGCTAAATGATTAAAAGCCTCGTTCTGAAGGTGAAAAATTTCAGCATTTTCCCCGCCATTATGACTGGAGTAAAACAGGCTGTTTTGATCGAAGGCCTTCGGATTCAAGGTGATATGGCCGAGCCGCAAAGTGCCATGAGGACAAACCGGCCAATGGAAGTGGTGAGATAGAGTGAACCCTGGTTGACTGCTGTCGACCGCAATTTTTTTATCGACCGGTCCGAGTCGTGTCGGAATGACCGCCCGCACGACTAATATGCCGCTCTCAATGGCCCATTTCGGCGTAACGCTTGAAAGGTCCGTGACCTTGTGCTGCCCTGGAACCTCCAGTACAAAATGGCCGGTGTAATAGTCGGCGCCGTAGCGAATATCATCGAAGTACCCATGTGGAAGCGTTCCGATGAGCGGTTGTTCGAAAAAAACCTTGTCCCACCAGCCCTCGACGGCCAATCCTCTACGGCAATTAAGGCGCAAGCGTTGGCAGGGTGTATCGATAATGAGAAAGGTCCCCTCCTGGCGCACCTGAAAGTCATGTTCCTCAGCAGGCTGGCTCACGCGCCAGGATCCCGAAGAAGGGTCGGCAGGGAACCGGGCTTGGATACCTTCCAAGCGAGCCTGAATGTTTCTCCAGCGGTTGGCAGTGATGTGAGTACGAAAATCGCTGCTCCACAGAAAGCAGAGCTCCTTCCAGTCGAATTCGGACGCATCGGCACCAGAAGCCAAGGCTTCATAAATCCCCCAACAGGACGTATTCAGACCAAGATCATCCCGCCCGGTCACAGCCCAGCGCACAAGATTATATTTTGCCTGTTTTTTAACCGGGACCGGCTGCGCCGGCGACTCCAACCGCAATCGATTTCCTGCACCGGGGCGGTCAATGAAATCAAGAACCTGGCCGGGCCTAATCATTTCGAAGCAAGGATATTCCTGCAGTACTTGGTAGAGTCGGGATATGCGCTCCCATTCGCTTTCGCTACCCAGCGCGGTCTCAGTTTTAAAGCGTCCCGGACGAAAATCGAAGATTTCTGCGTCATTGCCGTACAAGGCAAAAGCACGATCGCCGCTTCCTGACCGGCTACCGAGATATTCGAGATATTCAGGCAGATCCATCTCGCCATGAGCATAACGCTGAAACTTCTGGAACGGGATCGATTTATTCCAGATAACCGGAAGGCTGGTCCCGTCTGCACTGCAGGCATGTTGGGGAAGGTATCGCCAGTCCGGGTCCCACTCCGGATGACAGCTGGAAGGGTTGTCCCATTCCATGATCAGGCCCTGGTAGCCTGCCTGGCGATAGATAGGTACCATTCCAGCTGAATAGGCCTGTTCGTTCACGAGAGCCAACTTCGGCTGAAAGCCGAGAAGTTCCCGATATACATCCAGACCGATAGCCTGGTTTCTCTTATTGATCTCCGCAGGGACAAGGGGGCCGATCAATTGTGCATAGCCGCTGCCGATAAATTCCGCCAAACCCTGGTTACAGAGCTCCCGCAGTTCCGCCACCCACTCTGGATCCAGCCGGGAAATTTCCTCCAGCGTGTAGCCCGACGCCTCGACCCCCAGCGGCAGGCGCTGCTCGCGAATCAGGCGTAAAAGCGGCCAGTAGCAACACTGGATCACCTCGGGGCGTGCTTCTTCTTCGATGGAAGAAAAGGCGAGATTGAGGTGAAAGAAGGAGAAGAGATGCAACATGCTGTCAGACGCTCCTGGTTTCAATGCGGACAGTGGCAATGACTTCAGCGGCTCGGCTAAGCGCTTCAGAGCGGTCAGCACCTCTGGTTATGACATATCCGCATCTCTTTGTATGATTGGTAACCTGCTCGACCGTTTCTCCTGGCCCCAGAAAGAATTCCAGTTTGTAGACACCGGGAATCTTCCAGGCTTTTTCAATGTTATGAATGGCCGTGATGCTTCCGGGTTCCGGGAAGAAGTAGCGGATGGCGACCCCCCGCTGGTAACGGGGCGTAAGCTCTTCGCCACTCAGCGACTCTCCCAGGGCAACCCTGATTGCGGCACCCACCAGGTCGACACCGGTCGCCAAGGGGATCTGGTCGGTGCTGAACCAGCCTCCTGAGAGGCGGGCTGCGATCTCGATCACTTTCGGCCCTTCGGCAGTCAAAACCATGTCCCCTTTAGCAATTCCCGCCTCTATCCCCATGGCCCTGCCGGCAGCCTCGGCGCACCGCTTTACCGCATCCTGGTCAGCGGTGGCGAGGATTGAGGGCTGTTCTCCCCCGTTTTCAATGATGTAGGGTGAGAAGCATTCAAGAAACTCATAGTTACGGTCGGAGAAGCCCGGAGTATAAGCCTTCCCAGGAAGCAGCAATGACTCGGTGCTGATCTGGGGGCCGGAAAGATACTCCTCCACCATAACGCGCCCCGTGGGTGAATTCTCCTTCGCTTGACTGAAGGCCCAATCCAGATCGACTTTTTCGGACAGCCTCAGCACCCCCCGGGCACCCCGACTGTCCACCGGTTTGATCACCAGCGGAAAGCCTCGCTGCCGTATCAGTTCGTGCAAATGCTCCGGCGACTCTACAGCCTGAAACCAGGGGATCGGAATGTCCCTCTCGGCAAATCGCCGCTTCATAGCCAACTTGTCCGAAGCCAGTTGCGCCGTTTCCAGGGGGATGCCCGGCAAACCCAAGGCTGCGGCGACACTAGCCACGGTGAGGGGGACATCCGCGGCAACCGATATCACACCGTCGACAGGCCGTTGTTCACGATGATAACGCTTGGCTGCCTCCACGGTGGCGTTCACATCGTATGTGCTCGCCAGGACAAAACTATCCGCGAGGAGAGCTCCAGGGGCCTTCGGGCTCCCATCGCTCACTACGACGTGGAGTCCCATTTCTTTTGCCCGGCGGATTCCCGGCACCGCCTCCGACCCTCCACTGACGATCCAGAGGGTTTTCATCCGAAGTACATGCCTCCATTTACATTTATGGTTTGGCCGGTAATGTAAGAAGCTTCTTCTGCGCAAAGAAACCGGACCGCGGCGGCAACTTCGGCGGCGGAACCGATCCGTCCGGCAGGGATGCTCATAACCTTTGCCCGCCCGGCTTCGGATGCAAGCTCCCCGAGGGTCATATCGGTCTCGACAAGCCCCGGAGAAACCGCATTGGAGGTTATCCCGCGTCCCGAATAGAGCTTGGCCAGGGAGCATGTCAGGTTGATGAGGCCCGCCTTGGCGGCAGCATAGTGAACCTGGTTCACCCCCCCCCACTGCCCGCCGATGGAAACGATGTTGACGATTCTCCCCCATTGCCGTTCCAGCATCGGCGGCAATACCTCCTGGGCACAGACGAAGGGGCCGCGAAGGTTCACGGCCAACATCCGGTCCCAGTCTTCGTCGGTCAGTTCCGGGAAAGATTTCTCCTGGGCAATGGCGCCATTATTCACCAGGATGTCTGCGGCGGCGCCGAATTTCCTCCTGATGCTATCAAGGGCTGCTCGCACCGATGACCGGTCAGAAACGTCAATGCGGATGGGGAAGGCCGCGGGGAACAGGGAGGCCAGACTCTCCGTGCACCCGGGCTGGTGACAGAATCCCAGGGCTACCCGGTAACCGGCTTCCAGAAACTGTTCGGCGATGACGGTGCCGATACCGCGGCTGGCACCGGTAACGAGCACTATTCTGTCGCAGGCGGGAGTCATTTTTGAGCGCCCTCGCCATACCACATTGCCTCTAGGGCCTGCCCCCCCAACAACATGGGAGAAACGGGGGCGTCGTGCTGAATGTGGGCTCTGAGAAGCGTCGGCCCCGGTTCGTTAAGCCATGCAGCTACTATTGATTCGTCCATCGCGGTAAGATCCCACGCCTTGATGCCATAGGCCTCAGCAATTCTGATGAAATCAGGATTGTGGAAAACGCCCGTCACAGGATCGTCGGCGAAGGTGATCTTCTGGAACTGGGAAACAATTCCCAGGCGCTTGTTGTCCATAACCAAGATCTTGAGGGGTATTTTCAGATCCTCGATCATAGCCAGTTCCTGGATGTTCATCTGGAATGAGCCATCGCCGTCCACGCTGATGACGAGGCGTTCAGGCTGAAGCCGTTTCACGCCAAGGGCCACTGGCAGTGAATATCCCATGGTGCCATGCCCGGCCGAGGTAAAGAACAGTTTGCTTGGGGCATTGTAGGTAAAATAGCGGGCTGCCCACTGCTGGTGGGAGCCGACGCCGGTCACTACGGCGGTGTTCATGCCAACGGTCAGTCGATCAATGCAGTCCAGGAGTTCGTCGGGGGATACACCGGGTGAGGTTCCCCGGTCTTGAAGGGGCAATGTTTGCTTTTGAACTGCTATTTCCGCCACCCAGCCCGAAAAGTCCGTAGACGTAAGCGCTGGTTCCTGCTCAAGGGAATCAAGCATCGTGGCTACCGGGCAATGAACTGACTGGGCGCCGGGAATCCTCACGTGTTCCAGTTCACTAGCGTCGATATCCACGTGGAAGAGAGGTCTGCCCGATAGACGGTCCGGCAGTGTTCCGGTTTGGCGGACGTCTAGGCGGCTGCCCAGAACCAACACCCAATCGGCCCGGGAAAGTGTCCAGTTTGCCCATGGCAACCCGGTGTGTCCGACCCAGCCTCCGAAAAGCGGATCGTCGGTGGGAAAAACGCCCAAGCCACGCATGCTCGTGAGAACGGGTATCCTGTGACGGCGGGCAAAGCTTCGAATCTGCTCATGGGCATCGATTGCCCCGCCGCCGGCAAGTATGACAGGGCGTGATGCGGCAGCAAGGGTGTTCCGGATATCACCGATGACTTCCGGGGCAACCGCTGTAGTGGTCAAATTAGGCGACGGTGCTGTTAGCTTTCCCATCATGGTTTCCATGAGGCCGTCGGGAAGGGAGCTCATCTGCATATCCATAGGGAGATCAATAAGAACTGGTCCCGGCCGGCCTTCCTGTGCAAGATTCATTGCCTGGACAAGGGCGTCGGCCAGTTCATGGGGAGTGCGGGGTTGCATGGCCGCCTTGGTGATTTTCCTCAGCATATCCACGATTGGGACTTCCTGGAATCCCCTCTGGCGCAGGGCCTCCGGTCGGGAGAGATCTTTTGTTCCAACCTGTCCGGTGAAGGCGATGATAGGAATGCTGTCGTAGAATGCATCTGCTATGCACGTGATGAGATTGGTGGCGCCGGGACCACTGGTTACAGCTACGAAGGACGGTGTTCTCGATACAACAGCATCGGCAATTGCCATGTAACCTGCTCCTTGCTCAGTTTTGGCGCAGACCAAGGGGACGCCGGCCGCTTTACATTCGTGGAAAATAGGCGCAATTGTCCCGCCCGGATAGACATAGAGGCACTTTCCTTGTAGCTGAAGCAACGAAGTAATTAGTCTGGAAGAAATCATATATTAATTGAACCTTACGTTTACTTATCTCTGAAAAGTGGAGCAAAAGGCGATTTTTTACGAATGAACCTTTTTTTCTTTAAAATTGTTTCGCCTCAGCTTATTAGTCTAAAATTCTCTGCGATAAATATAACCATACGTGTTAGATTTACTCATCGCTGAGTTAACCGATATTTTCTCCACCATGGCAAATTGAAGTATATAACCGATAATATTCTTGCAAACTATCCCTGAGTTCACCTGTCAATTTTTCAATCTCAATTAAATCAATTTCTGCTGGACAGAAATCATCTGAATAAGAAATAAAGTTTTTTTTAAGTGGTATGGTTTCCATCACTGCCTTGGTGTTCTCTTCATTACATATCAAGGAGGCACCAGTGCCCTGTGTAAGACTCATTATAAAACCATGACGTCGCTCTGTGAATAAATAATGCATTTTTGAATACTGCGCCAATGTTTCCGCTAGGGTCCACTTGTTATCAAAAATATGACATCTTTTTTTGTATGAAACAGGCAAGCAATCATAAATTTTACGATTAATATATCTGTCATCTGTGATATTTGAGTCAACACCGTAAGTACATTGATGGCAAAAAACCAAATCTCGTTCCGTACTATCGAGCAACCGAGTGATTCGTTTTACTATGCTTTTTTCGGCTTCTGAGTCTACCATGTTAGCGTAGTTGACTCCTCTAAAATTAACACCAATAGCGCCATCGAATTCACTTGGAATATTCTTGAACTCAGCGTCTTCAGGTGTAATTGCAAATGCTATATCAGGCAAGACTTTAACTTTTGAGCGATTTTTTATATATTGATAAGCTACTTCAGCAGAAGACTGTTCTCTAACCACGATTAGATTTGCATTTCTCAAAATCAAACCAAAAAGCTCCTTGCCCGGCTCGGTCTTTGGATGAACCAAGGTGACAGAGCTCAAAACGATTGGCTTATTTAGAAATCTTGCTAAAACCACAAGCAGTGCAAAATAGTTTAGAGGACCTCGCATAAATCCAAGAGCAATATCCACAAACAATCGACCATTACCTAATACCAAAAAGTCGGCAATGGACAACTCCCTAAGAATCCTACCCATATGCTCACTCTTATCACCCTCGTTTAAACCGTTAAAAATGCGACCAACACTTGCTTTTTTTGTTGAGTGATCGAGGTTAAGGAGAGTTTTTACATCAAATTGATGCGCAAATTCATCATTTGGGTGTCTGCTAAGAACAATGAACTCAGAATCAGGTTTTTTTGAGCGGATTATTTTATACAACCCAAGGAATGAAGCATAATCGCCAAGATTTTGTGTGTCGTAACCACCTGCTATCAAAAACCTCATCGGACTTCTCCATAGATTCTAATAATATTAAGGTCTGAACGTTTTTGACTAATGTAGGAATCTATATAACCCTCAGACGCAGCAGAAGAAATTAATATATTTGTTAAGGGTTCGACTTTGTTCAAACAACCTGGATCTTCTACTGTAAACCCTGCAAGAGGCTTTCCCCATTTAGTCGGACTAGAGTCAATGACCCCATTAATAGATACAGTATCCCAAATCTTAACGTTACACAAAAGCTGACTAGTATGGATACCAGCACCATATATGTATGTATGGTGACTAGGGTTATACTGAGCCAATATTTTTTTACCAACATTCAACCAAAAATTTTTTTCTTTTATTAAATACGACTCCAATAGAGATTTGCTGTGAGCACAATATTTTTTAATTGGGTAATCGATTTCAAACTTTTTGGCAATCACAGTAATGACCGGATATTGATTAACACCGAAAAGTTTTGCGCTGTAAACGGGTTCATATCCCGCAGAATAAAGAAGAAATATTAGCGTGTCCTCGCTAAAATAGTTAACATGCTCGAAATTAAGAACGCCCACAGGCTGCTTATCTAAACGTTCCCACAAAGGCACCTCAATTAAAATATGATCATCATTGTCTAAATTTTTATACAGTTTCCGTAGCACGAACAAAGGGTCATAAAGGTGCTCGAGAACATGAGTTAAAACAACAAGATCAAATTTCTCATTTGTATCGAAACTTTCAGCAGAGTCTGGCAGACTTTCCACACCATATTGCGAAAATGCGAATTCTCGTGACTTTTCACTGGGTTCTACGCCCAGGATACGCTTGGCTCCAGCGGCCCTGAAGCACGACAAGGTGTACCCATCCGAACTACCCAACTGCAGAACTGACGAAGGTAGGCGACCCAGCGTAAATTTGATAGTTTGTAGCAAACGATCAAGATCTTTGACTTTCCCTGGCATTGGGTTGCCATCATGATTAGGATTTATATATGTTGCCGTATTAGCATAATACTTAATCATCATTTCCGGGGTTACGGCTGTTGTTTGAAGAACAAGACCTGTCTTCTCGCAAAAACCAAAACCTATCTCGCAGGTGCCCAGATCAGTAATTGGCCATTTATATAAAACTAATTCCTTTGTTTTGCCGCCGAAAAAACTTTCGCGATTCAATGCATTGGCTCCGTTCTATTTAATTCTTTCCATAATGACCGTGCTTATTCTACGCACTCCACCACCATCAATTAGCATTGTAGCGCATTTCCGCATTTTTAAACGACGAGGGCGGTTGCGAATCAATTCCCCAATGGAGCTACACGCTCTTTCTACATCTATCTGGCAATAGGAACCCAAGCTTAAACCAATTCCCTCTTTAACAAACACAGAAGCAGATATTGCATGATCGCTAGTTAGGCAGTAATAGATAGTTGGCACACCTACCACTGCCAACTCATAAGCTGTCACTCCAAACGACGCAATGGCAAGATCAGCCTCGCTCATCAGCTCTGCCATATTGGCGACATTACGATTGATTGTATAAATTCGTTGTGCCGTTGCCAGCCACTCATTCAGGAGCTGGTCATGCATAAAGCCACTGCCAAGAGCTACACATACGCTGAAGCCCTCCTGCAGCATGTCGAGGGCTTCCAGTGCCATCAGCGTGAGGCCAGCGGGGTCACTCCCGCCCATGGTCACCAGAATCCTGGGTGGGCTATTTTCTGGTCGCGGTAATTCCAACATCTTTTCTCTGCGAGCCTGGGCAAACTCAGGCCGTAACAGCACCCACTCCCAACCGACGTAGCGCTCCCCGGAAAAGCCTGCCCAATCCATTCGTTCAACCTGCGGCACCGGCGGGTAAAACGCCAGGTCAGCCGCTAAACGCCGCTCCGATGGGTCATCAATGGTAACAATCGCAACGCCATTCTCGCGTATGGATTGCACTGCACGAGTTGTTAAATCTGTGCGAACGTCAAGCAACAGGGCATGGGGGCGAATATTTTTTACAATCTGCTGCAACCAGCTCCCCTCATCCTCTCCCGAAAGGATCTCCGCAGGAGCGCGATGCACGAGGTAACCACTGGAATGTACCTGGGCAAAACCTACAGCTCCTGTCTTCATGGCAAATTCAACTTGCCAGCCGTATAGATCACGCAAAGTATTAGCCAGTGCCAGGCAACGCACCACATGGCCAAAACCAAGTTCCGGTGCGGCATCACACCGTATCAGAATACACTTAGTCATTGATCCTCGTGTGACACAGGTTTTTTTGCTAATACAAATAAGCCTGTGCAATGCCCTTTCAAAAAACCAGGTACAGGAAAGCGACTAGTGCCAGCAAACGGCATCAAATGACGGGCACGGAAAAAGTTGAAGTTGGTATCGAGATAATAATAGCCAGGTTTGCAGCGGTAATTGGGCGTAACCACGACATCTGAAAATCCATTCATTGTCAATAGCATCCGAAATGACGCACGCGTATAGGGATGCACATGGGTAGGGTCATTCCAGAAGTTGGCACCGCATGCGGCTATATCTGGTGTTGACATCCACACCACACCACCAGGCTTAAGAATTCTTTTGGTCTCCATCAAAAAATGACCCGGGTCACGCAGGTGCTCGATAAGTGCCAGGCAAATTGCAATGTCGCAGCTATTTGTTTCAATGGGGAATTCCTGAGCCTCCAGATTGCACTCATCAATATCAATGCCTCGATAAGTGGCCCTGCGTTTTTCAACCGCCGCCCTGATGTATTGGTCCCCGCACCCAAGGTCTATGATCGATTTTCCCCTTAGCGCATGGGTATCCACAATATCTATGTTAAGCATCGTCGACAGGGTAATAATCTCTCTTTCACCCAGTGCCGTGCGATCAGCATGTGCGGAAAGTGTTTGATTCCTGAGTTTGAAATAGCCACTTTTATTGATATTCATACAAAATCTTGATCCATTCTGATGGCCCCTTATTTTAATGCCCCTTTCCATTCTAGCTGAACTTGAACGTGCGCTTCCCTGGACGCTCTCTTCGCGGCAAGCTCTTTGTTAATAGCACTGTGCTCCACTAATTGATTAACGGCTGCTTTTTCGGAGTGGGTCTCCAGCCATTGAACAACCTGCATGAGGTCGATGGGCTTTCCCCGCCAGAGATCCTGATAAATTTCAGCCATCAACTGATAATCAGCCTCTTCATCAACGGTTAAGCGCCAGCGTGTATCCTGCATGTTGTCGGGTATGTGCATCCCGATGATTCTGAACTGTTTGGGATGTTCAGCAAAGTAGCGCGACCCAACATGCTCCAAATCATCTCGATGTGTGGACCCTTGAGCAACCTGTCGTAATGCACGGCAGGAGATGGCACCCTGGCCTTCGAGCAATGTTGAAGGTGCTGGGATATAGATCATGTCACCATCGTGAACGGCGAGAGCTTCTATCTGGCAGTCAATAAATTCCGGATGAATCAACGGACAATCGCCGGTAATGCGCACAAAATAGTTGTGGGGGTACATCTCGAGCACTGCAAGATAGCGGCTGAGAACATTGCTCAGGCTCCCCCGATAACATGCGATATCTGCCCCTGCACAGTATTCCGCCAGTGCATCGTCACTGGGCTCGGTCGATGTAGCCACAATGACTTGGTCAACATATCGACAGGCGCGAGCCCGCTCTACAATGTGCCGGATCATCGGTTGCCCGGCCAAAGGCTTGAGCACCTTGCCTGGGAGGCGACTGGAAGACATACGCGCCTGAATAATGGCAATCGCCGCTGGTTCAACCATTCCAGTTCTTCCTAATGTGTTTCAATGGACGCAAGCCGTCAACCGGATCGGCCCGCCAGTCGCGATCTGAGAGTTCGGCGGATACGGGCATTTTTTCACCCGTACCATCAGCGGAGAGCCCAACGTTGGTGATTTTGATCACGTTTTCAATCTGTTCCGGTAGCCAGCAGTGCCCGGTCTTGAACTCCTCCCCTTCGCCATCGAGATCAAGATGAAACTCAACCATACGAGCATCCCAGTGATGCACCGCCCGATAAACGACCGCAGGTGATCCGCTATGATCCGACCAGCCTGCGGGGCACTCAAACTTTTCGGTCAACGTCTTTATGGCGGCAAGGTTGCATTGATCAGCCGGGGTTGGATAGCCGGAGACACAATGCAACAGGGTCAAATCGGTACAGCCTGCTGTACGGAGGATGGCAATGGCCCGCTGGGTTTCGTCCATGGTAGCCATCCCCGTTGACAGAACCACCGGCTTACCCGTTTGAGCGCAGGCAACCAAAAGATCATCCCAGAGCAATTCGTAGGAGGCAACCTTGTAAAAATCGACATGGGATTGCAGCTCTTTCACCGCATCCAGATAGAAGGGGGTGCACGAGAACTGGATTCCTCGCTCCCGGCACCGAGCCGCCAGTCGCGGGAGGAATTGGACGGGAAGCTCCCATTCTTTCCGTGCTCGGTGAGTTGAACTTTTTTCCAGAATCTCCGGCGCGAACAGTTCCTCGATCCTGAAAAGCTGAAGCTTGACGGCACCACAACCCACAGCCGCCGCCGTGTCGATAAAACGAAAACAGCGCTCCAGGTCGCGGTGGTGATTACTGGATACCTCGGCGACGAAAAGTGGCTTGGTCATAGAATCTCCCGAAGCGCGGTGATGACTCGGTCTTGGTCGGATTCGGACAGTCCGGTATAGAGTGGCAGCGTGATCGCTTCCTGGTAATAGGCCTCTGCCTCGGGGAAGCCCCCTCCTTTAAATCCTAAGCCTCGATAATAAGGCTGAGTATGCACCGGAATGTAGTGGAGATTGACCAGGATACCATGCTCCCGTAGCGTCTCGAAAATCTCTCGACGGCTCTTTTCGATTCTATTAAGTTCAAGACGGATGACATAAAGATGAAATGCGGACCAGGCGTTTGCATCCCGCCAGGGGAGCGTGAGCGGCAGATCGCGAAGCCCATCGTCATAACGATCAGCTAAATGGTACCGGCGTGCCACGAACCCATCGAGTCGCGTCATCTGGCTCAATCCCAGAGCTGCCTGGATATCAGTCATCCTGTAATTGAAGCCCAAACCGATCTGCTCGTAGTACCAGGGGCCATCCGTCTCATGGGTCATCAACTCTGGGTCACGGGTGACGCCGTGGCTGCGCAGAAGCTCCATGCGTGCAGCCAAATCAGGATTTTTTGTCAGCGCCATACCGCCTTCGCCGGTAGTGATAATCTTGACCGGGTGAAAGCTGAATACGGCAATATCGCTGTAACGCCCGTTACCGACCCGCTCTCCCAAATACTTTGCACCGATGGCATGGGAGGCATCTTCGATGATCTTGAATCCGTACCGCTCAGCCAGGGCATGGATGGCGCGCATGTCGCAGGGCTGGCCACTGAAGTGCACCGGCACAACAATTTTTGGCAGGCGCTCCTCCTGCTCAGCCTTGGCCAGTTTGGTCTCCAATGCTTGCGGGCACAGATTGTAGGTCTGGGGATCAATATCGACGAAATCGACCTGCGCACCGCAATAAAGAGCACAGTTCGCGGAAGCCACAAAGGTAATCGGGCTCGTCCACAGCCAGTCGCCCGGCCCTAAGTCCAATGCCAGACACGCAAGATGCAAGGCAGAGGTTGCGCTGTTGGTGGCAACAGCATGGGCAGCGCCGCAATAATTGGCAACTGTTTTTTCAAACCGCGGGACAACTGGGCCCTGTGTCAGAAAATCCGACTTCAGCACCTCGACCACGGCATCGATATCTGCCTGGTTTATATCCTGCCTGCCGTAGGGGATGAAATCACTCACAACAGATCATCCTTGCGGCGGTTGGTTTGCGGATTGAGGTGATCCCTGATCAGCGCGCGCAACTGCTCCACACTGAGCCATTCACTATTGGTGCCGCTATTGTAGGAGAAATCAGGGGGGCAACAGCGTCCCTGAAAAGTTTCCATGAATTTGTCTGTATTCCATAACTGCATCGAGGGGAGAATGACAAAGTAATCATCAAACTCGACGGTATTGAACGCATCTGTTTCTGTGATCATTTCCTCGTGCAGCTTTTCACCAGGCCGAATTCCAACGATTTCTATTCTGCAGTTACCGTCGATCGCTTCGGCCAGATCTGTAATGCGGTAACTGGGGATTTTGGGCACAAAAATCTCGCCGCCCCACATAATGTCGAGAGCGCGTAGCACCAGGGCAACACCTTCGTCGAGGGTGATGTTGAAGCGGGTCATGCGCTCATCAGTAATAGGAAGAACTCCTTCCCGCCGCTTCTTGAGAAAGAAGGGGATCACGCTGCCCCGACTGCCCATAACGTTGCCGTATCGCACTACAGAAAATTTTATATCGCGCTTTCCGCGCATGTGGTTTGCTGCGACAAACAATTTATCCGAACACAATTTCGTCGCACCATAGAGGTTGATGGGGGCGGCGGCCTTATCTGTGGAGAGAGCAATAACTTTTTTGACACCGGTGTCGTAACAAGCTTCTATAACATTCTGAGCCCCCAAGACGTTGGTCTTGATGCATTCGAAGGGATTGTATTCAGCAACCGGAACCTGTTTAAGGGCTGCGCCGTGAATAACGATATCCACACCCTCCATGGCCCGCTTCAGCCTTTCGCCATCACGTACATCACCGATGAAATAGCGAATTTGAGGAAAACGATCCTTCGCAAAATCCTGGGCCATTTCATACTGCTTAAGCTCGTCACGAGAGAAGACTACAATGCGTTGGATTTGCGGATATTTCTCCAGGATAGTTTTAACGAACCTGTGCCCAAAGGAACCAGTCCCGCCAGTAATTAGCATTGATTTTCCGCTCAGCATATCTATACAGGCCTCCGCAATGGCAGTGCCGCTTTTAGTGATTGCGCCGCAATAAAGGCAGAAGCTCATATTCAAGCAAATCTGCCAAAAATAAGAAATCTTTGCGCGACTGGGATGATAAAATCTCTGTCAACAACTCATTCAACATCTCTAGTGCCAACTCTTTGCGCTCTGCAATTAGCGATGGCAGCGAATCAATAATAGCGATCAATCCCTCACCCCCCTGAGCCTCCATCCCCAAGCGAAAGGCTCCAACTACACTCTTTATGACACCTTCAAAATGCTCAAAAATCATTTTCGTCATCTTTCAATGAAGGGGCACCTTGGATGAATGCACCATTTACGCTAGCGTTTCGAAATACAACTTCATTTTTGCGCCCAATATAAGTTTCTAAATCGCGCAAGTAACCTATTAAATTGGGAATTGAAGAGATACGGTCACCTTTACCACTGATGACCCACTCCCTCCCTCTGTTTTGTTTCACATCATGTACATAAACATTTCCGTCAACATGACTCTTTCCGTTTGGATAACCAAAATCTGCCCCAAATAATATTACTCGAGAAGCTCCCATGTTAACGGATAAATCAACTGCCGGATGAATAACACTACCGGAAGAATAGAGTGCTGTTTTAGAGATGCGATCCGTTAAATATGGGTAAGTGCCTATTTTGGAATACGCAACAAATCGTTTTCCAGGCCACTGATTTAAAATAACAGTGGGAGTAACCGGGAAATAGACCAAAAATTTTTCACTACATACTGTTAAATCTGCCTGTTCAAAATATGGAGCAATACCTTTTTCCGTAGGATCAATACTCACAACAACATCCGGCACAACTTTCGCTTCAAGCAAAGGTTTGAGAGCCGCATCCACAGCAATTAGCGGTGATTTTCGACTTCGCAGCTTGTCATAGTGCTCTCCCAATGTCGGCCCGGCACCCGCCACCAAAATGGTCGATCCAGGATACTGCCCGAAAAGTTCACCAACATCGCCATCCTTCGCCACATAGGATTCATTTTCTCGCAGCCTTGCCTGCAATTCGGGGTCGTATGCTGCGTGCCGTTTCCGGATAAAAGGCGTCGCCAACTCCAACACCACCTGGTCTCGCAGCCGCGCGGAGGCGTCGTCGGCCAACTGCAAGCAGGAAGGCACTGCGGCGAAGGGAAAATACACCTGGCTCTGGCCATCGGCAGTCAAAATATCGACACAATCATCGTTCAGCCAATCTTGGTGATCGAAATGTTCAAAACTTTGACGCGCCACCGCTGGATTGATCAGCACAACATGCAAACGCTGCAATTTCTCCCGACGTAGAAGCACTCGCGGCAAATCACCCAACCCGAGACCATAAACCCACGCTTCAACGCTTTCTTCCGGAATGAGGGATGCCTGCAATGCGGCCTCGGCGGCGCGGTCGTAACTGCTGCTCAGATGAATACCGTCAATCATGAGCGTGGCCTGCGGACCGTCCTCGACGATCTTGGCGCGGGGCTCCGGGGCAACAGCATTAAGAGCTTGTGCCACCCGGGGCCAGCGTTGGGCAATAATGTTAAGATTTTCTTCGTAGAATGAAGGCAATGGCCGAACTCCTCTTTCTTTTTGTTCATTTTTGCAAGAGAGGGGCCAAGATTGTGGTCCCCCGGTGAGGAGTGAGGCGGGAGGGGTGAGGAGAAAACCTTCTAAACGCTTGAACCACCCGTTCACTTCGTTCTCTAGAGATCACAGAGGGCACAAAAAAAACATGGGAGAAGGGAAGGAGGAAGCAAAAAAAGATTGTCAAAAAGATTCTCTCTGTGGCTTTTCCTCTGTGTTCTCAGTGTGCTCTGTGGTTCAAGCTTTTGGCCTAAGGGCTTTGCCTTTAAGCAGCATCATGCTATTGTTACATGTAACAATAAAGGAGGACCAAATGCCCTGTCATGCGAAAACATCCAAAGATCGAGTAAAAAACCACCGCCGCAGGATGCGTGCAGCCGGCCTCAAAGCTGTCCAGATATGGGTTCCAGACACCCGTGTCCCTGGGTTCGCCGAGGAATGCCGCCGGCAGTCACGAATCATCCGTAATGACCCTGAAGAATTGCATGAGCTTGAGCGACTCGCTGAAATTGCCGACTGGGGCGAAGAATGAAACGAGGGGATCTCGTATTGGTTGCGCCGCCGGGGGCTTATGGCAAACCTCGACCGGCACTGATCATCCAATCTGATCTGTTTGCCGAACATCCCAGCGTCACGATCTGCCTGCTGAGCAGTCATCTGCAGCAGACCCCCCTCTTCCGCTACCAGGTTGAACCCCACACTGAAAACGGCTTGTCTGTTCCATCACAAGTCCAGGTGGACAAGATCATGACTCTTCCGAGAACCAAATTGGGACAAAAAATCGGACGGCTTCAGGACCGCCAGCTTCAGGAGATCACAAGGTTGATTGCATTGTGGGTTGGCTTGGCGGGGTAAGGAGTTTGTCGGACAGAAAGCTGGAAGAGCAAGGGCCTTGAACAGCCCGTTCGCTGCGCTCACTCGAAGACGCGGAGATCGCGGAGAAAGGCTTTAAGGGGTTTCAAGCTTTTTCCGCCTCACTCCTCACTGCCTCTCTCCGCGACCTCAGCGGTGAAGATTTTCTCTTTTCCCTTTGATGCTTTATACTCGAATCACTACAATGCACTCAGCCCCAGCTGACTCTCATGCGCGCTCAACCGGAGGATTTAAAATGACCCGACTGGCCAAACTTCCCATCGGCATCCAGACCTTCGCCAAGATTCGCGAAGATGATTATGCCTATGTCGACAAGACTCCTTTGGTGCACACCCTGATCGAAGAGGGGAATTACTATTTCCTTGCCCGCCCGCGCCGTTTCGGAAAGAGCCTGCTGATTTCCACCCTGCAGGCACTCTTCGAAGGGCGCAAGGAGCTTTTCACTGGGCTCGATATCGAGGACAAGTGGGACTGGCAAACCCGATACCCGGTCATCAAGATCAGCTTCGGCGGCGTGGCGCGCAGCCTGGAGGATATGAAGCAGGATGTCGGAAACATCCTTGAGGAGAACCAGCGGCGATTGGGCCTTTCCTGCAAAAATCCGCAGGATATCGGCGGATGTTTCAAGCAGCTGATCTGGGAAGCCCAACAGAAATACGGTCAAAAAGTCGTCATCCTTGTGGACGAATACGACAAGCTCATCGTCGACAACCTCGACCAGATCGAGGTGGCCAAACAGGGACGCGAGGTCCTCAAAGACCTCTACTCCATCATC
>NPIE01011919.1_pt1 | contig 23615 bp, 21 predicted proteins | sample 8637661 | NCBI WGS metagenome assembly NPIE01 (sample SAMN07420842, study PRJNA396082) | bioreactor metagenome | isolation source: sample BA12 brine-fed electro-methanogenic bioreactor BA | place: Japan: Kochi | collected 2016-12-09
GAGGAAATGATTAATCTTCCTAGTACTGCAGTGGTCTTTCCCAAATTGGTTATTTGCAGGGGAATTGGATTCATTTGTCCAGTCATAAAAATCCCTGGATCGCGATAAAAACCAATTTCAACCTTCGGTAAAGAGTAAACCAACAAAGTGATTACCTGATCATCTACAATACGCTCCCCGTTGTCATTGAGATAGGTAAATGAGATTTTGAATGGGTATGCGCCAGGATTGGTAGAAACATTCACGATGAGTTGTGCTTCAGCTTTTACTAGTTGACCGACACCAACTTCATCGATGTAAATCAAGTTAGAGGTGTTGATAGGCGCAAACACTGATAAATCGGCACCACTCCCAGTGACCCCTCCGGGTTGTTGACCACCAGTCCCATCCTGACCGCTTGGTGCAGCTATGCCGCCACCCAGCACCATGGTCACATCGTGGGCATCCACCGCACCAAGGTTACGCACATCTACCGATAAATTAAATATGGAACCTGGTTGTAAAGGATCAACATCCACTTCGTATCCCCCAACGACCAACTGCGAACGAGCCTGCAAGGTTGGCAATGGGGTAGGTGTTGCTGTGGTGTACACAGGAATCTGCAAATCTATAGTTAATATAAATCTTTCACTATAACTGGCACCCCGTTCATCTGTATAGGTCGCATTCACAACGATTGATCCCGAGTTATAACCCCACAAACTGGCATTGGCACGCATTGACTGCTCAATCTTCGCACTCGCACCTGTATCAATATAAGGTACTGCGACCACGCCACCAGATGAAAGAGGAAGGAAATCGGTGCTTTCGAAAGTGACCACCATGTTATATACATCACTTTCACCGCTGTTTTTTAAATATATCTTTAATGTAAAATCACTTCCTGGTGTTATGCGGTTATCCCCATATTCATAAGAACTGATCATTACCAATGGACGGACAAATATCTCCTCCGGTTCCTGCGTGTCTTCTTCGGCCGGTGGCGCTTCTGTTGGTGCAGTTTCTGTCACATCTTGTGGGTTGGAATTCTGACCAGGTGTTTCATCCTGTGCCAACCCCATAATTGGACTTGAGACAACAAACATGATTAAAGCGATTAATGCTACAAATGAAAGATGTTTAAATGATTTTTTCATTCTACTTCCTCTACTTCTTCTTCAATTTCAAAATGAGATGCAGCTTCATATTCTTCTTCACTAACAGTTAAACCATCCAATAAATAGATAATATTACTGGCGAACTGACACATCCGGTTATCGTGTGTAACCACAATCACTGTCCGTCCTTCCTGATTTAATTTCGATAGAAGTTTCATAATTTCATAACCACTGGTGGTGTCAAGATTACCAGTAGGTTCATCTGCCAAAATGATGGGTGGATTATTGACCAATGCTCTCGCTATAGCAACCCTTTGTTGCTGGCCACCTGATAGTTCGGTCGGTTTGTGTAGTGCTCGTTTTGCCAAGCCAACCTGACTCAACGATTTGGCAGCTATGTTGAATCGATCTTTACTGGAAACACCAGTAAAACGCATTGGGAAAATCACGTTTTGCATCGCTGTCATACTGGGGATTAAATTGAAAGATTGGAAAATGAAACCAACACTCTTTCGTCGAAACAATCCCAAATCGTTTTCATCCATCTTATCCAAAAATTTTCCATTCACTTGAATGGTGCCACTGGTTGGTCGATCGAGCCCTCCTAAGAGATAAAGCAAAGTGCTTTTCCCTGAACCGGATGGGCCCATGACAACAGTCAAAGATCCCTCGGCGATATCCAGATCGATACCTGCCACCGCGTGCACCTTCTGGCTGCCCATGGTGAAGGTTTTTCTTAAATTACGAATTTGAATTACAGGTTGTGTATTCATTGTTAGAAAAACATTCTTGTCGGTGATAGTCCGCTTAATTGTGCAAAAATAAAACCGGGTATGGCTTTGAGTGCTAAAAATATGACTACAGCAACGATTGTTGCCAACCAGGATTTGGATACTTTCAATCCGGAAATCCGTCTTGCTCCCATTCCAATCAGAACAATCTGCCAGATCAAATACAAATCCAAAAAGGACAATAATACGCCAACCACCGTAAGAAAACCTGTACTTCCTTCTGGGATAAATCCGGATAGTCCGGGTTGCTGAATCGTCTGTCGGGTGATCAGAATCGCAATGATCTGAACTACATCTCGTAAAATCAACGGGACACTGCTCCAGGCAACAATATTCAAAGCGGAACGATTACTACTGCGGCTACCATTCAAGGTAAGCGAAAGGTGCAAAATACTACCTAGTAAAATCCAACCAACCCATATTCCAAAAAATTTTCCAACCAACGGGAAAACAGTCGTCACAATGGGACTGACTCCCATATTGACAGCGTTTTGATATTGTTCTTGTTGCTCAGGGCTGTAGTATTCATACATATCTGGTTGCCCAGTAGGCTGTGAAGCTTGACCAACCAGTGGTGCAGATACCAGCACAAGGATTAATGCAGTTACCATCAACGCAACCAATGGTGCAATCCAAACCGCGTGTTCCTTTTCAGCTATTTCATCTAATGTTTTTTTTGGTTTAAATAAAATTGGGATAAATAAAGCAGGTAAAAATTTTTTTGGTTTTGCTTCTACTTCGAATTTGAAATCATTTTCCGTCATGTTACCTCCCAATGGGGAATATATAAATTATCTTCTGATGGCTTACTTAGATATGACGTACAAATCGTGAAAAAGTTTCATATTTTATTATTTCTTTAATATTGTACTCCTGGAATCAATCGGTGAAATTTTTTACAATTTCGTAGTACATGTTAAAATTAAGCATCCATCATTCGGAGGAGGTTCACATGCAATTACGCACCGGTCTGGAACTCAATATTGAAGGACGTAACCTTGCCTGGGCACTGGATCACCCGGGATGTTTTTCTTACGGGGATGATGATCAGGAAGCCTTGCTTCGGTTACCGCAAGCTTTCATTGCCTATCAGAAATGGATTAATTTAAAAGCAGGTGAAGAATCCTGGGTAATGGATATTCAGAATTTGGATATCCACTTAGATGAAATTTTTTCTGTATACGCCATTAACGAGAATTATGAAGTCGTCGAACAGGGTTATGATGTAAATGCCTGGTTCAAACACGATTGGAAACTATTGACAGTGGATGACGTGCATCATGGTTTATTGATATTGGATTGGTCACGTCAGGATCTATTAGAACTGATGGAAGGAATTCCGGTAGATCTCCGCGAGAAGAAATTTGAAGGGGAGCGCTGGAATATCCTGGGTATTATGAATCATATCGGTGGAGCTGAATGGTGGTATTTAGATCGGTTGGGTTTAACTTCATTATCGCGTTCAGACCTGCCAAAGGATCCATTTGAGCGTATCAATGTAGTGCGAGCACAACTCAAGGAAATCCTACCGGAACTCGCAGGGAAGGAACTGGTGCGGGGCAAAGAAGGTGAAGTGTGGAGCCCACGTAAATTGCTACGACGAGCAATCTGGCATGAAAAAGATCACATACACCACATCTTTAAATTAATTTCCTGACCTTTTGCGCGTTTGAATAAGAAAACTCCTGAGCATAAAATCTCAGGAGTTTAAGAAAGGGGAAACAAACAGATAGAGATCAGTCTACTGAAGCATTTTTTTGTTTTGAAATTGAAATTCAGAAATCATCGACAATTATTGTTCAGAATTGAGGCTGATTAAACTTAACGCAGCAAACATTACTGCTACAAAACCAACTACGATATATACGATTCCGGCCATTTTGCACCTCTACTCTTACTAAAAAAACCAATCTGAACAGTCAACTTTTTGACTACAATAACAATAACACCACAAATTCTATTTAGGTTCGCCTACAGGTAGAGAGAATTTCTGTCACTTGGTGGAAATCTCACCTGGTCTAATTGTCAGGTTTCATTCCTTATTTTTTTGCTGATTTCAATCAGATGGAAAAGGATACCAATTTTGACAATCAGCCCAAATAACAAGCTTTCATTTACAATTATTCAACGAACCTTTAATTAATTAGACGGATATTTTTAAAAAAAGTTCCCATCTAAAATGATTTACGCAAAATCTGGTAAAAGGTTTCTTTTAGTAGGCAGGTATCAGTTTTTTATTCCTATTTATTTTAACAGTCGTTTTTTTCAATGAGTCTGACAGCACGATCATAAAACAGGTATTGCCACGCCCAGTTTATCAGCACCACCAGGCGATTTCTGAATCCCACCAGTTGCATCAGATGCACAAACAACCAAACCAACCAGGCAATCCATCCACTTAGTCGAATTCCAAATAATTCAGCTACAGCATGGTTTCTTCCGATGGTAGCCATGGAACCCATATCACGGTATTCAAAAGACAATAACGGCTTTGAGTGTATTAATCGCATCACATTCTTTACCGCATGTTCAGCCTGCTGCATCGCGACCGGTGCCACCATCGGTAATGGTTGGTTATTTTTGTCTTCTAAAAATGCTGCATCCCCAATTACAAACATATTTTTATTTTGTTTGATCTGTAACGATGGAAGAACTTTAACTCGTTGTTGAGGGGTTTTCTCACCAGAGAATTCTTTTACCCATTGTGTAGTTTTGACGCCAGCTGCCCAAATTAAGGTTTTACTTCGTATTTGTTCATTGTTTTTAAGGGTAACCACATCACCATCAAAGGTGTGAACCAATGCGCCTAAGCGAACCTGGACTCCTTTCTTTTCTAAAACCTGAAGTGTTTTTTCAGACGAAGCAGGACTTAAATGGGATAACAACCTCTCCAATCCTTCCAGTAATATGACCTGCGCTCGTTGATGATCAATTTGTGGGTAATCTTTTTTCAATACCCGCAGTAATTCGGCGATCGCACCAGCCATCTCAACTCCAGTAGGTCCCCCACCTACGACGACAAAAGTGAGTAAAGCCTGCTGGATTTGTTCATCTTCTTCAAAACTAGCGGCTTCGAATTGTCGCAGGATGTGATTGCGGATAGCTTGCGCCTCTTGTAAATCCTTCAAGCCAAAAGCGTTTTTCTGGATTTCTTCGTTTTTGAAAAAATTGGTTTCACTGCCAACTGCCAGGATGAGGTAATCGAAATCGATAGATGTATTCAGAGTCTCCACTTTTTGTAAGTCCGGATCAATGGAAATTACCTCATCCATTAGAAAGGTCAAATTCTTTTGCTTACGAAGAATGGCGCGAATCGGGTAGGCAATTTCATCTGGAGAAAGCCCGGCAGTTGCCACTTGATACAACAATGGTTGAAAAAGATGGTAATTGTTGCGATCAATTAAAGTAACCCTTACCGGTTGTTTGGCAAGCGCTCGAGCAGCTCGCAGCCCACCAAAGCCGGCGCCAACGATAACAATATGCGGTAATTTCAGATTTTTTGTCATAGTAACATTCCAATTTATTGTGAATTAACTCACAATATTTTCTACTATTTTAGTCTGAATTATCTTATTTTCAAGTGGATATAACACCTTTGAAAAGGTTTATCAATTGAAACGCACGAGTCAAGATGAAATACACTATTGGAATTTGATAGAGGGTGAATGATTCAAATCGCGAATAAAAGGATTATGCTTTGGTTTTGAGTTTGATCATTGCCAGCGGAATATTGATCACATCTTTGATGCCAAGGAAATAAACCACAACAAAGTAAATGAGCAATCCGACACCGCCACCAACAACTAGCTGAATCAGATCGGATGAGGGCAGAACTTTTCCTAATAATAAGACTACACCTGTCATGACGGATGTGGCCGCCAGAGCTTTGGCAAGATCTAATACGATCCTGCGAAAATCCACACCTTTCCAGCGTATCGATAAGATCAACATACCGATGGATGCCTCAATCAAAACCGCCAGACCATTGGCAAAGGCTGGACCTCCATGCGATATACCACCCACTTCGATCGGACGGGTGAACCAGATNNGTGGTAAATATGGAAATGTATAAGGGTGTGTAAGTATCCTGCTGTGCTGCAAAAGCACGCACCACAACCTCCAGCATCGATTGACTGATCAGCGCTAATGCATAAAAACGCAGGGCATAATAAACCAATTGAGTGCTTTCAGCTGTAAACTCTCCCCCTTCAAACAGAATACGGATAATCGGTTCGCCAAATAGAATTAAACCGGCTGCTGCAGGAATAGCCAATGTTAAAATAGCACGCAATGAACCACTGAAGGCTTTACGTTGTGCAGAAACATCTTTTTGGGCAGCTAATGCAGCCATGGTCGNNTGGTCGGGAACACCGCAATGCCAATAGCTGTTCCAATCAAAGTCCAGGGCATATTCATCAAGCGAAAGGCAAAATCTAAGGCTGCCAGTCGCCCTTCTCCCAGGCGGGAGCTTAAGGTGGCATTCAACCAATTGATGCTGGCACGTGCCAGTAATAAATCAAGGATACGCGGCAACATTAATATCGCAACTTTCCGCACATAGGGATCAAAAGCCAGCAACGGCATCCAACGCACTTTGTAATGAATCATGCCTGGTATTTGAATCAAAAAATGCAACAAGGAACCTAAAACTGCACCCCAGGCAATCCCAAATATTCCCCAGGTCGGAGCAAATACCAATGCCCCAAAAATAATCCCCGCACTATATAAAGAAGGCAACAATGCTGGGATGATGAAGTGTTCATGCGCATACAGGGTGGAAGTGAGGATGCTTGAGATGGAAAAGATGATTGTTGAGAGCAGTAGCACCCGCATTATATTAATGGTTAATGCCTGCACATCAGCTGGATAAAGTGCCCCAACACCCCAACTGGAGGTTACCAACAGTGGAGCGAACATAAATGCTAGAATGGAGAACAAGAGAGTGATAATAAATATCCAGTTAACCACCTTGCTGAAAAGCTCACTGGCTCCACCAGCTTTTTCTAAGCGCTCTTTGTAAACCGGAATAAAGGCAAAACCTAACGCCCCACCGGAGAGCATCGTATAAATTAGCTCAGGAACAACATTTCCTGCGGTAAAAGCATCCAGAACAGCACTGGTACCAAATTGACCAGCGATGATGCGTTGTCTTAACAAACCTACCACAATGGATGCTCCCCACCCAGCACTGATGATCAATGTTGAACGGGCAATTAATCCAACCTTGCTTTGGGTTTTATTGGGTTCGGGTAAGGGTTCGGATTGCATCAGACCTCAGTTCTTACTCTACGATGTCTAATTTAATAAAGGAAGCAGCGAGCTTCTTCTGTTGTTTCAATTCAGAGAAAAATATATCCAATGTTTCTTCCCCATCCCCTTCCAAATGAACATTGAGAACCATCCCCTCACCAAATGTAGGATGTTTAATCTTCATGCCTACTTTATAGGTAGCTTCTGATTTTTTTTCTCGTTTTGGTGCATCCGATTTTGATAGCAGAATAGGAGCATGACCTGTTTTATCATTTTTTCGATCCTGATTTCCCCTTAACTCATCCCAGGTACGCGATTTTGTGGATTTGCGATCCCATTCTTCAAAAAAGGAATCTTTACGATTTGATTGATATCGGCTTGTGTCTCTACGAAAGGATCCTCTTTCCCAACGATCATAGTTGCTCTGTGTCGAAGATCGAAAGGTGTTTTCCATTTCAACCAATTCATCCGGAACATCTTTCAAAAAACGTGAGGGTAATTGATACTCATAGGAGCCAAACATGTTTCGGCGACCAGCACGTGCCAGATAAAGTTGATCGCGCGCACGTGTGATGCCTACATAAAACAGTCGCCGTTCTTCTGCCATTTCTTCTTCTTCTTCAAAAGACCGGTTGTGTGGCAGTAACCCGTCATCCAATCCAATGATGAATACCCGGTCGAATTCTAAACCTTTCGCAGCATGCAGTGTAAGCAAGGTAGGGCTTTCCAACTTTTCTGAAATGGTGTCCTGATCGGAAACTAGCGCGAGGTTCTCTAATAACGATGCCAGACCAAGCTCTTCAAATTCGAATGCCTGACGGCGCAACTCCTGCACATTTCCCCAGCGGTCAATCACTTCTTCTTCCGATCCATCTTGCAAATATTCACGATATTCTACATCCAGCAGAATGCGATCAAATAAATCGGGCAAGGAAACTGTGTCTTTAATTTCGATCCAACCTGCCATAATTTTTGCAAATTGGTAAATTGAAGCTGCACTGCGATCTAACGCTGCATAAATTTCTGATTCTGCTCCTCTGGTTCCCAGCTCAATCAGCACATTGCCCAGGTTAGACTCCATTAATCGCGCCACTTCCAGTAACTTTTCGACGGATTTATCGCCAATTTTCCTTGGAGGAACATTGATCACTCTCCGAATACTGACTTCATCTTTTGGGTTGTGCACCAAACGCAGGAAAGCAATCACATCTTTCACTTCTCGTCTGCCATAAAAACGCTGCGCTCCAACCAATCGATACGGAATGCCGGCTTTCATAAATGCTTCTTCCAGCATTCTGGATTGCGAATTCATGCGGTACATCACCGCAAAAGATGCAGGGTTAGCACCTTTTTTGATTTCTGTTTGGATCGTTCGCACAACATAGTCCGCCTCATCGCGGTCATCTTCCGCGTTATAAAAGCGAATGAGACTACCGTTTCCCCTTTTGGTGAACAAGGCTTTTGGCGTCCGATACTGGTTTTGGTCGATCACAGCCCGTGCAGTATCCAAAACATTTTGGGTTGAGCGATAATTCTGTTCAAGTAATATTTTGCGAAAATCGCCATAATCCTCTTCAAAACGCAACACATTGCGGTAGTCCGCTCCACGCCAACGATAAATGGATTGGTCTTCATCTCCAACCACAAACAAATTGTTATGAACACAGGATAACAGCCTTACCAATTCATATTGAATCTGGTTTGTATCCTGGAATTCATCAATCAGCACATGCTCAAAGCGGGACGCATAATACTCACGCACCTCTTCGCGTTCATACAACAAAGAAAGTGCTGTCAGCAGCAAATCATCAAAATCCATTGCATTACAGGCTCGTAAGCCAGCCTGGTAGCGTTCATAAATTTCCTGAATTTTTGCATCACGTCCCGTGCGAATATTGTATTGACCAGGCATAATCATTTCGTTTTTTGCTTTCGAGATTGTCTCCTGAATACTCCCAGCCCGGTACAATTTGTCATTCAGGTTCAGATCTTTAATGATGGATTTAAGTAATGCAACCTGATCATCCACATCATAAATGGTGAAGTTTGCATCCACCGGCAAATATCTGGCTTCACGTCGCAGAATACGCACACAAATCGAATGAAAAGTGCCTAACCAAACCGATTTGGCACCTTCCGGTACCATTTTCTCCAGGCGTTTCTTCATTTCATTGGCAGCCTTATTGGTAAAGGTCACTGCCAAAATTCGCTGTGGCGGGACATTCATTTCGTTGATCAGATGAGCAATGCGGTGAGTGAGAACACGGGTCTTCCCCGAACCTGGCCCGGCTAACACCAAAGTCGCTCCACCTTCCACCGTGACAGCATCTACTTGTTGTTCATTTAATAAGCTTCGTGGGTCCATACCTCATGGATTGTACTCGTTGAAAGGGAGCATTGTCAACAAAGGGGGGAAGGAGAAATCCACAAATTTCTCATTATTTATGAACAATTTTGTGAAAACTTTAGAGACAATTCACCCTATACGTGTAAAAAAATTTACATGGTAAAATTGAATTTTCAACCACTTAAAGAAGAGGGTATTTGTAAAAATGACTGAAGATTTTGAAACTATTGTTTCTGATATATTGTCAATCCTTCATCTATCTAACCAAGATATTTTTAATATCTTGGTTTCAATGTTTGTGGCTGTTGTTGTAGGTTTCGCAATTTCCCAGGTGTATAAAAGAACACAACGAGGTTTAAATCACGAAATTACTTATATGACCTCACTTGTCGTTATTGCACCAATAGTGACCATGGTTATGCTTTTTATTCGAGACGACTAGATCATATCGCTCGGCCTGATCGGGTCACTTTCAATTATTCGATTTAGAACAGCAATCAAAGACACACGAGATATGGTTTTCATTTTCTGGAGCATCGTTGTGGGACTTGGAGCGGGCACCTTTAATTGGACTGCGGTTGTGCTTGGATCAATTTTTGTTATTGTAATCATTTTTATCCTTTACCTTTTCAATTATGGAAAATCAAAAAATCAAGATTACATTCTGGTCATTTCTGCGGATCAGAATATAAATTTTGATGAAATCGAAAAAACAATCAACCCATTTGTTATTAACATGAATATTCGTTCGCAAGAGATCCAGGATGGTACTTCGGAGATGGTCTTTGAATTAGACCTTAAATCACACAATCCAAAAGAAGTGGAAAAATTTACCAAACAACTTTACGCGATAGAATTAATAAAGAGCGTATCTCTTCTTTCCCCTCAGCTATCCCTTCCTGCTTAATTCTCCATGTCGATTAACTTCTTCACGCATTCAGAAGAGAATAATTCAAATTTAAGATTTGAAAAAAAATACCGCATTAGTATTCAAGAATACTATGCAATTAAGAATTCTCTTGCTCCTTACATGGCCTTTGACTCGTTCACCAGAATTGCACCGATGAAAAAATATCTTGTTCGAAGTCTTTATTTTGACACCCGGGAATACAAAACATATATAGAAAAAGTCAATGGTGATAGCAACCGCATCAAATTTCGAATTCGAACATATGATTCACAACCCAGAGAAAATGCAGATATTCGGGTCGAGCTAAAAGTGCGTATCGGCAACTTAATGGAAAAACATTGATCATTTATTTCTCTCCAACAATATGAAGAGCTTTTAAAAAAGCAACAACTGCATTTAGATCACAATCCAGTGTTATTGGAATTTCTGAGATATATTTACAAATGGGACCTTGTTCCAAAGACACTGGTTCAATATCTACGAGAAGGGTTTCAATCAAAAATGCAAGATGGAATCAGAATCACCTTCGACCATGATATTCAGTGTGCCTATTCGAAAGATCTCTTTCTAAAAGATATACATTGGCGTAAGCATTATCATTCGTATGTTGTTATGGAAATTAAATATAAAGAAAAATTTCCATTGTGGTTAAATAATCTTATCCATTCCAATAATCTAAAAATTGTCCCAAATAGTAAGTATACAAATTCGATAGAACTTGCTTCAAAGGACATCTCGCTCGGAGCGTGGTAACTAAATATGGTTTCGATTATGAAAAGAACCGCTCCATTCATTTTTATTTTGTTGGTTTTAATCATTTTATTTTTTGCAATACAAATTTTCACTAATCCTCCAGCGCCAGTTTTTTCTAACGATAGTGGCTTTTACCAGGAGCCATTCACCTTATCAATCTCATCAAACACTCAGAATTCAACTATTCATTTCACACTTGATGGTAGTATCCCTACCTTAGACTCACCCATTTATAATGACCCCATTGCAATAAAAGACCGCACAAGCGAACCCAACAATATTTCCATGATCCCTACTATTTCTTATAAATTTGCCGAACCTAAAGAGAACTTATTCAAAATTACAACGAATAGAGCAAGAAGTTTTAATAACTTTACCAAAGCTGCAAGCCCAATTATTACGAGATCTTTTTTTGTTCATGATGACATCAAAAACAAGTACTCTCTTCCTGTTATTTCCCTTGTTGTTGATCCGAAGGACTTTTTCGATCCGAAAAAAGGCATCTATGTCACTGGCGAGGAAGAAGAGTAATTGCCCAGTATGGTGATGATTATTACACCTGGCCTGCTAACTACCAAGACAGAGGTGAGGATTCAGAAAGACACTTATACGTAGAATATTTCGACATTGATGGAAATTTGCAATTCGCTCAAAATAGCGGCATAAGGATCCATGGTTTTGCTTCCAGGAGTTACCGTCAAAAATCATTTCGATTATACGCAAATCAAAAATATGATTATTTGGATAAATTCTCCGGCCAATTATTTCCAGATTTAGTGGATGTCTATGGGAAAAAAATTGATGATTTTGAAACATTGATATTACGAAATGGTGGTACAGATTTTCACTCTTCATTTTTCCGTGACGCACTCACTCAAAAGCTGGTTGAGCATACAACTGTAGATACACAAGCTATAAATCCAGTGATCGTATTTCTTAACGGGGAATATTGGGGTCTTTATTTTTTATATGAACGTTTTGATGAAGGATATTTTTTAAACCATTATGGTATTAAACTTGAAAATTTAATACTTTTAGAAAACAAAGGGGTTGTTGTTATTAGTGCTGAAAAAGAACGTCAGGTATACCAGGATCTTCTCTTTTATGTCTTAGATAATGATCCAAAAAATCAAGAAGTGTATGATGAAATAAGCAAGAAAATTGATGTTGAAAATTTTATCGATTATCAAATTACCGAAATTTTTATTGCCCATCAGGATTGGCCAGATAATAACATTAAATATTGGCGAACGCGCACAAGCATTGATGATTCAGAAAACCATTAAGTCCAAGATGGCCGCTGGCGTTGGTTATTATTTGATACCGATCATGGATTTACCAACACTGAACTCAACAGCATTGACTACGCAACCAGGACAGACCTTGAAACAATCCTTTTGAGATCTCTCATAATAAACCCCGATTTTAATGACTTATTTCTTAACCGTTTTGCTGACCACTTGAATACTACCTTCAAAACGGAAAGAGTCATCCAAGAAATTGATGACTACCAAGCAATCTTGGAATCAGAAATGCAAGAGCAAATTGACCGCTGGTACTCTTCAGGAGATTCAATATCAAAATGGCACGAAAATGTTGAAGAACTAAGAATGTTTGCCAGAGAAAGACCAAGTATTGTTATTCAAGATCTAATAGAATTCTTTGAATTAAATGGAACTTATAACTTAACGGTATCTTCCGACCCAGAAAAAGGATTTCTTAAAGTTAATTCAATCGAAATCTTAGACTCTACCCCTGGCATTGATAACCCAGAATTTTTCCATGGCATTTACTTTGCAGATATTCCCATTGAGATTACAGCAGTACCAATGGAAGGATATGAGTTTTCCCATTGGCAAGGAGCAGGATTTGATGGGGTAGAAGAAAAAACAATTATAGTCAACTCGAAAACAGACATTCAATTACTACCAATATTTATCCCTGTTGATTAGTTTCCCTACAAAAATTCAATAATTAGACAACCTGTAATTTATTAAATGAAACTTTGTCAATAATAAGGATGGAAAGGAAAATTAACAAATCACCTGAATGTAATATTATTTCAATCATTAATTTGATATACTTTCAAACGCATTAAGATCAGCTGGAACTGCAGGGAGTAGATGGTAGATAATTCAAATTTTCATGATGATTCATTTCAGAGATTCACGCAGGAAAGACTCGAACTCTGGAATCAAATTGCTATAAAAAGCGAACACAAAAAGGACTGGAGTGGTTACTATCATAAACGCCTACAAAGAATCTACAAATTCTTAATTCCAGAAAGTTCAAAAGTACTCGAAATCGGTTGTGGCAAAGGGGACTTACTCGCCAGCCTTAACCCTGCATTAGGGGTAGGTATAGATCTCTCAGAAGAAATGATTCGGTTAGGAAAAGAAAGCTATCCATCCATTAAATTTCTAATAGGAAATGCTCAAAATCTACCAGAATTGAATGAAACTTTTGATTTCATCATTTTGTCAGACCTTGTTAATGATATTTGGGATGTTCAAGGTGTACTGACTCAATTATCCAAGTTATCAAATCCAAAAACCAGAATCATCCTCAATTTTTACAGCCGAATTTGGGAAGTTCCGTTGAAAATTGCGCAGAAGCTTGGGGTAGCAAAACCATTTGAATTTCAAAACTGGTTGACCAACGAAGACTTACGAAATTTATTGCGCTTGAGTGGCTTTGAGGAAATCCGTTCCTGGACAGAAATAATTTTTCCCTTCAACATTCCGCTTATCACCGCATTTTTGAACCGTTGTCTCGCCAGGATTTGGCCATTTTATCATTTTGCGATGACCAACTTTATGGTCGCCAGACCTCTTCCAGTTGAGAAGAATCTAAATCCATCTGTATCTGTTGTTATTGCTGCGAGGAATGAAGCGGGTAATATCAAACAAATTTTTGAACGGATTCCGGAAATGAGCTCTTCCACTGAAATCGTTTTTGTGGAAGGTCATTCAAGCGATAATACATTTAAAGAAATTCAAAAGAACATTGAACAAAGCAACCGAAAGGCAATTGCCTTCCAACAAACGGGCAAAGGGAAAGGTGACGCCATTCGCCTGGGGTTTGAAAAAGCGACCGGCGATATCCTAATGATTTTGGATGCTGACTTGACTGTCCCCCCAGAAGATCTTCCTAGATTTTACGAAGCTTTAGTAAAAGGAAAAGGCGATTTTATCAATGGCGTCCGTTTGATTTACCCAATGGAGAAAGAAGCCATGCGTTTTTTCAATTTCCTTGGTAATAAATTCTTCAGTTTCGCATTCTCCTGGTTATTAGGCCAAAGCATCAAAGACACGCTTTGTGGCACAAAGGTCTTATGGAAATCCGATTATGAAATCATTGCGAAAAATCGTTCCTATTTCGGTGACTTTGATCCATTTGGTGATTTTGATTTAATTTTTGGTTCAGCAAAATTGGGACATAAAATAACAGATCTGCCTATCAGGTATCGTGAAAGAACCTATGGAACAACGAATATTCAACGTTGGCGACATGGTGTTTTGCTCTTGCGCATGCTTTGGGTGGCAGCAAAGAGAATTAAATTTATTTAGGTGAAAAATGGAAATTAAAACTGACATCCCAACTTTAAAACTACTACCAAAAGATGAGTATGCAGGCGTTAACGAACTAGACCCGATCAAGTATTACTATTACCCCATAATTGGAAAGCTGTATCGAAGAAGGGTTGAATTATGTTTATCCCAGTGCAAAGGTGGAGAAAAAATACTTGAAATTGGTTTTGGTACTGGTTTGGCTTTTTTGAATTTGGAACCACTTTATAAAGAAATCCATGGTTTGGATTTGACCGTCGATATAAAAAAAGTGGAAGAATTGTTTTCAAAACATGGTGTCACAACTTACCTGAAAAATGGGTCTGTTTTGTCTATGCCATATGAAAATAATTTCTTCGACACCGTTTTATTGGTAAGTATCTTGGAGCATCTCAAACCTGATGAATTAGCACAAGCATTTTCTGAAATCCATCGTGTTTTGAAACCGGGTGGGCAAGTAATCTATGGTGTACCGGTGGAACGAGAATTCATGGTTTTCATGTTTCGGTTGTTAGGACACAATATCAGAGATGAACATTTCTCTACCGAAGAAGATGTCTACCAAGCAGCAAAAAAAGTATTCACTGAAGCAAATCGCATAAAAATGAGAGGAACTCCCTCATTTATGGGAGAGGTTTACCATGTTGGTCATTTTGAAAAGTAAGCTTACTTTTTACAAGCTGAAATATCCAACAACCAACGAAAATCACCTTTCCAATCCTCTTTTTCATAAACCACATTTATGCATGAATCAGAAAGTAAATTTCTTGACCTCTGAAGCAAACTTTCATAACCCGATCCGGTCAAATAAAAATGGGTATAACCAGCGTCATTAAGAATATAAGGATCAGGGTTTCGCATTAATTGTCTATACTCAGGTTTCAACTCATACCAAGACTCACTGGACTTAAGTGGTCTAGCAAAAATTGTTGCAGATCGTGCAGGATCGAAATCAAACACCATTGCGTTTTCATCTAATGTATTCCAATACAAATTCTGAACAGAAGCATCCATAAGATCAATATAATAACTCAGAACTGGTCTTTGAATTGCTATACTTGAAATTAAAAAATAAATCATCCCACCAAGCATTGTTGCGAAAGCAATTCCACTACTTAACATTTTTATTTGAATCTTCTTCTTGCTTAACCAGAACCACAATAAGGGGACTGTGAAAAGATTTAATAATTCAAATGCAAATAAATTCAGACGTTTGGATGCTGAAATTCCTGCTGATCCTTGATATTCAACAAATATCATCAATAAACTTAACACAACCCCTATTGCAAGTATGCTGTAAATATTTTGTTTTGCACGAAAAGATTTAATACCGAAACATACAAATAATGGAATCATTAAGAAAACTGGACCGACTTCACAAATTGCCACAATTAATTGAGCCCAATTCACGAGCGACAATACGCCTAGGTGCGCGGATATGATTGCAGGAGGCCATCGTATCGGAAAATTAATGGAATAGTATTGAGAAGAGGCGGCAGATCCATTTCCGATTATTGCTTGAAGTAATCCTTTCGACACACCAGTTAATACTCCTCCTTGTAAAATAGAGAAGATAATTGGTAAAACGATTATCAGTAAAATTTCAATCAAGGTGTCTCTATTTGGAAGACGCTTCAATTGAAATTGTTTTATGATTAAAAATAAGATTGCAGCAGTAATAAAGAACACAAACCAAATTTCATCAATTAAAGCCATTGCAGAAAGAAGTATCGTTAATACAAATTTTCCTGATAAATTCTTCCTGTGTTCAAATAACAGAATTACAAGAAGTGCGATAACCGCGCTCATCATCCCAGTACCATCATGATTAATAACTGGTATGTTATAAAAACCATTACCAAAAGCGAATGGGAAAGGAAAAGGTCCACCTCCCTCAATTGCCCAATTTTTTACCATTGCATCGGATAATGCTTCAGCAGTCACCTTACCTGACCCAATCATAGTGACTTGAGAAGAAATTTTTTCTAAAATTTATGATGGAATAAACAACAAAACCCAGCGAATCCCTCCTGCAAACGCAAAAAAGATAGCTGTTAACCAACTCCCTACTCTGTTTTTTGTCAGACGGTAACCGAATATAGCTGCCAAAACCAATGAAAGACTTAAAAATAAAGCACGATTCAGATCCAATGCTGTCCATGGAAACAAATCGGCGATACGCATCCATTGAGCAGAATTTAATAACATAAGGTAGTGATAATCAAAGCTAATTTCTGGATTTAAAACAAAATTCGGTGGTATTGCTCCCGTGGCAATATAAGAAGTGACAGGCAAATTTAGATAATCATCAAAAATAGCCAATCCACTGCCTATCATGAAAAAAACCACAGCAATGATCAAAAAGGGAAGCCAATACTTCAACGGAAATACAAATAAATTTAAAGCTCGTGATTTGTTTTTTAGGAACAAGGTTAAGAATATCCCGATGGTGAAAGTTGCCAGGGCACTCAACCAAAATGCTAACAATGGTTGGAGTATGTGACCGAGCCAATTCGAAAGCCAAACTTGGATAATCAAACCAATGCCAAAACCAAAAATAGTAGCTTCACTTTTCGAAATCTTGAATGAATTAATCACCACGAGATACCCACCCAAGAACCACAATAGTGTCCAGATCAAAAATGGGACTATTTCAAGAATTCTAGTAATAAATAAATTCATTCAACTTCCTCTAAATTGATTATTGGATATTAAAGGCCTAATTTTTTCAGTTGATTGTATAACTCATCTTGATTTCTAGGTATCATCAAATTAATTGTCTTGTTTTCAAAGGATAGTGCTGGTTCATAATAATCTAAGATCGGATAAACAACTTTATCCACCCACAGGTTATTCTCTACCCAAAAAGAATCTTTTTCAGTTTGGGTTTTTGTCGAAAGTGAATCCATTACAATCGCTGAAAATTCATGGTTGGCTAATTTATTGTGGAAATCCTCCAAATATGGTTGATTATTACTCATCACCATTTCCATCAGGAAAACTTTTTCATAATCAGGCTCTAAATCCGCATTCTGAACATATCCAAAGGAAAGGAGTTGTCTCTCTGTAATAAATAGGATCTCTCCATCTTGGGCTTTCGTGATATCTAATGCTTCTTGCATTTGTATTACTTCTTGATGTTGTTTCTGTGAATCCTGAAATTCCCAAACAGGATTTTTTTGAAATAAAAGCAGGATCGGAATGATCATTGCGACTAGAAATAAACCAAAATTCAATGAAAATTGTGCTGGCTGACTTTCCCCTTCTAATTGGTACCTGTTCAAAAATAAATATGAGGTGATGATCAACCAAAAAACCAAAAAAGCATCCAGGTTGTGAAGGTCACCTCCTCCACCAATTTTTACACTCACAATGATACCGCCCAAACCAAACACAAAGAGGATTCCAAACAAACCAATTACACGAACCCAATGGTAATATCGTTTCCAACCATTTTTAATGATGGTTAACAAAGCTAAAACAAAGGTAGGTAGGATGACAATCAATAACCCAAGTAAAATCCCAGGTTTGTAGGTTGTGTTGGGGAGTAAACGACTCCAAATCATGTAAGAAGTGAAACTGGACGAAAATTTTTCGACTAAATTTCCAGATAAAATTGCATAAACTCGGTTTGAAAGGATGGCGGATATCCCGCCGGCAGCACACCAAATGATGGGGTATTTCAGATATTTCAACCAAAAGATGTTCTTACCCTGTGTTTCCAATAAATACAAAGTGACTGCCAGTAATGCCGGAACAGGGATCCAATTAACTCTGCTGATACCTGTCCAAATCGAAGCGCCGATAACAAAGACTGTCGTCCACCAGGGATGTTCTCGGTTATAACCAATCAATACAATCGTCATACAAATTATTAGATGATAATAAACAGCTCCTTGAAAGAAGAAAAGGAAGAACCACATTCCAAAAATTGCTGCGATAAATTTGTTTGGAAAACCAATTTTCTTAACCAGACTATAGCTACCAACCCCTACGAGTCCAATCCACAAGAGCACTTGCCAAAAGCGATGCACGATGATTGAGTTGATATTAAACAGGAAGGGAATTGCTTGTAATAAATATCTTGACGGGTGTAAAACCGGAAGCGCAACCTTTTCACCATATATCGATTCACTAAAAAACAATGAGGCATTGTAATAACGGCTGCCTTCCGACCAACCCAATGAGAAAGGAGCGTGCTGGATTTCAGGCACAAACGCTCCGATTCGAAACAAAACCCCACCAAATAATATAACAAGTAGAAAATTCACACTCGACAATTGTTTGCGGTTGGTGCTTTGCAAGATTAAAACAGAAACGCCGCTCATCCAAAGCAAGAGTAAAAACTTGCCACTTTCATGGAATACGATCTGGGTTGGGGAAAGAAATGTTAAGATTTCTGGTACCATAACTAAAATGAGAGCAACTGCCCAGCCAAGAAAATCAGGAATTTTTGTTGATTTAAGGTGGATGTTTTCTAATGAAATCTTTTTAAATAATATCAATCCAATAATGGCGACGATGAATGATACTGCAGCTAACAAAAACCAGTTTCCGGTGTTATTTCTCCATTGGTACAGATACCAACCTGAAAAAATTAAGACAAAAACAAGATACCAACGCCAAAAAGCTCGATCAGGAACAACCATTATTGCTCCATCGTTAATGGGTTCTGCTGAGATATTTCGGTATAAGTTTCGCCGCTCAATATGCTGGAAATAAAAAATGCGCCGGGAGCACTCCCCACCAACATCAAGACACGCATGATCAAAGCAATGCTTAATCCAGTGGCATCCGATAATCCGCCAAACAAGGTGAACAAATTGGCAAACGACAATTCCTGCAGTCCCAACCCATTAATGGATATTGGAATCAAAGTAATAAAATAGGTCAAACTCCATAAACCAGCGATTTTCCAAAAGGGAATCGCTTCATTCATTCCCACAACCAAGACCTCTACTATCAAAAATATACAGAGCATATGAATAAATGTGAATAATAAGGCTAAAAACAAATATTTCGGATGAGAGAGCCAAAAAGAAAATGAATGGAAAATCTTTTGAAAAACACCTTTGATTTTCTTCGTGAGTTTATTGTTTAAGAACAAACTACTCAATAATGGTGTATTTCCTTCAATGACAATTGTTACTTTATCAAAATCTGTGACAACTGGAATAATCCCTAAAGGTGCGACCAGTGCCATCCCTGCCATGCCAATGAGCCGATCGACAATTAGGGAAGCAGCCGCCAGTGAGCCGCTCACTTTCAAGCGCATTGAACCAGCCAGGCGAACAACATCTCCCCCGATGGTCGTGGGTAAAAAATTGGCTGCAAAGAGCCCGGCAAATGTTATTCTTAGGCTATCTTTCCAATTTACTTTAATGGAATCAATTTGTAACAAAACATGCCATCTGGCAAATGTGGCAACGCGAGAAATTAAGATCAAAGCCACCACCAACACAATCCTGCCAATGGTCAAATTCTTCAAACTATTCCAAAATTTATCCATTCCCACCGAATAAAACAAATAGATAAGCAGAACAATGGAGAGGATTGTCCCTGATAAACGAATGAAGAATTTCCAATTTTTGTGTTGATCTTTGACCATCCAATACCTGGCTGCACTCTGGATAAGAATTAGGGATAAGGCATTTGTTAGTTGGATTATACCGTAAATCAATTTTCGGAAATACTCGAGATAATAATTCATAGATTCCCATCGATTTTCATTTCCTAGTACAGGACGATTATGCTACAATTTTTTTGGAGAACATTATCTTAAGATGTTCAGTTCAAAACAACCCCACTTACATCTCTACCTGCAATGATACCTTTTTGTGCTTTCAATTGGTGAAAGCTTGTTGTTGTTTAACCAAACTAATTGTTTTCTGTGGAGGATTGAAAAATGAAAACGAAAATAGGTGTTGCAAATTTGCTGTTGGCAAGCATTCTGGCATTTATGGCTATCTTGGGTGGCATTATGCCAAGAGAGACTGTTCAGGCTGAAACCACCGATCTTTTCTTTTCAGAATACATTGAAGGATCGAGTTTTAACAAAGCTTTAGAAATTTTCAACGGAACTGGAGATGCTGTCAGTCTCATTAATTATTCTGTTGAATTATATTCCAACGGCAGTGCTATAGCATCTCAAACTATATCTTTGAGTGGAGATTTGGCTAACGAAGATGTATATGTAATTGCACACAGTGAAGCATCTCAAACAATAAAGGATGTTACAGACCAATTTTCTAGTACTGTAGCGAACTTTAATGGTGATGATGCAGTCGTCCTAAGAAAAGATGGAGTCATCATCGATGTAATTGGTCAAATAGGAGTTGATCCTGGATCTGAATGGGGTAGCGGATTGACCAGTACGGCAGACAATACCCTACGTCGAAAAAATACGACCTGTGAAGGCGATTCAGATGGTGCTGATGCTTTCGACCCAGCATTAGAATGGGATGGCTTTGCGACGGATACTTTTGATGGTTTGGGCTCGCACTCTGCTTTTTGTGGTACACCAAAAATCAATGAGTTTTCAGCCAACACAACAGGGGATGATTTCGAATATGTTGAATTTTTGGGCTATCCCAGCACAGATTATTCAGCCTATACCGTTCTCGAAATTGAAGGAGATGGTTCAGGAGCTGGGTACATTGATGAAGTCATTTCAATTGGAACCACTGACGCAAATGGATTCAGTTTGATATCCTTGAGTCCTGGTGCACTCGAAAATGGATCTATAACCCTTTTACTGGTGGAAAACTTTACTGGTGAATTAGGTGTTGATCTTGATACAGATAACGATGGAGCATTTGATGCGACTCCCTGGGGCACAATTGTAGATTCCGTTGCTGTGAATGATGGTGGAGTCGATGACAGATTCTACGGGGAGCCTGTCTTAGGACCCAACTACGATGGGATCAGTTCCTTCGCCCCTGGTGGCGCTTCCCGCATCCCGGATGGGTTTGACACCGAGTCGGCCACCGATTGGGTGCGAAATGATTTTGACCTGGCAGGTATCCCAGGATTTACGGGAACTTTAATTGAGGGTGAAGCCTACAATACGCCAGGAGAACCGAACCAGATATTTACTCCTCCAGGCGTCTGTGATTATCCATATACGTCAATCCCCACTATTCAAGGTAGTGGCATGGAGAGTGCTTATGATGATGGGATGTTCGTGGCAACCAAAGGCGTGGTTGTTGGCGATTTTCAGGTAGGAAAGAGAGGTTTCTTCCTTCAGGACCCAGTTGGCGATGGCGATCCTGCTACGTCGGATGGCATATTTGTCTACTACACGGGTCTGAATGTAAATGAAGGGGAATACATTCGAGTCCATGGTTATGTAGATGAATATGATGGTTTGACAGAGATCACAGGTGTAAGCCAAGCTTGGTACTGTGGAGCAGGTGATCCAATCACTCCCCTTGAATTATCTTTCCCCGTAGGTGATGTCAATGAATTCGAAGCCTATGAAAGTATGCTGGTTACCTTCCCTCAGGATTTGTACATCTCAGAATACTTCAACTTCGACCGATATGGCGAAATCGTGCTCACCTCCCATCGTCACCTAACCCCAACCGCCTTATTTGAGCCCGGATCACCCGAACAGGCAACCATGGCTGAATTTTACCTCCTGGATCGAATCACCCTGGATGATGGACGTACTGCTCAGAATCCAGACCCAGCCATCCATCCGAATGGTCTAGAATTCACGATGGATAATCTCTTCCGTGGTGGTGATTTGGTCACCAATGTCACCGGAGTCATGGACTACAGTTTTGATTTATGGCGCATACAACCCACACAAGGTGCCGATTACACCAGCATGAATCCTAGAACTGATTTGCCTGAGGATGTTGGCGGAAACCTCAAAGTCGCCAGTTTCAATGTTTTGAATTACTTCTCAACAATTGATGACGGAGACTGGATATGTGGTCCTTCTGAAGATATGGAATGTCGTGGTGCAGACACTTATGAAGAATTTACACGCGAGCGCGATAAAATCTTCGCCGCCCTTTCCATTATCGATGCAGATATTGTCGGGTTAATGGAGATTGAGAATCATATTACCGATGCAGCCGTGATGGATTTAGTCAATGGGTTGAATGCGGTCTTAGGTGCTGGCACTTACGATTATGTTGCTACAGGACCCATTGGCAGCGATGCGATCAAAGTTGCCATCATTTACAAAACGGCTAGCGTAACGCCTATTGGTGTCTACGCCATTCTCGATTCTTCAGTCGACCCACGCTTCCTGGACGATTATAATCGCCCAACCCTGGCGCAAACATTTGAAGAAATCGCAACTGGTGAAACTGTCACGGTGGCGGTTAATCACCTCAAATCGAAAGGCTCCGATTGCGTTGATGTAGGCGATCCCGACCTGGGCGATGGTTCTGGTAATTGTAATCTCACCAGAAAAACCGCTGCTGAAGCAATGATGGATTGGTTGGCTGCCGGTCCAACCGGCATGGGCAGTATGAACACACTCATCATTGGCGATCTGAACTCCTACGACAAAGAAGACCCAATTGATGCTGTCCTGGCGGGTGCTGATGATGAGATTGGCACACAAGATGATTATCTGGATTTGATCTACACGTATATAGGAGAGGAAGCCTATGGTTATGTCTTTGATGGGCAGGTTGGTTATCTAGATCACGCCTTAGCCAATAAATGGTTATTCAACCAAATAACAGGTACCACGATCTGGCACATTAATGCCGACGAACCCGACCTCATTGATTATGACACCTCATACAAGAAAGATGCGCAGGATGATCTTTACTTACCTGACCAATACCGATCATCCGATCATGACCCGGTCATCATCGGCATGACCCTAAAGACCTATCAGTTTTACCTGCCAGTCATCAACAAGTAACACCATCC
>NPIE01000211.1_pt2 | contig 23572 bp, 15 predicted proteins | sample 8637661 | NCBI WGS metagenome assembly NPIE01 (sample SAMN07420842, study PRJNA396082) | bioreactor metagenome | isolation source: sample BA12 brine-fed electro-methanogenic bioreactor BA | place: Japan: Kochi | collected 2016-12-09
ACTATTTTTTTCCTCTTTTGCCACTAAGGCACAAAGACACTAAGGTCACTATTATTAACACAAGAGCATTAATTGCTAAAGTTATAATTCGCATTTGAATTCATCAGATAGCACAATTTTCTCCTCGTGTCCTTCGTGACATCGTGTCTTTGTGGCTATTCATACAACTTCTTATTCTCTTCAAATCTTTTAAACATCTTCCCGGAGATTTCCCAGCTTCTTTTGAATAAATCTTTATACAGGTCTTTCGTTAGATGATAATCATCTAATAAAAACTCATCATTCTTGATCACATATTGGCAGCGAGATTCGGTGATGCCGAAAATGAAATGTCCCAGGAATTGATCGTTATTGAATGGCGTTGCTGGTTCGTAATCGAATATTGCCAAATCGGCAGACTCATCTTCCAGCACACCCAGCGGCAAGCCAAATGCTTTTTTCAGTTTGAAGCTGTTTGTCAGAAGTGCCTGCATTTCAGGATAACCAATATCGGGAGTTTTGTTCAGGAATTTTGTGAAGATCAGAGAATTTTTATAAGCTTTCATAGCGCTGGAATGCATACCGTCAGTACCGACAGTTGTCTCGATTCCTTCGGATATGAAACGAGAAATATTTCCCACATTCAGCGCATTATTCAGATTGGAATCTACCGCCTGAGCGATGAATAAATTTCTTTCTTTCAGGATTTCGATGTCTTTCTCCGTCAGATTGCTGCAGTGGATGAGCAGCGAATTATCCCGCAACAGTCCGAAGCTGTCGAAGCGCTCGATCAGGCTTTTTCCATATTTTTCCTGGCATTGGATGCCATCAATCTCACCTTCCGCCACGTGAACATGAATGGGAAAATCTTCGGTTGTTTCAGCAATTTTCAGCAGACTTTTATCACTGAGCGTAAATGACGCATGCAGTCCGATCATGCCTTGCACGGACTTGCCTTTCTGAGCTTTGACAAAACGAACGTTTTCATCCAAAGATTTCCGGAAAAATTCCTCTCCATTGCGGTCGGAGAGTTCAAATGCCAGCGTGCCGCTGATGCCGTAAGCTTCAAAAACATCTGCCATATCCGAGAGTGAGTTTTCAATGTAACCGGAAATATGATGATCGAAAATGGTGGTGACGCCATGTTTGATGGATTCTGTGGCGGCAATTGCAGTAGAAAGGATCATATCTTCTTTCTGCAGTGAATGATCCAGCGTCCACCAGAGCTGCTTCAAATTACCTTCAAAATCTTTGAAAGGGACTTTGCAGGGCACTCCTTTGGAAAGGGTGGAATAGATGTGATGATGCGCATTTACCAGTCCGGGAAAGATGATCTTATTAGTTGCATCGATCACGCGGTCAGCTCGCTCGAACGGTTTGGAAAAATGGATTCTACCCTCGGCGATGAAAATGTCCTTTTTTTCAACCGAAATTTCGTTTTCGGTGGGCGTCACAATCCAGGCGCCGATAATTTCTAGATTCATAAAGACTCCTTCTTGTTACCTTGAAAAGTCTTGTCTGCCTTTGGCAGGCTTCTTCCGCAATTTCTTCTTGCTTAGCACTTTCAAGGTTTTCTCCCTACAACTCTGAAAGTCTCAAGTGCAAGAGCTTTCGGAAGAGAGCTTTTCAGAGTGTAACCTTTTCAAGATTTTTTCACGTATTTTTTTGATTCAAAGTGAGTCGCGCCTTTATCGTTTAGATGGTGCGATATTTTGCGGTGCTAAGATGCTGTCAAATACAATTTTGGAAAACATCTGCAATAATTGCTTTTTCATTTTGCAGATCTGTCCGTCAGAATCAGGTTGGTGATGATCGCCGTCAAACCACCGGTTGTGACGGGCGAGGAGAAGATGTTTTTCAGAGTTTCCGGAAAGTGATTTAAAACCTGCGGCACAAGCTGCACTCCCAATCCCATGCCGAAAGAAATGGCGATGATCATCATGGCACGCCGATCTATTTTCTGAGAAGCGATGATCTTGATTCCTGCTGCAGCAACCGTGCCGAACATGATGATGGTAGCCCCTCCCAGAACCGGTTTGGGCATCTGCTGAAAAACACCGCCAATCACTGGAAATAGTCCCAGCAGAACCAGCAAACCGGCAATATACATTCCCACATAGCGGCTGGCAACTCCGGTAAGCTGGATCACGCCATTATTCTGGCTGAAAGTGGTATTGGGAAAAGTATTGAAGATCGCTGCCAGAGCAGAATTGAAGCCATCTCCCAGCACGCCGCCTTTGATCCTTTTGATGTAAAGCTCACCGCGGATCGGCTCTCTGGAAACCATAGAGGTTGCGGTCAGGTCGCCGATGGATTCGATGGTGGTGATAAGATAAACCAGCGCAATAGGCACGAAAGCTTCCCAGCGAAAGCCAAAACCGTATTTAAAGGGAACCGGAATGTTGATGAAAGGAAGTTCCTGCAAAGTGCTCAGATCAACAATTCCCAGGAAAAGAGAAACGATATAACCTACGATCAAGCCGATCACGATGGAACTCATGCGCAAAAACTGATTTTTACTGCGATTGAAGATGACGATCGTAATGAGAACCAGAAATGCCAGTCCCAGGTTTTCAAAATTTCCGAAAAGTTCCGGCTTGTTATCCAGCAGCCACTGCCCGCCAGCCATATCGGTAAGCCCGACTTTGATTAGACTCAATCCGATCAGAGAAACGACAATCCCCGTGACCGTGGGCTTGATGACCTTCTTGAGATGATGCAGAAAGCGGCTGAGGATCATCTCGATGAATGCTCCCAGAAAACACATGCCGAAAATCACACCGAGAATTTCTTCTGTGCTGCCACCTGAATTTTTAACTAGAAATCCGGCGCTCAATATTGCTCCCAGAAAGGCAAAGCTGGTGCCTTGAATACTGAGAAGTCCCGAGCCGATCGGACCAATCCTTTTGATCTGGATAAAAGTAGCCACACCGGAAACTATCAGCGACATGCTGATGAGATAGGGAATTTCCTTTCCCAAACCTAAAATTCCACCAATTACAAGAGTTGGAGTGATGATGCCCACAAAGATTGCCAGCAGATGCTGCAGAGCGGCAAAGATCGAATCGCGCAGCGGCGGTTTTTCGTTCAGAGTGTAGATGAGATCGTGTTCTATTTTTTGCCCTTCCATCACAATTCCTCCTGCTTCCTAAGAGAGAAATGTTTCAGTTCGTGTCAAAAGAAAAAATAACAATAAACCATTTCCCGACTAGAAAAATCATTGTGCATGAACTAGGGAAATAATATTTACCCCAAATGTTCCTGATAACAGAAACAGAATCGAATCTCTGATTTTCAGCATTATGATCGGAGAGGTTTTTTATTCGAGATTTTCAACCCGTTCAGAAGCGAGCGTTCGAAAAATTATTTTTTATAAATGCATCATTATCTATAATATTGAATAATAAGCACTTACCCCCCCCCAAAAAAAAAGTAAAAAATTAAATTTGACAATAATGAACTGAAATAATTTAAATGTCGGCGTTCTTTGAGGTAAGAATTTTACCGGAGTTTTATTGTGTTGAAAAAAGAAAAGGAAGAGAGAGTTTCGAAACAGACAAGGGCCATACCTTAATTTATCTCTCCACTACACTCTTCCCGAAAACATCAGGTATTTTCAGCGGTATGTTGTCAACCTGTAATTTGGAGAACGCTGTGTAAGAAGTTGATCTTTCTCTTCCTTCAATTTGACTTTGAAGGAGGACGAAAATGTTGTTCTTTATCTGTAAGAATAAGTTTGAGTAGTTATTGTTCTCGATATTTTTCAATTGTTTACCGGAAGCTATAAGAATTGAGACGTTAACCCACAAAACTTATTTTGGAGGAAGAAATGAAAATTATTTTTTACATAATCATACTACTATCTTTTTCATTAGTGGTATTTTCTGTTTACGCAGACGATCTTATTCAAACAATTGAAGTAATCGAAAGTGAAGGCGAATTTGAAATTAACGATTTTTTTACTTATAAAGGAATTCAATATAGTGGAAGTGCGGTTCCATTGCTTGCTACTGGTGATTTGAAACTGGTATCTGTGGTCTATAATGTTAATCCCCCCAACAATAGTACTGCTACTGTAACTTGCAAACCAGGAGGAGATGGTTGTAAAGCAGCTATTGAAGAAGCTTATTTATGGGCTGCAACTCATTAACTACTTATAGAGCATAGATAGACCCTATGCTCTATTTTTCTTTGGAAGTTAACATGAAAAAAATAATAACTATTTCATTTATGATAATTCATTGTTGTTTGATAAATTGTCTTGACTTGTACAAAGAGTTCGAGCTAAAAAAAATAGACGATATTGATTACAAGATATTACAAACAAAATATGACAATACTGAAAAAATAATTTTAGGTTGGAATTCAGTACAAAATAATCTTATAATTGCATTACCTATTCTCACAAATAATGCTATACAATCAAACAAGACGACTAACCAAGTATTATCTACTGAAAATAATTCTGAATTAAATAATCAATTAAAAATCTGTGTTTTTGATAAAAATGGTGAATTTGTTCAGTCAATTGGAAAATATAATAGTTTTACTGAGGATGGTTATATCGCATTAGGTAATATTGAAGTAAAAAATGATCAAGTGCAAGTTTATGACCAAAATCTGAATAAACTTATCGTATTTGAGAATTACCAATTTTCATACAATATTGATTCAACGTATCCTGATGATTCTGTTAAATTGAGTTTAGTACAATGTTGGCAGGGAAAAGGATTTGGTTATCAGCCTTATAGGTTTGATTGGGACCATTTTGATTCAGCTTTCATTTGCCATTTGAAAGATGATCCAGATTTTCCTGAAACAAAAATGATTTATGATGTAACTACGTTCTTAGATGTCCGATCATACAAAAACGAAATTTTCAGTGATTTTATTCTTTATCAGGATATGGAAAAATTAGATTCAGAAGTCCGCTCGATGATAAGCGCCTTTTATACTGATACAGTATACTTTTATGTTAAATTTTCCATACAGAATGATGGATCTTATTATGCTTTGAATAATTACGGAACAGAAATCCATTTTTTTGATGTTGATAATAAACTGTGTAGTATCTATCAGTTAAAAAGCATTGCACAAATGAGACAAGGTGAGATAGAGAATTTTCATTTAAGTTATAAAGATTTTTCTGAGGTCTTTCATTTTTCATATTTGAACACTTTTTTTGTAGATACGAAAAATAATCGGGCTTTTTGTTATTTTATTGGTAGTGATATTATGGAGAAAAAATATGGATCGAAAAAACTATTTTACATATATTCGTTTTCTAACAAAAATGAAATAATTCCAATTCTCCCGATAGATTTTATACCAGTTTGCTATGATGAATATGATAACGTTTTAATTGGAATAAAAATTAATAATAGTTCAATAACTGTACAATATTACAAAGTATAATTATGAGATTACTAATTGTTGCATTTTTGATAGGTTCTTCATTTTGTTTGGCCGAGGATCTAACATTTTCTAATCAAAAGATTTCTGATCAAGAAATGATAAATGGCGTAGTACTTAAAACACCAATAGAATTGGCTTTTAATGATACAGTATTCACATTCCCCAACTTAAAACCAATAAAACCGGACTCGATCTTATGCACATATGATTTTTATCTTGTTATTATGAGTTCTCCTTATGTTTGTAAAGATTGCTACAGAGCTGGTTTTAATCCAATGACTGCTATCCCTGAAGATTATTATGACAGGGTAATATTACTTGTGGAAGGTTGGACATCAAGAGATGTGAAAAATGATATTTCTCATTATGACATAAATAAAAATATCGTAGTTCTTTACGATAAAGAAGGTAACAACATTAGACGATATTCTCATTTGGCAAAATGCTTTATTAATGAAGGATTTCTAATTGTAGATAAACAGTTACATGTACATTTTATTATGATGGCAAGTTATAAGTACCCCTTCACACCACAAAGAGCAATTAGTTTTCAACATGCTGTGCGAGATTTTTTTCAAATTAACTAAGAGTCTCCTCTGAATACTTCCAAAAGAGTTTTTGAATAATACAGTTTTGAATTAAATCCAACACCTGTGGAAAACAAAAAAGAATAAAGCATTTGTTGAAAGAATAGTAATCATGTTCAGCGCGTCGCCAGCGGTGAATATATCGTCAAACTGCAAGTAAACGGCGAAGAGAAGGCGGTGCGGAAGATGTTGCTCCTTCGCTAAAGCTCCGGCGAGACAGGTGCTGCTGAAATAAAAATTCCAAATCATTAACAATTCGAAACATTAAACACATTTCCACAACCATCTTCCCAAAAAATCTATAAAAACATTTACAGCTTTTTTCTAAAATACTAAAAGCAAAAAAGATCAATAGTGATAAAAGGAGAGTGATTTGGATTATAATAGTGCTTTGAATTCTGCGGTGAATTTCATCGAGAAAAACCTGAAAGATAAATTTGAAATGGAAGCTGTAGCCGAGCGAGCCGGTTTTTCGCTCTACCATTTCATGCGGGTCTTTTATGGTTTCACAGGTTATACCTTAAAGGGCTATATTCGTGAAAGAAGGCTTTCCGAAGCTGCCAGAGAACTTCTGCATTCCAATAAAAAAGTGCAGGAATTGGCAACTGAATACGGATTTGAATCAAGTGAATCCTTCATTCGCGCCTTCAAAAAAGAATTCCGCAGCACTCCCGAAAAGTTTAGAAAAGAAAATCAATTGATGAAATACACGCCAAGGCTGAAAGTGCAGATCTGCCGCATAACAAAAGGAGAAATGAAAATGGATTGGAAGATCAAAGACATGCCCGAAATCCGCGTTATCGGTATCAAACGCAAAATTGTAACCCGAGAAAGTAAAGAGCAGATAGCTGCTTTGTGGGACGAATTTCTGTCTCACATGAATAAAAACGAAAACCTTCGCAATTTACAAACGGTGGGAATTTGTTTTCCTGAACCCAAATATCTGGAGCAGCAGCCCGAACCGGACGATAAATGGTATTATATGGCTGCCGTCATCGCAGATGAAAACATCGAAATCCCCCAAGGTTTGACGGAACACAAAATACCGGCTGCCCAATATGCCGTCTTCACCCACAAAGGTTCGTTCGAAAAACTGCACGAAACCTACAAATTCATTTCGGTAGACTGGATCCAGCAGGTGGATTATGAATTTTATCTGCACGAAGAGATCGAGTGGTATGACGACAGGTTCAAGCCGGAAGATCCGGAAAATTCTGAATATGATATTTTAGTGCCGATCAGGTAAATTGAATTTATTGCTTCGGCGGGAGAGACGTCTCTCGCCGGAATCTAATTCATTCATCAGCCATTTTAGTTGAGAGGCTTTTCTCAGTGGCTGTTCTTTTGATTTGTACGTTTTTTGAAATGAACCATTGCGAAGGTCCAGAAAATCAGGAAGTTCGACAACCATTCGCAATGTTTTACACACCCCGATCCCGAAAGCTTGATTACACCAATGCGAAAGTTTCAGAATCAACATTCCGATGATCCGGCAACTGCCGGAACAATCGGAAGTTTAGAGCCAATTTCACGTTTTATTTTTTGTTCGTTTTTGTTAGTTGCTAAAAAATTCACTTCACCCACAGATCCACAAATTCGAATTTTTCTCCATCAAAAAGCCCTTTATCACTCATTTTCAGTTTGGGAATCACCAGCAGCGCCATGAAGGAAAACGTCATAAATGGTGCGGTCAAAGTTGAGCCGAGTTCTCTGGCTTTCTGCTCGATATTTTCATGTTTTTCTGCCACTTCAGCACAAGATATATCGCTGATAATTCCGGCAATGGGAAGCGGAAGAGTTTCTGTAGAATCTTCATCAACAGCACAGATGCCACCTCTATTTTGAATGATCAGATTGACTGCTTTGGTCAGTGATTTATCATCCGCTGCTACAGCCACGATATTGTGAGAATCATGCGCAATGGAAGATGCGATGGCACCTTTTTTCAAACCAAAACCGGTGATGAAACCAACAGCGGGTTTGGTGTTTTGATAGCGATTTACAACTGCGATTTTGAGAAGGTCACGACTGGTATCGGCAACCGCAAATCCGTTTTCTATTTTCGGCTGCATGATTTCACTTTCCGTAAGAACAAAACCGTCTAAAGCCTTGATTACGAGTAGTTTCCCATTTTTGACAGGAACAGCAAAATCTTCTTCCTTTTTCTCGTGAATTTGGAAATTATTTTTGATCTCGATATTGATAAATCTTTTGTTTTTCGATTCTTTGAGAGTTGGTTTGCCATCGATGTAGTTTTCCAGAATTTTCAATTCCTGCAAATCTGCCATAACCAGAAAATCTGCCGGATCGCCAACTTGCAGCAATCCAACTTCAAGATTATAATGTTTCACCGGATTCAAACTCGCCATTTGCAGAACCTGGAAAATATCCAGACCGTAACTCAGCGCTTTTTTCACATGCCAGTCGATATGCCGCTTTTGCAGATCCTGCGGATGCAGATCATCACAGCAGAACATGCAATTTTGATAATGCTCTCTGGCTATCGGGATAAGTTCATTAAAATTTTTGCTGGCAGAGCCTTCCCGAATGATCACTTTGATGCTGTTTTCCAGTTTTTCCAAAGCTTCTTCTCTGGTGGTGCATTCGTGTTCGGTGGTAATTCCATGTTCAGCGTAAATTTTCAGATTCTCTCCACTCAAACCCGGAGCATGACCATCGATCGGTTTCTTGTATTTTCGCGCCAAAGCCATTTTCATTACTACTGTTTTATCCTCAAAGATCACGCCCGGATAGTTCATCATTTCGCCCAGATGAGTTATTTCTTCCATTCTGAGAAGTTCTTCGATTTCACTCGGACCGAGTTCTGCTCCGCTGGTTTCAAAGGGCGTGGCAGGAACGCAGGAAGGCGCTCCGAAAAAGAATTTAAGCGGAGATAATTTCCCATTTTCGATCATGAATTTTACGCCGTCGATTCCCAGAACATTGGCAATTTCGTGCGGATCGGCAACGACGGCGACCGTGCCGTGCTGAACTGCATTTCTACCAAACTCCTGCGGTGTGAGCATCGTGCTTTCGATGTGAATATGAGCATCGATAAAACCGGGAACGAGAAAGCTTTTCACGTCTTTTTGAAGTCTCTCAATTTTCAGAATCCGACCATTTTCCCAATACAATTTGGCGGGGAAAATCCTTTTATCGATCACATCAACCAGATTTGCTTCGATCTTATTCATTTTAATTCCATACTTTTTGCAGGAAATCAATATAGTGGCAACCTGAATGTCAAGCTGAAAAAATCGACTCACTCCAAACAACTGAAATGCAACCTTTTGCTTGACATTGATTCCTCTCCAAAATTTTTAAAAGACAAAATAATAATAAATATTAAGAGGTAGTAAATGGTGGATAATCGGATCAAGGAACATCCCATCCTGCCTGTTCCGGAGCGTGGTTCCGTTCCTTTTTTCTGGAATGGAAACAAGCTGTTTGCTCAGGAAGGTGAAGTTATTTCTTCCGCACTTTTTGCCGGCGGCATCAAGATTTTTGGTCATCATCACAAGGACGGCAGTGCCCAGGGAATTTATTGTGCGAATGGTCAATGCTCCAAATGCATGGTGATCGCCAATGGCGTGCCCGTGAAAAGCTGCATGACGGAAGTGATAAAAAACATGCAGGTGAAAAGCGTAGAAGGTTTGCCGATTTCGCCGGATGTGAATAAACCGGCGGAAGTGCGAAAAATCGAGGTTTTGCAATTTGAAGTTCTGATCATCGGCGGCGGTCCGGCGGGACTTTCGGCTGCCATCCAACTGGGGCAAAATGGCGTGAAAACTCTGCTGGTGGATGATAAAAACAAACTGGGTGGCAAATTGGTCTTGCAGACCCATAAATTCTTCGGTTCAGTTGAAGATTCTTATGCCGGAAAACGTGGCAACGACATTGGCAAAATGCTGGCTGAAACTGTGATGAACAACGAAAACATCAATGTTTGGACGAATAGCACAGCTCTCTATGTTTTCAAAGATAAAAAAGTCGGTATTATCAAAGATGGCGTTTATAAATTAGTTGAACCAAAAATTGTCTTGAATGCAGCCGGAGCGCGTGAAAAATTCCTGCGTTTCAAAGGCAATACGCTTTCCGGAATTTACGGCGCCGGAGCTTTTCAAACTTTGGTGAATCGTGATCTGGTGCGTCCCACCAAAAGACTTTTTATCGTCGGCGGCGGAAACGTCGGACTCATCGCCGGATATCATGCTTTGCAAGCTGGAATTGAAGTAGTCGGATTGGTAGAGGCTCTGTCGGAATGCGGCGGCTACAAAGTTCATGCCGATAAACTGAAACGACTGGGCGTGCCGATCTACACTTCCCACACAGCTCTCAAAGCCAACGGCGAAGAATCTGTGGAATCTGTTACAATTTGTAAGATAGATAAAAACTTCCAGCCGATTGCCGGAACAGAAAAGACTTTTGAATGCGATACGGTTTTGATCGCTGTGGGACTGGAATCCGTGAATGAATTTGTGGAAGAAGCCAGAACTGCCGGCATCAAAGTGTTTGCTGCCGGTGATGCTGCTGAAATTGCCGAGGCTTCTTCTGCCATGTTCAACGGCAAGATCATGGGCTTGAAGATAGCAAAGGAAATCGGGGCAGAAGTGGAAGATATTCCCCAGAGCTGGTACAAAAAAGCTGAAATTCTTAAATCTCATCCCGGAGCGATAACTCCTCAGAAACTACCCGAAAATGAAGCAGGCGTGCTGCCGATCATTCACTGTATTCAGGAAATTCCCTGCAATCCCTGCAGCACGATCTGTCCCACCAATTCCATAAATATGAAGGGTGATCCGATCATGGGGCTGCCGGAATATGAAGGAAAATGCATCGGCTGCAAAAAATGCGTGGCGATCTGTCCCGGTTTGGCGATTACCTTGGTCGATTTCCGCAAAGATGCCGAAAACCCAACAGTTACAATTCCTTACGAAGTGAGGAATATGCCGGTGAAGGTCGATGATTTTGTAACTGGAGTGGATATCGACGGAAACGATCTGGGCAGTTTTGAAGTCACCAAAGTGATGGATATAAAAGCAAATGACCACACACAATTAATCGATCTGAAAGTTCCCGGAAACATTGCTAAAAAAATGGTATCCTTCCGAATTCAGGCAGATGAAATTTCCAAAGAAACGGATAAAAAAGCTGAAAAAAGCAAAATTGCCGAAGCCGAAATGGTCTGTTTATGTGAACGCGTGACGGCTGAGGAAGTGCAAGAACTGATCAGAAAAGGTATCACCGATTTGAATCAGATCAAAGCAATTACTCGAGCTGGAATGGGACCCTGCGGAGCTAAAACCTGTGATAATCTGATCAAACAGATTTTCCGTCAGGAAGGAATTCCGATCTCAGAAATTGAAGAAAACACTCGCCGTCCGCTCTTTGTGGAAGTGCCGATGGGCAAATTCGCTGAAGGAGAAAAATCCTGAAAAGCTCTCTTCCAAAGATTCTTTCATTTGAGACTTTCAGGGTTAAGAATTCCAACCTTGAAAGTGCTAAGCGGGGAGAAGTTGCGGATGAAGCCATTTCAAGGTAAATCGGATAAATAAGATTTGGAGAAATAAATAATGACTAATTACGATGTAATTATCATCGGAGCCGGTTCTGTCGGCGTTCCTGCTGCAATGGCTCTGGCAGAGAAGAAATTGAAAGTTCTGGTGATCGAATCTCTGTTTTCACCCGGGCAGGCGAACAACAAAAAAGCGATCGGCGGAATCCGGGCAACTCACTCAGATTTCGGAAAAATAAAAGTCTGTCAGCGCAGCATCGAGATTTTTGGAACCTGGCAGGAAAAATTCGGCGATGAAATCGGCTGGATTGCCGGTGGTTACAGTTTTCCTGCCTATACCGAAGAAGACGAAAAAAAACTGAAAGACCTGATGAAGATCCAGCACAGTTTTGGATTGAACATCAAATGGATCTCACCCGAAGAATACAACGAACTTGTTCCCGGCATCAATATGGATGGACTGCGAGGTTCCACCTATTCGCCCGAAGACGGTTCCGCTTCACCCTTAATGTCGATGAACGCTTTTTATTTTAAAAGTCTGGAATCTGGCGCTGAATATAAATTCAAAGAAAATGTGATCGATCTGAAAATGAATAGCGATAAAATCGCAGAAGTTGTTACCGATAAAGGCAGCTATTCCGCAGATTTTGTGGTAAATGCAGCGGGAAATTATGGTCGGGAAATCGGAAAAATTGTTGGAATGGATCTGCCGATTTATCCTGATAATCACGAAGCAGGGATCACGGAGCCGGTTGCCAGGTTTTTTGAGCCGATGGTGGTCGATCTGCGCAAAGCACCCGGTTCGGCGAATTATTATTTCTATCAGAATCATGAAGGACAGGTGGTTTTCTGCATCACGCCCGATCCGCCGATCGTGGGAATCGATAACGATGCGACTTCGGAATTTCTGCCGCTTTGCTCCAGACGCATGATCGATATTTATCCGCGACTCACGAATCTGAAAGTACGAAGAACCTGGCGCGGTCAATATCCCATGACGCCGGACGGCTTTCCGATCGTGGCAAAAACAAAAGAAATTCCCAACCTGATCAATGCAGTGGGAATGTGCGGTCAGGGATTTATGCTGGGTCCCGGTCTGGGAGAATTAATCTCACGCATCGTGACAGATGAATTGAGTGAAGATGATAAAAGAATGCTGAAAAGTTTCGATCAATATCGCGACTTCAGCGGGATGGAACAATTCAAGTGAGAAATGAGAGGTGAGAGTTGAGAGGTGAAAGGCAGGATGTTATGAAAATCTTTATCGAAAAAATTGAAAGTTACGATACGGAAAAGATTCGTTCTTTTCTGCTGTCACTTCCTTTCTGGCAGAAGCTGCAAGGCAAAAACAGGATCCTGATAAAACCCAATCTGCTGGGCGCCTTCCCGCCTGAAAAAGCTGTCACGACTCATCCTGTTGTTCTGGAAGCGCTGATTTCCATCCTGCAGGAAAAAAATAAGGAAATCTGGCTGGGCGACAGCCAGGGCGGAACCACTCCCACCAAAAGAGTCTGGCAGGTCACCGGCATGCAGCAGCTGGCAGATAAGTATAAGATCAAACTGCTCAATTTCAGTGAAGGCGGAGTGCAGAAAGCTGAATCGGAGAAGATGAGCTTCAATACCTCAAAATATTTCTGGGAAGCGGATGCTGTGATCAACTTATGCAAATACAAAACCCATAGCCTGATGTCCTATACCGGTGCGATTAAAAATTTATATGGTCTTATTCCCGGACTAAGAAAATCCGATTACCACAAGGAAAATCCCGATCATAAAAGCTTTGGGAAGGTCATTTCCAGTTTGTATGAAAGTGTTCATGAGCAAATAACTTTCAATATTATGGACGGCATTATCGGCATGGAAGGCGAAGGACCGTCGGCAGGAATTCCCCGCAATTTTGGCGTGATGTTTGCCAGCGAATCGGCTGCTGCTCTGGATTATGTAGCTTCTTCCATGATGGGTTTTGAACCGGAAAAACTGGAGTACATTATGCCGGCGATGCAGGCGGAAGGCTTGCAGGCTTCCAATATTGAGCTGGCAGAAGAATGGCAGAATTTCACATTCCCGAACGTAAAAATTCAGGGAGTGAAGACAATGGTTAAGATACTGGCATATTCACCGAAATTTCTGAAAAAACTTTTTCGCAAATTTTTTCAGGTTTATCCCGACTTCAAAGACGGCTGCCGTTTGTGTCGTGTTTGTGTGGATAGCTGTCCGATGCAGGCAATACGCATAGAAAAAAATGCCATCTCACCGCGCATCGACTATAAGAAATGCATTAAATGTATGTGCTGCCACGAGTTGTGCCCGTATGGAGTTGTGTACGTGAAAAAGAGTTTTCTGGCCAGATTCGTTGTAAAATAATTTTTTGATTGAAACATATTTTATAATGTGTATGTTCACACATTAGAGATTTATGTAGGAGGTTTAATATGATCAAAATAAAATGGTTTGGACACAGTATGTGGAAGATCTGGAATGACAAGGTTGTCGTCATTACAGACCCTTTTCAGGATATCGGATATCCGTTGCCGCAGACCGAAACAGCCGATATAGCCTTAATGTCTCACGATCATTTTGATCACAACAATGTAAATCTTATCAATGGCGATTTTCAATTGATCGATCGAGCAGGAAGATTTGAGTTGGATGATGTGAAAATAGAAACATTTGCGACCTGGCACGATGAAGCCGAAGGCAGCAAGAGAGGAACGAATTTATTGATGAAATTTGTTCTGGAAGGCAGAGCTTTCCTGCATTGCGGTGATCTGGGACACGATCTGAATGATAGAATGATTTCCGAACTCGGTAAGATTGACGTCCTGTTCATCCCGGTGGGAGGGCACTTTACGATTGATGCCGCTGAAGCAAAGAAAATTGTTGAGAAGCTCAAACCAAAAATCGTTTTTCCAATGCATTACAAAACAGAAGTGCTGGACTTTCCCATAGCAGGAAAAGAAAGATATCTGGATTTAGTGGATAATGCCAAAATATTGGATGTAAATGAAATCGAATTGACTGAAGAAGATTTTACCGCAGCTAAAACTATCATAATGAGTTACAAATGAGGTTCAGAAAAAAGAATCTGGTTTTCTATGGCATCATAACATTGCTGCTTTTGTATATTCTGTTTTTTGACAGTAACAGCTATTTGAGGTTATACAAAACAAAACAAAAATTAGCAGAAGCTCAGCAGAATTTGACGGAACTGATGAAAGAGAATGATAGATTGCGAGCCGAAAACGAACAGTTGGAAAATAACCGTCAGATCTGGGAAATGAAAGCAAGAGAACTGGGGATGCAAAAAGATGGCGATGAAGTGTACATATTTAAAAAAGGAGAAAACTGATTTTTTATATCTCCTTAGATGATAGTGAATAAACAATTTAAATACAATTCTGATAATAAATAGCTGTAATAATCATTTGACAATATTCTTGAATCTACAAGTTTGCGCGTTCAAATAGTTATGTTTTTTTGTAAGGTTGGTTTTTTTTAAAAACTAATAAGTGGAGAGTTAGTTTTAATGTGTGTTAATATCGCAGTCTGGTTTAGTATTTTTGAACAAACAAAAAAAAATTTAAAAGGAGATTTTTTTTATGAGAAAACTTAGCTTAGTAATTTTAGTAATGCTGGTGGTAGCTGGTTTGTATGCCCGAACAGAAGCACCGATCCAGGATCGTTCACCGATCACAACAACTACAACAGCAGCCTCGGATGATCTTTGGGATGTACTGCTCAGTTTTGATGTGGATACCCCTTCAGGTCAGGTAGGTCTGGCTGGAATGGGTTGGGATGGAACCTATTTCTACGCTCACAAATGGAGCGCCAGCAATCAAACCTTCCAATTCGATGCCGCCGGTAACTACATCGGAGCAATCACACTTCCGCTTACCGGCTGTCGTGACAGCGCCTTCGACGGCACTTACATGTACGGCTCACCCGCTACCAGCAGCGTATCCTGCTGGGATCCTCCCACCGGAACCGCAAATCCTGCCGGCAACATCAACGTAGCCGGCGCTTCGGTTCGCGCCATTGCCTATGATCCTGTTACTGACACTTTCTGGAGCGGCAACTGGGGAGATAACATTGTGAATTGGAACCGCAGCGGAACGATTCTGAATTCCTATCCCTGGGCAGGTTCGCTATATGGTTTGGCTTATGACAACGATCCGAACGGACCATACATTTATGCCCACAGCCAGGACCCCGGCTGTAATGTTTACCGCCTTGATCCCAATGCCAACCTGGCGCAGCTTGCCACATATGATGCTACAGGTCTTGGTGCAGCCGGTGCTATTGCCGGTGGTGCACAAGCCATGACGGACTGGGATCCGCAATACCGCACTCTTGCCCTGCTGCTGCAAGGTTCCCCTGATTATATCGTAGTTCTGGAATTGGATAACAACCTGCCTCTGGATGCGCCCGGCGCACCGACAGATGTAGCTGTGATACCTGATGCCGGCGGAGCCCTGGAAGCACTTGTAACCTGGACCTGCCCCAGCCTGACAGTGGGCGGAGCAGCACTTACAGATCTTGATGAGATGCGCGTCTATCGTGACGGCACTCTTATCTACACCGATACAAATCCTTCCATCGGTGGACCTGGCACCTACAACGATATTGCAGTACCTTCCTCTGATACTTACACCTACACGGTTGTTGGCTTTAATAATGAAGGTGAAGGAATTCCCGTTAACTACAGCACCTGGGTAGGTGAAGATGTCCCAGCCGCAGTGGACAACCTGCTTCTGGAACAGACCAGCCCCGGCGCACTTTCGGGCACACTCACCTGGGATAATCCGACCGGCGGTTTGAACGGCGGCGCTTTCAATAATCCGATTCTGGGTTATCATATTGTACGTTATCCCGATAATGTTCCAATCGAAGTAGCCGGTTCCGCCACTTCTTATGTGGATGGCACAATTCCAATAGCCGGAGTTTATTACTACACAGTTCAGCCTTACAACTCCATAGGCGATGGCGGTACAGCCGAATCCAACGCAGTTCTGATCGCTGATGCCGGACTTCTGATCATGGAAGATTTCAGCGGTACCTGGCCTCCTGCCGGCTGGACAACTTCCGGTGGTACAAACTGGATCCAAGGAACCGGCAACAATGCCGGTGGCGAAGCTCCGGAAGCTGAATTCTACTGGAGTCCATCTACGGTAGCACTGCAGAGACTCATCACCATGCCGGTCAATACCAGCGGATTTGATGAACTGCAATTGGAATTCAAGCATGCCTTAAGTTATTTCAGTGCCAGTTTCACAATAGGTGTACAAACTACTAGTGACGGTACAACCTGGAACACAGCCTGGGATATGACCGTTACAGCTAATATCAATGCTACTACTGAAACGATCGATATCAACACACCGGATGTGGGTTCTCCCAACTTCCAGATGTGCTTCTTCTTCGACGGCGATTCCTGGGATATCAACAACTGGTGGATCGATGATGTGATGCTTACAGGTGCCGGCGCTGGTCCGGATCCCGGAACTATTGAAGGAAATGTTGTGCTCAATGGTGGAACTGGTAACGTAACCGATGTTACCGTAACAGCCGGTGGTGTTACAGCCAATCCGGATGCCAGCGGTAATTATGTAATTACTATCGCACCTGGAACTTATGATGTAACAGCTTCTTTGGCAGGTTACGATCCCGAAACAGTGGAAGACGTTGTAGTAACAGAAGGAAATGCAACAACAGGCATCGATTTTGTTTTGAATCCATCAACTGTACCACTCGATCCTCCCACTAATCTGGCAGTTGACGAAGATACCGGACTATTTACCTGGGATGCTCCCGGCACTGGACAACTTTTTGAACTTATCCAACATGATGGCAATCCGCAGAATGCTTATTACCAAGCTTATGATAATGGCTATGGTGTAGTTTACGATGTTTCCGGCTGGACGAATGTAACAGTGGAAATGGTAGATTTCCGTCATTCATCCTGGGGAGTTTACGGCACCTGGGATTACAGCATTCATATTGTAGACTGGGATACTCATACGGAAATTGCAGAAGTAGGCGTGCTGCAGACAACCGGCAATGATATATGGGAAGAAGAAATCAATCTTGGCTCAGTTCCGGTCAGCGGCTTAGTTGGAATCTTCATGGAGCCGATGGGCAACAGTGCTGCCGATGCATATCCCTGCCTGGACAGCGATGATGTTGGACCGGACGGACTTTCCTACTTTGGCCCTCTTGCTAATTATGCCGGTATGGAACTTTCCGGAATCGGCGATTTCCTGATGGATCTTTGGATCATGGGTGTAGAAACAGACGGCGCAGTAAAAGCTCCGCGTGTAGCAGCAGAATTTGGCAATGGCGCAAGCCGTTTAGAAAGTTCTGTTCCATCTTTGAATTTCATCACGCTTGAGCAGTCAGCCACAGGATATTCCCGTGAACTGCAAAGCTACAACGTTTATCTTGGTGATACAATGGTTGGCAACACGGACGATACAGAATGGATGTTCACAGATCTGATCAACGGACAAACCTACACTGCTGGAGTTGAAGCAGTTTACGATGAAGGTATTTCTGATCTGGTTACGATCGACTTCACTTACACAGGAACTGAAGCCGGAAGTCAAATCATTGCCAAAAATGAATTGACCGGCAACTATCCCAATCCGTTCAATCCCAGCACGACTATTGCCTTTAATCTGGCAGAACCATCGCAGGTAATTATCGAAGTTTACAACATCAAAGGTGAGAAAGTGAAAACACTGGTGGACGGCGAATATGCAGCTGCCAGTCACACCATCACCTGGAATGGAGATGACAACTCTGGAAAATCTGTTTCCAGCGGCGTTTATTTCTACAAGATGAAAGCAGGCTCTTATACTTCAACCCGTAAGATGATCCTGATGAAATAGTCCTGCGGAATTTCACGGGACAGGTCCTGATGAAATAGTAGCAGATAGCCATTAGCAATTGGCAATTAGCNNCCGAAACTGGTTTTCGGGAGAACTTTTCTCTGCTGATAAGTTCGTTGAAACCAAGAAGATGATCCTGATGAAATAGTCCTGCGGAATTTCACGGGATAAATCCTGATGAAATAGTCGCAGATAGCCATTAGCAATTGGCAATCAGCCCCGGCTTCGTGTCGGGGCTGTTTTTTTATGAAATAAATTAAACTATCAGGAAAACTCTGAAGCAAGAGAGTTGCTTTTTTTATACAAACTTACCCGGAATTTTTCATATAATTAAACCTCTGTCACACTGAGTAGGATCCGGCTACTGCCGGAGACGTATCAAAGTGTAGTTTTATCTGCTCCACTCATCCTTCGATCCGTCTTCGCTCCGAATAAATTCGAGGCTTCGCCGGACACGTACTTACGACTAAAGTCGAACTCAGGATGACATTTTTCAGTTTTAATCATGCAATTGTGTGTTTTACTTAAACATGGCTGTTTGATTTAATTTAAATATGAATGACATTGATTTATGATGTTTTTTAATTTGAACAAAAAAACTGTTTGACAAAATTTTTTGCTAGAAGAAGTTCTGACGTTGAAGGAGATTATTAGATATGAATATGATTTATCTAATATTTGATCGAAAATATCGTTTTTGGGAACAGTTGTGTGTTAATATCGAAATCAATTTAACATTTTACTATCGCAATAAAGGGTTTGTATTATGATGGTTCACAAATTAATTAAAAAAAATGAAGGAGAATTACAATGAAAAAGCTATTATTTATCATTTTGTGTTTCACGTTGGTTTTAGGTCTTTATGCCGAGAAAAAGGAACGACCGATTCAAGATCGCTCTCCCATATCAACCAGCATGCCGGCATCACCAGCCGACCCGATGTGGGATCTGTTGCTCAGTTTTGATGTGGACACACCCTCCGGGCAGGTAGGTCTGGCTGGTATGGGTTGGGATGGAACCTATTTCTACGCTCACAAATGGAGCGCCAGCAATCAAACCTTCCAATTCGATGCCGCCGGAAACTACATTGGTCCGATCACACTGCCGCTTACCGGCTGTCGGGACAGCGCCTTCGACGGCACTTACATGTACGGCTCACCAGCTACCAGTAGTGTATCCTGCTGGGATCCTCCCACCGGAACCGCAAATCCTGCCGGCAACATCAACGTAGCCGGTGCTTCGGTTCGCGCCATTGCCTATGATCCCGTTACCGATACTTTCTGGAGCGGCAACTGGGGAGACAACATCGTCAATTGGAACAGATCTGGAACGATCCTGAATTCCTATCCCTGGGCAGGATCGCTCTATGGTTTGGGCTATGACAACGATCCGAACGGACCGTACATTTATGCCCACAGCCAGGACCCCGGCTGTAATGTCTATCAGTTGGATCCCAATAACAACCTGGCGCAGCTCACCACTTATGATGCTACATTTCTTGGTGCAGCGGGCGCCATTGCCGGTGGTGCGGAATGCATGACGGACTGGGATCCGCAATATCGCACACTTGCCCTGCTGCTTCAGGGAACACCGGACTATATCGTAGTTCTGGAGCTTGATCTGAATCTGCCTTTGACAGCCCCGGGACCTCCCACCAATGTAACTGTTACTGCCGGTGCAGCCGGAGCTTTGGAAGCAACTATTAACTGGACCTGCCCCAGCCTGGATGTAGGCGGCGATCCTCTCACCGATCTGGATGAGATGCGCGTCTATCGCGATGGCACGCTTATCTATACGGACACTAATCCCACCATAGGCGGCACCGGATCTTATTTTGATCCTGCCGTACCTGCTGCCGGTATGATTCAGTATCAGGTAGTCGGCTTCAATGATGACGGCGAAGGAATTCCAGCCAGTCAAACTCTCTGGATCGGCGAAGATGTTCCGGATGCTGTAACTAATCTGACTTTGACCGATGTGAGCACGGACGATCTGGCAGCTCAACTGGATTGGGATAATCCCACCGGCGGACTGCACGGCGGCTATTTTGCCGGTTGTACCGGATACGACATTGTACGATCTGACGGAGTAACTTTTAATATTCCCGGTCCTGCTACCCAATGGGTTGATAACACGATCGATGATCCGGGAGTATATTATTACACCATGACCCCTTATAATGCTTCCGGCAGCGGACCTTCCACCACAACTCCCATGGTTGGTATCGGTGTTTCCATTGTTCAGGTTGGAAATGAAGAAATAGGAGATTATCAGATTCCTATTAATCTTTGGTATATGGACAGCATGGTAGAAGTAATTTATCTTGATGAGTGGATTGGCACTGATATGCTGATAAATACGGTATCGTTCCATGCCAATACTTCCAGCACGCTCAGCGATCCTTTCCATCTGGAAATCTGGATGGGTGAAACAGTTCAGGATGATCTTTCTGCCGGCTGGATCGATGGAACGAACCTGCAGGAATGTTTCGTCGGAGATATCAATGTTCCTCCCGGTGACAGCTGGATAGATATTCCACTGGATACGCCATTTGAATATACATATTCAGGTAATCTGGTGATGATGATGATTCGCGATGATAATGAGTATTATTCCACTAGTGATCTATGGTGGTGTACAGAGAGCGGCACTGCTTTCCGATCCCGCTATGCTTATAACGACAATTCTGGTGCACAGCATTTCAATGCTATCACCGGTCCTTTCACCAGCACCTACGAAAAATCGATCTATCCCGATGTTCGCTTCTACTATTCAACTCTAGACCACGGTGATGTAGCCGGGACCGTTACGGATTCTGACAGCGGACTTCCGATCGATGGTGCGGAGGTTTATGTGGGTTCCTTTGGACCGGCATATACGAATGCAAGCGGAGATTATCTGGTAGAAGATGTGGTTGTAGGAGTTCAAGATGTTTATGCATTTGCAGACGATTATTATGAATTTGTTGGAAGCGTAGATGTGCTTGGCGGTCAGGTAAATACTTATGATTTCTCGATGGATCCTCATGTTTATGGAACTTTGGAAGGCACCGTTACAGATGCCAATACGGGAGATCCGTTGGAAAATGCTCAGATCAACGCCTACAGTCAGGGAAGATATGAATTTGAAGCCTTCACCGATAACACAGGATATTACGTGATCAACAACGTCGTTGCAGAAACCTATGATGTTTACTGCAGTTATCCAAACTATCCAACCGGAGCTGAAATGGACGTTGTCATAGCAGAAGACGCAACAGTCACTCTGGATTTTGCTCTGGAAGAATATACTTATTGGAATGACTTTGAAGCTAACGACGGCGGACTTATCAGCAGTGATCCAACCTGCTGGCAATGGGGCGATTTCACTTCCGGTCCGATGTCCGGATATTCAGGAACAAAAGGCTGGGGAACAGTTATTGCCGGAAATTATAACAACGGATCGAATGCTTGGCTGGAAACTCCGGCATCCTATACGATCTCTTCTCCTGTAGCCATGTTGGAATTCTGGCACTGGTATGAAATCGAGACAAGCTGGGACGGTGGAAACGTTAAAATTTCTACCGATAATGGTGCCAGCTGGAATGTGATCGAACCGCTTTCCGGCTACACCGGAACAGCCAACACATCCAATCCCTTGAATGGCGAACCGATCTTCACAGGTTACGATCAGGGCTTCTGGGAACTGGCTCAATTTGACCTTTCTGCTTATATGGGTCAATCTGTTAAATTCAGATGGCATTTCGGATCGGATGGTTCGGTTCAATATCCCGGCTGGTATATCGATGATGTTTCCATCAGTGGTGGAACAGCTCCTGATCCTGGCTGGATCGAGGGTGTTGTATCGCTGGACGGCGGCACTGGTAATGTAGAAGATGTCGTCATCACAGCCGGTTATGCTTCCACCTCTCCGGATGCCAGCGGTAATTATTCCATCGAAATTATTCCCGGTACTTACGATGTAAATGCCACCCTAACCGGTTATGAACCATTCCTGGAAGAAGATGTCGTTGTTGTTGCAGGTTCGGTAACGCCTCTTGATATAGCCTTGGCTTGGATTCCTCCTGTTCTGTATCCACCGGAAAACGTAGCTGTCGATCCGGAAACGGGACTTGTAACTTGGGATCCGCCGGCTACCGGACAGCTTTATGAACTTATCCAACACGACGGTAATCCGGTAAATGGATACTACCAGGCTTACGACAATGGTTACGGCGTGGTCTACGATGTTTCCGGCTGGACGAATGTAACAGTGGAAATGGTAGATTTCCGTCATTCATCCTGGGGCATTTACGGCACTTGGGATTACAGCATTCATATTGTAGATTGGGATACTCATACGGAAATAGCAGAAGTGGGCGTGCTGCAGACAACCGGTAATGATATATGGGAAGAAGAAATCAATCTTGGCTCAGTTCCAGTTAGCGGCTTAGTTGGAATCTTTATGGAGCCGATGGGCAACAGTGCTGCCGATGCTTATCCCTGCCTGGACAGCGATGATGTTGGACCGGACGGACTTTCCTACTTTGGCCCTCTAGCCAATTATGCCGGTATGGAACTTTCCGGAATCGGCGATTTCCTGATGGATCTTTGGATCATGGGTATGGAAACCGACGGCATTGTGCGTGCACCCAAATATGTTGCCAACTTTGGTGATGGCGCAGCCCGCATCAACAGTCGACTTCAACCTTCCTTTGAATTCATCACACCGCAGCAGGCATCCAACGAATATACTCGTGAACTTACTGGATACAATGTATATTTAAACAGTGTTCTTCTGGGTAATACCGAAGATACTCACTGGCAGTTGACCGATCTGGTGGCTGGTGAAGAATATACAGTTGGTGTATCCGCTGTTTATGATGAGGGCGAATCTGACATCATTGAAATTATATTCATCTACGATCCTGTGATCGCCGGCGAGATATTGCCAATCCAAACAGAACTTACAGGCAATTTTCCCAATCCGTTCAATCCTGAAACGAAGATCTTATTCTCTCTGCATCAGCCGGCTCACGTAACGCTGTCGATTTACAACGTAAAAGGTCAGCTCATCAAAACATTGGTGAACGAGGATCTTGATGCAGATTTCCATCAGGTGATCTGGGACGGCAAAGATTCTGCCAATAAGTCGGTTTCATCCGGAGTTTACTTCTACAAAATGAAAGCCAATAAGATCGTCGAAACTAA
>NPIE01003309.1_pt1 | contig 23506 bp, 14 predicted proteins | sample 8637661 | NCBI WGS metagenome assembly NPIE01 (sample SAMN07420842, study PRJNA396082) | bioreactor metagenome | isolation source: sample BA12 brine-fed electro-methanogenic bioreactor BA | place: Japan: Kochi | collected 2016-12-09
GCGGTGATAAGCTCGTTTGTCGGATCAGTATCGATAGTCGATGGTCTTCCGGAGACATCGTCCCAGTGCACAGCCATAGCCGAATCCGCCATGATAGCGTAGGGAGCTGATGTCAACGGGGTTCGCGGAGAAAGGGTTTCGCCTCCAACTGTTAACTCGATGTAGTATCGACGGGCAAAATCAAGGTTAAAAGGCGAAACAGCTCCTAAAACCACATCGAAAAGTCCATTGTTAATTGGAACAGATGCGTGGTTCTCACTCCACAAAAGCGTTCCTCCGGTTGGGTCACTGTAAAGCGAAAATACAATATCCACGGGAGAATCGATAGCTACTCCCGCGGGGTCTGTAAGTTTGCCTTGATAATTAAGAGTGAGGGGAACTTGGGAGAGAAGCGAAGAGACTAAAATCAAACAAACCAGAAACCATAACGATTTCATATTGCCTCCATAATTCGGCTGTTTTTCTTAAATACATGTAGAATAAAAATGCAAAAAAGTCATATGTCAAGAGAAATTTTTCTATTATGGTAAGAAATATCAGAAATGTTAAATGATAGAATAGTCCATCAGTTTCATTTTTTGCATGCCATCGAGAATACTTATAGAATAACAAGAATTACAATCGAGCAGGCGAAAACGATGAAGGTAGCCGGAATTAGGAAGCGGAAAATCCCCCCCCAATTTGCGGAGAAATATTCTTTGGTGAGGGTAAGACACAGATGAACGGGCGAGATAAGCACCCCCGCGAAACCGGAGGCATAGGCAAAAACGAAATTGCCAGCTTCGAAATCGCCGTTTTGCGAAAAAAAGAATCCCAAAAGCAGGGGGAAACCGAGGCCGACATAAGCCGCGTTCACGCCGGTAAGAAGGCCTATCGCGAAGGGAATCGCGAAAAGGAGAACGACATCGGGGACGAATTTGAGAGCGACCGTAAGTTCTTCGAGAAGACCGCTGGTTTCGAGGACGCCTTTGAATATCATGACTCCGGCGACAAGGGTTAGGACTTTCCAGGAGACTGCGCCTTTGAAGAAACCGAGTTTCTTCTTCGGTTTGTAGGGTGCGAAGAGGAGCATCAGCAGGCCGCAGATGGCGACGATTGGCAGGATATCGAACCCGAAGAAGAGCACGAAAATAACCACCGTCCAAACATACCATGTCAGGCGGATGAACTCGCCAAAGGCTCGAATTTTGGATTTCCCGGCATCAGAATGTTCGCCGTTCTTTTTCAGTCCGCGAAAACCGATGAAACTGCCTACGAAAATCGACGCCAGAGTCATCGGCCACATGGGCGCGATCAGTTTAGAGGCTTGAATTCCCAGAAGTCCCGTCGATAGGACGATACCGGGATATAGGGGCCAGACGTATTCCCATAGGTGCCTGAACCAATAATTCAGGTAAGTAAGCCGTTCCGGGGTGATATCGAATTTGCGCGAACCCTCTTCGACCATGGGAGCCGACAACATCGCGCCGCCGGGCATGGGCAGAAGCCCGATTAGACTCGCCGGGACTATCATACTTATTCGCCTGTCAGAGATTATTGTCTGAAGAGCATCCACGGTGCGCCGAAGAACCCCCATCTCGGAAAGAACCAGGCCTATGAGATTGAGAAGATATACGATCCCCACGAGGCGAATAGTGCCGTATGCTATGGCTGATAGGCCGATAGCTTTGAGAGTCTCGAAAATAGGCATTCCTGAAAGAAGACCGAGCAGAAGGGCAATCCCCAGAAAGGAAAACCCCAGCGGCGCGCGGAGCTTGACCGCCGCCACAAACACAACCGTGATTATCCCTATGATTAGAAGAGGCGACATCAGACCGCGAATTTCATCAGCATGACGTCGCCGTCTTTGACGAAATACTCTTTGCCTTCCTGACGGATTTTGCCCAGGCTACGCGCCTCCGCCCAGCTTCCGATTTCGAGAAGTTCATGATATCCGATGACTTCAGCGCGAATATAACCGCGAGCCATGTCGGAGTGGATCTTTCCCGCGCATTCCACTGCGGTTGCCGAACGGGGCACTGTCCATGCTCGAACCTCGTTTTCGCCGCCGGTGAAGAAGGTTTTGATGGCCATAGCATCGTAAGCGGCGTGGATGAACATATCCACCGCGGACTCGGATATTCCCATCTCATGGCGGAAAGTTTCGGCTTCTTCGCTGGCGAGTTCGCCCAGTTCGAGTTCCAACTGAGCCATGATCGGCAGGATTTTTCCCTTCGGGAAAAGCTTCCGGGCCGATTCAGACAATTCTTCGCGGTGGGAAAATCTTTCCTCGTCGCTGTTTAGGACTATGACAACCGGTTTGGCGGTCAGCAAAGCGAAATTGGCGACGATATCGAGCTGAATCTCGTCGAGTTCCAAATCGCGTATTGCTCCGCCCTTTTCGAGATGAGTAGCCAGCTCTGAAAGCCACTGCCGTTTCTGCTCCAACTGCTTCTTTTCGATATTCGGCGCGGAACGAAGGTCTTTTTCGAGAGTCTCGATTTTGCGTTCTATCACACCGAGATCGAAAAGGGCGAATTCGTTGTGGAGAGTCGATAAATCTTCGATGGGGTCGGGCATTCCGAAACCGGCGTCGAAGGCTCGAAGGCAATATACGAGGCAATCGGCGCGCTGAAGTTCGGAAAAAGCCGCGCCCCCTTTGCCTATCTGTCCAACCGTATCCGCGAACTCGATTTCCGCATGGGTAATCTTATCCGGATCGAAAACGCCGGAAAGCTCTATAAGCCGGGGATCGGGGACTTTCACAACCGCCAGATCGAGGCCTTTGCCGGAGCGTCCGGAAGAGCCTTTGTGAGTAAGCAGTTTAAAAAGTGTCGAACGTCCGCTCGATGGTAAACCTATTATCGCCCAAAGCATGATATCTCCTTGTAAAATTTCTAACTATCTAAAATAATCATAAGCTCGCCTAAATCAACGTCCAAAATAGAAAGGCAAAAAAAACGCGAAAATATAAGGGTTCGGTGCTCTACAGACTTGACTTTAAACTCTTTTTTTCGTATCTTGCATGAACTATGGAAAACCGGCTTTTAGACATAATTGTAGAAATCGCGGAGATGGCTAAAACACTGGGCGCGATCCCCTCCGATAAGGCCAAACTCACGGACGACTTCACCGACAAAGGGTATTCGTCAGAGGAAATCGACCGGGCTATCAGGTGGGCAGAGGGTAACCTGAAAAGTTCGCCAAAAGCCCCGGTAAGAATCCTTTCGGGTTTCGAGAGAATGCATCTCACAACCGACGGTTTCGGAATTCTGATAAAACTTCGGAATCTGGGACTTCTGACAGATGACCACCTGGAGCTTATTATCGCGCGGTCGGTGCTGTTGGGCGAGGGTCCCGTCGATGCCGACTCCATCCGCTCCATGGCCACGGTCTTCCTCTTCGACCTCAAAGGCACGGAGAGCAAATTCTCCATCTATCTCGATACAGAATCCGGCTTGATCGAAAACTGATGTGGGGCGGCAGAAACAGCAGATCTTATAGTTACGGTCCTCCTCCCCTGGGGCAGGGAGTAATTGCCATTCTTGCGGTTACCGGTTTTTTCTTCCTTGTGCAAATTGTCGCGCCCGGCCTGGCGAATTCTCTTGTTCTTAATCCCCGCACGGTTTTCTCCGAGTTAAAACTATATCAATTAGTAACTTATCTCTTCCTACACGGTGGATTTTTCCATCTGTTCATCAACCTTTTCGTCCTATTCATGTTCGGAAGGGAATTGGAAATCCGATGGGGAACCGGCAAGTTTTTGCTCTACTATTTCTTCTGCGGAATAGGCTCGGGAGTTTTAACCGGGCTGTTTTCCCAATATCCGGTAGTCGGCGCGAGCGGGGCGATATACGGCCTTTTGCTCGCATACGGCGTCCTCTTTCCGAACCGCTATATCCTCATATGGTTCGTTCTGCCGATTAAAGCGAAATATCTCGTAGTGATTTTTGCGGCGATGGAATTCTTCGCAACCATGCGCAATACCGGCGACGGAATATCCCACATCAGTCATCTGGGCGGGATGGTCTTCGGCGCTATTCTCCTTGCGATATGGCATTTAGGCAAAACGTCCCATCACAAGAAGCGGTCGGCGATTCTGCATGATTTGACCGGCGGCCCCATGAGCCCCGCGAATATTGACCGTATTCTCGACAAAGTTATGCGCGACGGCGTGGAATCCCTTACGCCCGACGAGAAGGAGATTCTCATCCGCGCAGGCAAGTTTTACGAAAAGCAAAACCACCCGGAAAACAGATGAAGAGCAAGGTTTATTTTATCCCGTGGCGCGGAAATCACGAGGAGATGGCCGAACGTTTGACCGAACATCTCGAAACGAACAAACCCCCCTTTATAAAATCGAAGGCAAAGATTGGTATCAAGGTGCATTGGGGCGAGCCGGGGAACATCACTTTCCTGCCGCCCGATTACGCCCGGTCTGTCGCGCAGACGGTTCTTAATAGCGGAGCAAAGCCTTTCATTTATGATACTACCACGCTGTATCGAGGCGAACGCCGCGACCCAATCGATAATCTCTTTACCGCCCATAAACACGGGTTCGATTATTCGGGAACCGGCGCACCCGCTGTTGTCGCCGACGGCATGATGGGGCACGACGTCGTGGAAATTCCAGTCCCCGGGAAATCTAAACGGCAGAAAAAGGTCAAAGTGGCCTCGGTTGTGGATTATGCCGATGGCGTTATCACGGTTTCCCATTTCAAAGGTCATCTGGCGTCCGGTTTTGGGGGAGCTATAAAAAATATTTCTATGGGAATGGCTTCCCGAGCGACCAAACAGATTATGCACGCCGAGGTTAAGCCGGAGTTTTTTCCAAAAATGTGCACTTCCTGCGGGATTTGCGTCGATCATTGCCCCGCCGATGCCATCGAGAAGGAGGGTCTTTTCCCGACTATCGATATGGATCTTTGCATCGGGTGCGCCGAGTGTATCGCCATATGTCCGACTGGAGCTTACCGCATACTTTTTAATTCTACTCCGGAAGCTTTTTTGGAGAAGCTGGTCGAAACCGCCGCCGCAGTGAATTCGCGGATGGCGGGCAGGATGATGCACGTTCAAATCCTCGCAAGCATTGCGCCCCAATGTGACTGTATGGGGCGCGAGATGGAACCGCTGGTGAATGACATAGGCATACTTATCGGCGACGATGTCCTGGCTGTGGATATCGCCGCCTGCGATTTGTTCAACAAGGCTAAACCCTATGAGGGAGCGGAGATAGAGGACGGCAAAGGGGATTTTATAACCCAGCTCTATCCGCGAGTTCCTTATCGATATCAATTCGAATACGGCGAGTCCCTCGGCCTCGGATCACTGAATTATGAACTTATTGAAATTCAATAAGTTAGCACGAAAACGAAAGAAATCTAAAAAAATCCTTGACTCTTGCCCGATTAGTAATATTTTAATGCCTGCTGTGAAGCTGGATCTTTGAATTCTGATGATTCGCGCCTTCAGCTCAGCTGGATAGAGCAACGGACTTCTCATCCGTAGGTCATCCTACGGATCAGGCGCGAATAGCAACCAGCTTTTGTCAGTTCTTTTTTAAATTATTGGACCTGCGCCTGTAGCTCAGCTGGATAGAGCAACGGACTTCTAATCCGTAGGTCACAGGTTCGAATCCTGTCAGGCGTGTTTTTTAAATGGCGGGATAGCAGTATTTTGACAAAGGGAGCGCTTGCGGTTGTTTTTGCATCCCACAATACCTTTATCACCAGGTGCTCCCTTTTTGACCCGTGGTGGGTGTAGCTCAGTTGGTTAGAGCGTCAGATTGTGGTTCTGAATGCCGAGGGTTCGAATCCCTTCACCCACCCATTTTTAGCTCTTTGTTTTCGTGGCCCCATCGTCTAGTGGTTAGGATACGGGCTTTTCAAGCCTGCGACACGGGTTCGACTCCCGTTGGGGCTACCATTTGCGAGAACGGCCGTATATTTTGCGGTCGTTCTTTTTGAAAAATGCCGTAGGTCAATTGCTTGCGGCGAATCGTCTATTTACATAAATTCGGCGGCGTAGCTCAGTTGGTTAGAGCAGCGGAATCATAATCCGCGTGTCCGGGGTTCAAGTCCCTGCGCCGCTACCAAACAGTAAGCCCGGGAATAATTTCTCGGGCTTTTTTTCCGCCCGGCAGAATATTTCCATTAGCTAACTTGACATATCAGAAATGTGTCTATATTATAATAAGGTTTGAGATATAATGGAGGAATGATGATAAACGGAATGTATTCTGACAGATATAAAAAGGTTTTGCAGTATGCACGCGAGGAAGCGGCTCGGCTCGGGCATTCCTACATAGGCACCGAACATCTGCTTTTGGGAATTATTCGCGAGGGAACCGGCAATGCTATCGAGATAATGCGGCTGGCCTCTGTGGATCCCCAAGAAGTGCGCAGGACAATCGAAGATATGCTGGACGCCGGCGACACCACCTATTTTCTCGGCCATATTATCATGACCGCCCGGGCTAACAAAGCAATCGAGCAGTCCGCTGTGGAGGCCAAAAACATGGGGCTTCAGAAGATAGGCACCGAGCATCTTCTGCTGGCAATGATACGCGAGGGCAAATCCCTTGCCGCTCAGGTTCTGATGATGTTCGAGCTTACTTATGAGGAGGGTCTGCGCCTTATTGGTCACATCGGCTCTTCGGGTGGCTTGAAAGAGCGTCCCGCGCCGACTCGCAGAGACACCCCCGGGCCATACGGCGGCAAAACCCCCGCCCTTGACCAGTTCGGACGGGATATAACCCGCAACGCCAAGGAAAACCGTCTCGACCCGGTAATCGGAAGAACCGCCGAGATAGAGCGACTTGCCCAGATACTCTGCCGGCGCAAGAAAAACAATCCGGTTCTAATAGGCGAACCCGGGGTCGGCAAGACGGCTATCGTGGAGGGCCTCGCCCAGAGGATTATCGCCAAAGATGTTCCATATCTCCTACAGAACCGTCGAGTGGTTAGCCTCGATTTGACAGGCCTGGTGGCCGGAACGAAATATCGCGGGCAGTTCGAAGAGCGTATAAAAGCCGTTCTCGATGAGATAGCCGGCGACAATGAGACAATATTATTCATCGACGAGCTTCACACATTAGTCGGTGCAGGCGGCGCGGAGGGCGCGCTGGACGCCTCGAATATACTCAAACCGATGTTGGCCAACGGCGAAATTCAGTGCATCGGAGCGACTACCCTCGAAGAATACCGCAAACATATTGAAAAGGACGGCGCCCTCGAACGCAGGTTCCAGACAATAACAGTCGATCCGCCGAACCCGGAGGAGACTCTCGATATCCTCCGCGGCCTGAAAAGACATTATGAAGATCACCATAAAGTTACAATCACTCCGGATGCCCTCGAAGGCGCGGTGCGATACGCCGACCGCTTCATTCAGGGAAGATACCAGCCGGATAAGTCCATCGACCTGATCGACGAGGCGGGGGCGATGGTGAACCTCGCAGGATATGTCAAACCCCGCCATCTAATCGAGCTTGAAATGGACATCGCAGAACTCGAGCGGGCGAAGGAAGTGGCTATTTCCAGCCAGGAATTCGAACGCGCGGCGCGTCTCCGAGACAAAATCCGCAACGCTCGAATCAAGTTCGAAAAGGAGGAGGAGGACTGGCATAAGGCGCGCGAGGAAAACCGCCCGAATGTTACCGCCGACGACATCGGCCGTGTGGCGAGCAAGATGACCGGCATTCCCATCTCCGAAATAGGAAAAGAGGACGCCAAACGTCTCCTCGAAATCGAAAAGGTTATCGGCAGGGAAGTTGTCGGCCAGGACGAAGCTATTCAGGTGGTATCTTCCGCGATTCGCCGTAGCAGAGCCGGACTCGGCAATCCCAACCGCCCCGTGGGAAGTTTCCTCTTCATGGGACCCAGCGGAGTCGGCAAAACCCATATGGCAAAAGTCCTTACTCAGTTCCTTTTCGGATCCGAGGACGCCCTTATCCGCGTGGATATGTCAGAGTATATGGAGAAGTTCTCGATAAGCAGGCTTGTCGGTGCACCTCCGGGCTACGTAGGCTACGATGAGGGAGGAGCTTTGACCGAGCAAGTTCGGCGTCATCCATACAGCGTGGTCCTTTTAGACGAAATCGAAAAAGCTCACCCCGAAGTCTTCGGAATCCTCCTTCAGATTCTCGAGGACGGCATTCTGACCGATAGTTTCGGGCGGCGGGTGAATTTCAAAAATACCATCATCATCATGACATCGAACATCGGCACGAAGCATCTGATAAATAAACAACTCGGCTTCGATTCCTCCGAGCAGATGCCCGAATATGAAGACTCCAAGCGCGATATGATTCGCGAGCTGAAAAAGGCCATGCGCCCGGAGCTTCTCAACCGCATCGACCATGTGGTGGTTTTCAGACCCCTCGGTATCGAGGATATTGAAAGCATTGTCGATCTCGAAATCGCCGAGGTCAACCGTCGAGTAAAACATAAGGACATGACCCTCGATTTGAGCGAAGAGAGCAGAAAATGGCTCGCAGAAAAGGGTTTCGACCCGAATATGGGCGCGAGGCCGCTCAAGAAAGCTATTCAAAAATATGTCGAGGATCCCCTTTCCGCGAAACTCGTCGCGGGGGATATCCCGTGGGATGCCGTGATTTTCGTCGATCTCGACACCGATGAGGACAGGCTCATCTTCCGCCCAATCCTTCCGGAAAAGAAATCGGAAGAGGACGAGACGGAAACCGCAGACAGCGTAGAAAGCTAATTTCCCAAAAAAACAACCCCGCGGGAAACGGTCGTTGAGCGAAGCCGAGGCAAGAGGTAACCAAAACAATCTTCCGTGAACGGAACTCAACCGGAGAGCTTCAAAAAGGCCCTCCGGTTTTTTATGCGCCCCTGCCACTTTTTTGCTTGACATCCCCTCCCTGACACATTTTATTTATTTTAACCAAATGAAAAACACCACCGGAAATAAAACGCGCCCGACGCAGAGCGTCAGAAAAAGGTGGCTAAAATGAAAATAACGATTCTATTTCTTATTCTCCTCCTCGCCCTTTCCGGCCTCGCCGGCTGGGAACGCACTTACGGCGGAAGCGACCATGATTATGGCTCCTCCGTCGCGCAGACCTCCGACGGCGGATATATCGTCGCAGGAGGGACACGCTCCTTCGGCGCAGGCTCGGGGGATATCTATCTTGTTAAGACCGATGCCGTGGGCGACACAATATGGACGCGCACTTATGGCGGAAGCTCCTATGATTATGGCTACTCCGTCGCGCAGACCTCCGACGGCGGATATATCGTTGCAGGAATGACAGAGTCCTTCGGCGCAGGCTCGTATGATGTCTATCTTGTAAAAACCGATGCAGTGGGCGACACAATATGGACGCGCACTTACGGCGGAAGCGACTATGATCGGGGCAACTCCGTCGCACAGACGACCGATGGCGGATATATCGTCGCAGGAGAGACAGAATGCTTCGGCGCAGGCGAGTATGATGTCTATCTTGTTAAGACCGATGGGTTGGGCGACACAATATGGACGCGCACTTATGGCGGAAGCGGCGATGATTGGGGCAGTTCCGTCGCGCAGACGTCCGACGGCGGATATATCGTTGCAGGAGTGACAGAATGCTTCGGCGCAGGCGAGAGTGATGTCTATCTTGTTAAAACCGATTGCGATGGCGACACAATATGGACGCGCACTTATGGCGTAAGCGACGATGATTATGGCAGGTCCATTGCGCAGACGTCCGACGGCGGATATATCGTCGCAGGAGTATATGATTATGATTATTGGGAGGCAGGAACAGGTGATGTCTATCTTATCAAGACCGATGCTGTGGGCGACACAATATGGACGCGCACTTATGGCGGAAGCCACGATGATTATGGCAGATCCGTAGCGCAGACGTCCGACGGCGGATATATCGTCGCAGGATGGACAGAATTCTTCGGCGCAGGCAATTATGATGTCTATCTTGTTAAAACCGATTGCGATGGCGACACAATGTGGACGCGCACTTATGGCGGAAGCTCCGGTGATTATGGCTACTCCGTTGCGCAGACGTCCGACGGCGGATATATCGTCGCAGGAGTGACACTGTCATTCGGCGCAGGCAGCGGCGTAGGCTGGTATGATGTATATCTTGTTAAGACCGATTCCCTCGGTTACACCAGCATCGAAGAAAACCCGTCCTCCGCGAAACCGGAGGCATTCGCCCTCTCTGCCCACCCGAACCCCTTCAATTCGGCGGTGAAGATTTCCATCGACGCGCCCGTAGAGACGCAAGATCTTGCGTCTCTACAAATCGAAATTTTCGATGTGAACGGGCGAATGGTCGATAACATGACCGTAGGGGAAGGGCTTGTCCCTTCCCGCACGTCGGGAGACCACAAGGGTCTCCCCTACGATTACATCTGGCAACCCGACGACAACATCGGTTCCGGGATTTACCTTGTCCGGGCGAAAATTGGGGACAAATCAACATCGAAACGAATCGTATATTTGAAATAGGGCGATAATATGAGGGAAAATGGTTTTTTTGGGTCGGGGGAATTCACCTCCGGGTCTTTGGAATCGAGAAAGAAGTCCTTGGAATCGAAAAAAAAGTATCGGGAAATGATTATCGACTTCAAGGGAATCGAAAAAAAGTCTCGGGAACTCGAAAAGGACCCTCGGGAACGCGCAAGGAAGTCTCGGGAACGCGTTAAGGACTTTCGGGAACCCCTGAGGCTCAATAGCTTACACGAAATCGCACAAAAAATGTGCGGAAGGGAAAGGTAAAATGGCTGACATCAAAGCAAGGTATCCTCGTGATTTATCCGATGAAAAGTATGACGAGTGGTTCACCGGGTTCGTGACGTGGTTTTTGTCTCTGCCAAACACGCCCGAATTCTGCAACTGGCTTAGGCCGGGGCTTCAGGCGCTCGATGACACATATTTCGCCAAACGAATCGCGGCGCAACAGGCCGAAGACGCCCAGATGGACGCGTCCGCGGCGTGGCGGTCGTCGGTCAAGGCGTTGCGGGCGTTGCTGATAAAGCTTCGTATTTCGCTGTTGTCGCTGGTGCCCGGCGACGATTCGGTGCTCCACCTTTTCCGCCTCGACGAGGAAGTTCCTGAGGACCCGGATACGCTCGTGGATTATGCCACTATCGCGGATCTCGCGTGGCAACCTCACGCTGGAGAGCCTGAATATGCGGTTTTCGCGGACAGATTGAACAATATCGCGGTCTTCTGCGACGATGTTAAGGCCAAGCGTATTGCGATGCGTCAGGCGATCACGGCTTTCTCCCATGCCTCCGACGAGAAAACGGCGGCGCGGGAGGCTTGCAACACGCGGGAACGCGCGATTTTTAGCTTTTTCCGCGGCGAAGATTTGCCGGACGGTTTCTGGACGGACTCGATGTGGGGACTGCCCGGCGGCGGGGAAGGCGGCGGCTCGGGTTGGCCGAATAAGCCGGTTGGGAAGATGAGTATTGCGCCCGATCCTCTGGATGGGATACTTGCGGGGTGCGAGGCGTATGAGGGCACGACGCGGTTCGATTTGCGTATTGTCGGGGTCAAGAAGAACGATCCGGTGCCGGAGATGCCTCTGGTCGATACTTACACGGATATCGAGCAACCGGCTTTGCTGGATTCGGACGGGTTCCCATTGCAGAAGAATTTCGTTTATTACCTCTGGATTCGCGCTCGCAAGGATGGCGAGGTTAGCGAGTGGAGCGAGGTTGTGGGGATGGAGTGGGAGTAGTTGAGAGTTGAGAGTGTAGAGTGGAGAATTGGTTTATTTTAGGGGCGGCTGAGGAGGGCCGCCCTTTTTTATGAGATTTTCTTTGCCGTTCGATTCATCGAACGGAACCGGGTTGTGCAGTCGAAAAAGATTGCTTCGAGCCATCGCCCTCCCAAAGACGGTGGTTTTCAACCCTTTTGTCAAACCCCAAATGATTTTTTGACATTCGGAGTTTCATTTCTATAATATAGATTCGACGTGCGTGTGAAACTTGAAACTCTGAACTGGAAATATCGTGAACAAGACGGCAATAATAATATTCCTGGCGGTTTTGACAGCAGTTATGGCGCAGACCTCCGAGATTTCGGCGGTGCCGTTCACTATCGCCCAGCTTAAATACGGCGGCGGCGGGGATTGGTATGCCAACCCGTCGGCATTGCCAAATCTTATCGAGTTCGCCCGCGACAACGCCGGAATCCCCGCAGTTTACACCGGCAAATATGTCGAACCAACCGACGACGATTTTTTCAATTACCCATATCTTCACATGACAGGCCACGGCAATGTTAAGTTTTCGGACAAAGAAATCGAGCGACTTCGCACGTATCTCACCAACGGCGGTTTCCTCCATGCCGACGACAATTACGGCATGGACGAGTCTTTCCGCCGCGTGATGAAGCAGGTTTTCCCGGACAAGGAATTTGTCGAACTGCCTTTTGACCATCAGATTTACCATTCCTTTTTCGATTTCCCCGCCGGCCTGCCGAAAATTCACGAACACGACGGCGAACCGGCTCAGGGATTCGGGATTTTCCACGATGGCAGGTTAGTTGTTTATTACACTTATGAAACGGACCTCGGCGACGGCTGGGAGGACCCATCCGTCCATGAAAACCCAGAGGATGTCCGGCTGAAAGCCCTTCGAATGGGCACAAACATAATCGTTTATGCGATGACGCAATAATGGCAGAATCTAAAAATAAAATACTCGAGTTCATAAATCGTGGCAGAAATGCTCTCATGCTCGTTTCGTCCCTTTCCGGGGCGATGCTGGTCCTGGCGATGATCCTCATTGCCAGTGTGGTGATGATTCTCGTCAATGGGGTGTTCTATTTCGAGACCGGAGCGCGAAGCGGAATGTTTTTCGCGTGGCTGATAATCGCTGTCGGCGGATCTATAGCTTTCGTTTTCGCGCCCATTTTCCGAGCGCCGAAACCTCGGCGAATCGCTGTGGAGATAGAGAAGGAATACCCGCAATTGGAAACGCGCCTCGTGTCCGCTTTTGACCTGATGACAATCGATGCGGAAAAGCTGGGCTATTCCAGCGAGATAATTTCCGCCGCGGTGATGGATACCGGCGACAAAATATCGGGCCTTAATCCGGGAAAAATCGCGCCATATAGGAAGCTGAGGGAGAAATCGGCGTGGCTGGCTTTTTCGCTTTTGCTTATGGTAGGCGTCCTCGCGGCCTTCCCTGCGACATTTCAAGAGGGATTAAAACGGAGCGCGAATCCCTTCCGGCATATTCCGCGTCAGTCCCAAACTAATCTCAAAGTTACTCCGGGGGACACTCAGGTTACCAAATACGGCAATCTCGAAATCGAGATAGAGGCCTCGGGCAAGATTCCGGAGACAGTAACGGTTTACCGAATCTTCGACCATAACTCCGAACGGGGCTTCAAAGCCGTGCCTTCGGAAGAGAGCGACCGGCGCTGGAGTTTCAATTTCGAGGATGTCAAGCGGGATTTTAGTTATTATGTGATAGGCGGCGATTACACAAGCCGCGTGTTCGATGTTCAGGTGGTCAACCGTCCGCGGATTGTGAGCCTGCGTCTAACTCTGAATTATCCCGGCTATACCGGCCTTCCCAGCCAGGCTTTCGATTCCAACGACGGCGTAGTCGATGCACCCTATGGAACCTACGTTACGGTCGAAACAAAATTCTCATCCGAAATCGAATCTGGGGAATTGGTTTTTTCCGATACGACCGAGACGCCGATGAAAATCGACGGAGAGAGAGCCGAGGGAACTTTCCGAGTTACCAAACCAGGTTTCTACTCGATTAATGTCCGAGATGAAGAGGGTTTGACCAACGACGATCCTATTGAATATCCAATCCGCGTGCGTATGGACGAACATCCTACAGTGGAAATAACCAGCCCGGGCGTGGATGTCGATCTCACCGACGATATGCTCGTCCCCCTTTCGATTCTGGCCGAGGACGATTACGGTTTCTCCAGTTTCAAGCTGGTGTATTACATAGAAAAGAACTCGGGCGATACGCTTCGAACGACTATCCCCTTCGATACATGGGGCAAGCCGCAGGTGGCGGTGGATTACCTTTGGAACCTCGGCGATATCGGCATGGTGCCCAACGACATCGTTCTTTATTGGATAGAAGCCTTCGACAACGACAGAGTTACGGGCCCGAAGATGGCCAAAAGCAGAATCTATTCCGTGCGTTTCCCCAGTATCGACGAGATTATCCGCGATGTCAGCGAGGAACGCAACCAGCAGATGAGTGATGTCGAGGAAATCGCCCGTCAGGAAAGGGAGCTTCAAAAGGAACTTACCGAACTAACCCGCGAAATGATGCGCGAAACCGATGTCAGCTACGAACAGAGGGAAGACCTTCGCGAAGCCCTTCAGAAACAGGAAGAGTTAGCCCAAAAACTCGAACAGACCGCCGAAGAATACGACAAGACCACGGAGAAGGTAAGCGAACAGCAGTTGGCCTCTATGGAAGTCATTCAAAAGATGATGGAGGTTCAACAGCTTCTTCAGGAAGTGGCCACGGAGGAGATGCGTCAGGCCATGAAGGAGCTTCAGGAAGCCCTCGAATCAATGGATCCGGAGGCAATAAAGAAAGCCGCCGAGGAATTTCAGATGACTCAGGAACAGCTGATGGAAAACCTCGACCGCACCCTGGCTCTTCTCAAAAGGATGCAGGTGGAACAGCGCGTCGAGGATATGAAGGCTCTCTCGGAAAAACTCGGGGAGATGCAGGAGCAGGTTAGCGAGGCTCTCGAAGAAGGCTCGATGTCTCAGGAGCAGATGCAGGAGATGCAGGACAGAATTACCGAGGGAAGCGAGCTTCTGGAAGAGGGCCTCAAGGAACTGGCCGAAATGATGAAGGAATTCCCGGACATGCCCTCCGACAAGGCACAGGAGCTTTCCGACCAAACTCAGGAAAACAGCCCCTCGCAAAAATCGGGGCAGTGCAGTTCGAGTATGTCGTCGGGGAATAATTCACAATGCAAGAGTCAGTCTAAGGAGCTTTCCGAGCAGTTCGAACAGACGGCGGAGCAATTGGCCAAGCTTCAGCAGGAGATGCAGGACATGCTTTCCCAGGAGACAATGGACGCCATACGCCGGGCGGTCTTCGGTCTGCTGGATTTGTCGTCGCGGCAGGAGGAAATACTCGATCAACTCGCCCCAAATCCTCGCGACAGGGAATTTGTGCGTTCATTCATCGTGCGGACTTCCCATATCAACAATGGCTTAACGCGAATTACCAGCGAGGTTATCTCAATCGCTGAAAAGAATATAATGATCTCCCCCGCCATCGGCGCGATGCTGGGGAATGGTCTTAAACAAATGACTTCGATGCTCAAAGAACTGGAGCAGGGACGCGGATATTCGGCTTCTCCGGCGGGATACGAAGCTATGGCAAGCATGAATGTCGCCGCCGAGAAACTCCTCGAAACCATGGACATGATGAACTCCCAAAGCTCCTCCAGTTGCGGCGGAGGGCAGAGTTTCTTCCAGAAGATGCAGGGGATGTGTCAACAGCAGGGGGGAATCAATCAGGCGACTATGCCCCTTGCGGGACAGGGAATGCCCGGAAGCCAGCCCGGAGGCCAACCGGGAGGAATGACCCCCGACCAAATGGCGGCCGCAGGAAGACTCGCCGCCGAACAGGAAGCTGTCCGCAAATCTATGGAAGAGCTTGCGGGCGAAGCTGAACAGCGTTCCGACATCGCCGGAAGGATGGACGATATCCTCGGCGATATGGACGAGGTCATCAAAGACCTGCGCAATAGAGGCGCCGACGAGCGAACCCTTCAGCGGCAGGAGCGGATACTCAACCGAATGCTCGATATTCAAAAGTCCCTGCACAAACAGGAATTCGAGGAACGCCGAAAGAGCAAAACCGCCGACGAAATAGTCCGCCCAAGCCCCGACCAGCTTCCCGAAGATTTGGGCGAACGCAGAGACGTCCTTCAGCAACAGCTTCTCCGGGCACTGAACCAGCCATATCCTAAGGAATATGAGGAGCTTATCAAATCATATTTCAATTCCCTTCGCGAGACGGAAATAAGCGAGTAATCGATATGAAAATTACAACTTCAATAATACTAATCCTGATTCTTACCACCTGCCTGATGGGCGATTACGCACGAAACCTCGAACTCGCCCAGCGCTATATCGCCCTCGATAAATACGAGGATGCCCGTGTAATCCTCGAAAAACTCGCCGAGGAAAAACCTGACGATGCCCGCACTCAGAATATGCTCAAACAGGTTTACCGTGCCACGAAAGACAACGAAGCCCTGCTGACGATTATTGAAAAAGAGCTTGACCAAAACCCAAACGACCCGGAAATCTGGGCGGATGCCGGACAGCTCTATCTCTCCCAGGGGGAATCGAAGAAGGCCATCGATGCTTATGACAAAGCACTCGAGTTAGAGCCGCAGAATTACGGCCTTGTGATGAAAATCTTTCTGGCATACCGAGCCTGGGGCTATTACGACGAGGCGATCGATGTTTTGACTACTGCGCGTAAAGGCTCCGACGACCCCGCCCTTTTCGCTATGGAAATCGCTTCCCTCCACGAAATAGCGGGGAATTGGGAGTCTGCCGCCGACGAATACGGCAGATATCTCAACAAATATCCTGACAGATTCCGCGAGGTCGAGGACCGTATGAATGAGGTCTCCGCGGATACCACCCAGCTCGCGGCTCTGGAAGAGGCAGTGGAAAAGCTTCGGGAAATGGGTGTTCAGGGGGACAGAATCGATCGGCTTCAGTCGCGGCTTCAAATTCGCCAAAACAAATACATGGATGCCGCCGAAAGCCTTATCGAAGCGGAAAAAAAGCGCGGCCAGAAGGGAATGTATATGCTGGCGTTCATGCGGGAAGCCCTTTCCGCAGGCCATCACGATGTAGTGAATTTCGCAGGCGATTATCTGAAAGGCGCAGAGCCTCGAATCGCCGAGGAAGCAAACATGATTCTAGCCAAATCCAAACGAGCTGAAGGCAAAAGCGACGAAGCAGTCGTGATACTGGAAGGCTTAAAAAAGAGCAACAACTCATCCATCGCGGCCTCTGCATACACCGAACTCGGCAAAATATATCTTCATGACATTAACGACCTCGACAAAGCGGGCGAACATTTCGCCACCGCGGTCAACAAATACAGCCGTATTCAGGGCGCGGAGGATTCTTTCCGAGGCTTAACCGATGTCCATCTTCGGCGCGGAGATATGGAGTCCGCCGAGGAGGTTCTCAACCACAAGCGTTCCATTTCGCCAAACGATCCATGGGCGCTGTTCGGCGTCGGGGAGATGGCTTTCTTCCGTGGAAGCACGGACACCGCCGCGGCGGCTTTCCGCGCGGTTGCCCTGAGTTTTCCAAAGTCCACCGAAGCAAATAACGCAGTTAGATACCTCGCGCTTATCGTCGATGCCGCCCAATCCGAAGCTATGCCAAGAATCGCGCAGGCATTTAAGTTTTTAAGACAAAAGCGTTTAGGCGAGGCCAAGTCTCTTCTCGATGAACTTATAACCGAGCTTGAGAAAGAACCCTGGGCAGATAATCTTGTCTGGACGCGAGCGATGATTTTTACTGAAATAGGCGATTTCGATTCCGCGAAAAAAGATTATGGGCGCATCGCGGAAAACTATACAGCAAGCTTCTATGCCCCCTTGTCGCTGGAAATCCTGGGGGATTACGCAATGGAAGACGGCGATTTAGCCCGCGCAGTTCAGCTTTACAACCAAATTTTAGTAGATTACTCCGAAGCCGTTAATATAGAACGTGTTAGAGAAAAAATACGAGGGATGCCGAGTAATATATGAGATGAATGGAAGAGATTTAATCAGTGAAGGAAGCAGTCTTCTAAATTCCGCCGGAGTCGCAAACCCGGCTCGAGAGGCTATGTTTATCCTCGCGAGTCTCTTCGATTGCGAACCCGCGGGTTGTTTTCTAATCGATGAGATCGACGGCAACACTATCGAGAGATTCGAAGCTATTGTCGAAAGACGTCTTACAGGCGAACCTCTCCAGCTGATCCTCGGAAAATGGGAATTCTATGGCAGGCATATTATCCTTCGCAAAGGGGTTTTCGTGCCAAGACCCGAAACCGAAGGGTTGGTCGATATAGTCCTCGAAAGGGCACGGAGGGAGCCGGAGTCCAAGGGGCTCGAAATCGGCGTCGGTTCCGGAGTGATTTGCGTTAACCTTCTTGCCGAAATCCCCGGTCTTCGTATGACCGGCACCGACATCTCTAAACCGGCCCTTGAACTGACTCTGGAAAACGCCGAGAAGTTGGGCGTCTCAGACCGTCTGACCCTCGTGGCTACGGACTGCGCCGATGGATTATCGTCAACCTTCGATTTCATCGTAAGCAACCCGCCCTATGTGCTTGCCTCAGAAATGATGAATTTGCCCGCGGAAGTCCGTTTCGATCCGGAAAACGCTCTAACCGACGGCGGGGACGACCTCGAAACGATTAGAAAAATCGTCAAGTCCGCTAACGAAAGGCTTATCCCAGACGGATTTCTCGCCCTTGAAATTCATGAAAACATGGGCGACACCGTTTTGGAAATGCTGTCTGCTGAGTTTGTTCAGAATAGGATTATAAAGGATCTCGCCGGCAAAGACCGTTACTGCATAGCTTTCAAAGGAAGTTAAATGGAAAGACGTCTTCAGAATCTCAACTGGAAAGTAGTAAAAAGCCTTCTCGAAACGCACCGGGGTGCAATTTTGCCTGTCGGCACCATGGAAGCCCACGGCTGTGCGAACCTCGGCACCGACATCACAATTCCGGAATTCATCGCCGAAAAGGTCGCAGAAAGGCTGAATCTCCTTATCGCGCCGAGCGTGAATTACGGCATCACCCGAACACTACTCCCCTATTCGGGCTCCCTCACCGTTTCGCCGGAGGTTTTCGAGGCCTATGTTCTCGATGTTGCGGAGTCCTTAATCAAAACCGGTTTCGAATGGATTCTGATTCTGAACGGCCACGGCGGCAACAATGCCGAACTCGAGTCCGTCGCCCGAAGATTGTGGAAAAATACCGGCGGGAAAAGTATCGTCATCCACTGGTGGGACTTCTGCGAGCCTGTAACGGTCGAAATACTCAAAGAAAAGGGCACTCACGCCGGTCTGAACGAAAATTACATGGTAATGGCCGCAAATCCCGATCTCGTTCGAGAAGATTTGTTCGACGAGGAGGACGTCTATTTCGTCCGCGACGGGGCTTATCCTTACCCAAACGCCGGGACAATTTTGAAATACGAGGAAAAACCCGGCGCATTGCGTTTCGACCGCCAAGAGGCCGAGGAATATGCATCTGCGGTAGTGGATTATATATATCGATACGTAAAAAAAGTTGTTCAGAACTGGGAAAGAACGTTTTGAAAGCTTGATAATTGAGATATTAACAATATATTAGTATGATAAAGAGTAGCGTAATATTTACTTGAGGTAACTATAATGGTGAAAAAGCGAGTCCTTTTACTGTCAATATTGGCAATCCAACTTATAGCCGGGTCGGTTTTAGCTCAAAGTCCTACAACTCCGGCCATCGAAAGGAGTAGCAATCTCGAGTTTCTTCTACGGGAAGTGGACAGAGAGTTGATGCCCCTGATGCCGAATTCGGAAACGGATCCGGAGGCATATGCCGAGTGGAAACGCAACTATTCAGATGCCATGGGCGGAGCATACGAGTCTCTCGAAAGACCGATGGCTCCAATGGTTCTATCGCTGAATAACGGATATGTCGATTTCAAGATGAGTGAGGGACCTTCGGGCACGGGCGTCTATTCGGAAGGTTGCCGTCCAAGCGGCGGCGGAACCTGGATGCGACTAACTTACTACTACCCGAGCACCCCCTGGGACTGGACAATTTACAAAATCGACAGCCATACTCCTCTTAAAACATACAGGACAGGCACTGGAACCGTTCTCTCGCCTGCCGCGGACAGCATGTATATCCTCGGTGATAAAGCTTACACCATCTGGAACAACCTCAACGGCCACGGATGCAAAGTAGTTCAGATTCTCCAGTGCGTCAGTCTCGGCGGATCCCCCGGCGACATCGAACAGGTCAAGCGGACGAATTACATTATCCCCATCGACGGCAGTTCGCACAACGTCGGCTGTATGGTCTATTGGGACACCCAGCTGAACACCAGCGACGGCGCGAATATCGCCACCGCATTTGGTTACACAGGCATCGCTACTTTCCACACCGCCCCCTCGATTCCGCCCACATGGCGCGCTTTCGAGAGCGGAACACCTCCTGTAACATGGGGCATCGAGGCTCTGGGAATCCTCATGGGCTTCGAAGCAACCATGCCGGATGCTTTCTGGTATGGCAACTGGAGCTCAACAACGGGGAACGGTTGGGAAGACGCCGAGTGGATCGGCGACAGCGGTGGCGGTTACGGCGGCGATACTGCGGCCATGGTCAAATGGAACCAGCGCACTGTCGCTCCGGGCGATACAGCTGTTTTCATAACTTACTACGGCATAGGCGAAATCGGAAGTATCGGCATGAACATCCTCCACGGTCCTCCAGAGCTGGACGGCGGTTGTAACGGCATCAATCCGAATCCCGCTTCCTTCGACGCCATCATCACGAATTTCGGAACATCCACAGCTGACAATGTTCAGGCATCAATCGATTTATCAGGAACTCCGCTTACGATATCTTCCGGCGCAAATCCACAGAACCTCGGCTCCATTTCAGGAAGCGGCGGGGGTTCGGTTGCGACGTGGATGATAAATTTCCCGCCAGCCTCATGGGGAACCACCCAGTGCTACGACATTTCCGTAACCTGGACAGGCGGCGGTCCGGAAACGGAAACATATTGTATAGACATTCCCACACCTATCGAATTCAGTGTTACCGCTGATGCCGCAATTAGTTTGCTATGCGAAGGCGACTGCACGGGGCTAAGCGCAATTCTCGACACATCGGAGATACCGGATCATTATTGGACCTACACCTGGTTCCCGCCCGATTTCCTGTCCGATCCTTCTTCTCCAACACCGGTAGCATGTCCCGAATCGACAATAACATATGGTGTAGAAGCCTCCGACGGCGAGGATTGTATCGACACGAGTTATATTACAATTACGGTCGAGCCCCGTCCGGAAGTGATTCTGCGCGATACTACCCTCTGCGCGGGCGAATCCGTAACCCTCAGCCCCGAGATCACACCCGACGATCCTTCTTACTCTTACAGCTGGTCTCCCGGGGGTGAAACAACCCGCGATATCACCGTTTCGCCCACATCAACCCAGACTTATGTTCTTACGGTAACTACCCCTGTCGCCGGCTGTATCGGCTTCGACGACGTTACCGTTTACATCGACCCGGAGATGATTGCCGATGCCGGATTCGACGACACGATTTGCGCCGGGGATACAATTCCCATAGGCGGGAGTCCTACAGCTTTCGGCGGCGACGGCGATTTCACCTACCTTTGGGAACCCCCTGAAGGCTTAGACGATCCCACAATTTCTAACCCCTTCGCATCTCCCGAATCTACAACGACTTATGTCGTCACGATAATGGACGGAGTGGGTTGTCTTGCGAACGATACTGTTACGATTTATGTAGATACTCCCCCGTCCGACCTCACCCTGATTTCTCCACCTGACGGCACTACCGGAATGCTTCCCGGCCCCCTTACCCTCGATTGGGACAGCGCCGATGGTAGCCCGGAAATTACATACGACGTCTATATGAACGGTGACCTTGTTGCATCGGGACTTACTGAAACTTTCTTCGATACAATCGCGAACTGCACCGAATTTGTCGAATGGTTCGTCGTAGCGAATAATCATTGCGGTTCCGACACCAGCGACTATTGGGATTACGAAGTCGTCCCCTGCGATCCGCCATGGGCATATCTCATCGAACCGACTGATTCTTCATGGACAGCCTGCGACGACCAGCAGTTGATCATTATCGTCAATGATGATTTGGCTGTGGACACTATGTCCATCCGTCTCGATGTCAACGGTGAGATTATCGACATTACCGATCCGCGCCTCTGGATAGAAGACGATTCCGTGTTGATTTTCGAGCCTTCACCCCTTTGGGAAGATGGCGATACGGTTATCTGGAGCCTCGATTCCCTCGCGGACGAAATCGGCACGATAACAGTCCTCAGGCCTCGCGGCGTTTTCTTCGTCGATCTGACTCCGCCAGTTACATGGGGCAATTATCCTCCGCCTGATACAATCATGTCATCATCTTCGCCGGATATCGCCGCATGGATAGCCGATTCCCTTTCTGGCCTCGATTCTTCGAGTGTTTATATTTCGATAAACGGGAACGTTTTCTATCTGCCAAATCCTGCAATGATGCACACATGGGACGGGCTCGGAATCGGGATGTCCCTCCACGTGGACATCTCCCTGACACCGATTACCATATCTCACAACGATACTTTCCATATCTGCGTAGGCGGTTACGATTCTCCGGACTACTGCGACCCGAATGTTCTTGAATACTGCTGGGATGTCTATTTCGACCTCGAAGGCCCAGTCGCCGATCCCCCTTACGACCCGGATACAGAGACTCTTATAAACGGCCTTATCTCATCCTGTTCGGATCAAGGTTTCTGCTTGCCGCTTTACGATACTCCGATTTCCCACGGCGTGGTCGAATCGACAATAGTTCTCGGTGTGAACAGCCTTACATTCGGAGTTTCCGATCCAGAGATTTCCTATGTTTCGGATACCCTCTGTTTCGTCCCGGCCAGCGATTGGTCACACGCAGATGTAGTAAATATAGAGCTTCTCGCCGCCGAAGACAGTATCGGCAACGGTTTGATGGGAGGTCCCTATATCTGGTCTTATTCCATTGACCTTCAACCGCCGCTGATTTCCGGCGTAACTCCGATCGGTCCCATTGGCACCCTCACTCCAACCGTCTCATGGACCCTATCGGACAGTCCCGCAGGTGTCGCTTACGATACAACCCTCTTTGGCATAGACTTTTTACCTGCATCCGACACTACCTGGTATGACCTCTCGCTGGGGGCCTTCACCCATCTCGGCGGTGGCGATTACGAGGTCGATGTCGAAGCTATTCCCTTCGTTCTGAGCGGCGGAGATTCAGTCAGACTCTGCGTTCGCGCCTGGGACGCGCCGGATTTGTGCCCGCCGAATCAGCTCGATACATGCTGGTCGATAAACATCCCGACCGGCGGCCCTGTGGGCACTATCATAGAGCCTCTCGACGGCACCTATTCAGCCTGCGACCCGCAGGACATTATAATGACTATCAGCGACATCAACGGCGTCGTGGAATCTTCGATTATCTTCTCGGTCAACGGTGTTCACTACACGACCGGCGCCCCGGAGCTTAGTTTCAGCGAACCGGACATGATTTTCAGCACCCCTGCGGGCTTCTTCTCCGACGGAGATGTTGTGGTCTGCAGTCTTCTCGCCGCCGAAGACACCTACGGCAATTTCCTCGAAGACACTGTGGTGTGGTCGTTTACGATAGATTTGACCGCCCCGGTAGTCAGTTCGATTTCGCCCATAGCCGGCGCCGACGTCGCGTCTCTCTGTCCTCCGATTTCCTTTGAT
>NPIE01000854.1_pt2 | contig 23486 bp, 18 predicted proteins | sample 8637661 | NCBI WGS metagenome assembly NPIE01 (sample SAMN07420842, study PRJNA396082) | bioreactor metagenome | isolation source: sample BA12 brine-fed electro-methanogenic bioreactor BA | place: Japan: Kochi | collected 2016-12-09
CTCCAGCGTGGGAGTCTCTGTCTCTGTCGGCAGCGACGTTGCGGTTGGTTCCGGCGTCAGCGTGAGTGTTTCGGTTGGCGCCAGGGTTTCGCTGGGCAAGGTCGTTGGTATTTCGGTGGGAACCTCAGTAGGTGGAGCCTCTGTACTGGTAGGGTCCGGAGTGGGCAGCAGCGTCTCAGTAAACGTTGCCGTGGGCTCAATTGGAATATCGGTTGCAGTTGGGAGCTCAACTGCGGTTTCGGTCGGCACAATCACAATTACCGTGGGCTCTGCAGTCGGCTCCGGCCAGGCGACTTCGGGGAAGATCGCGGACCGAATCGTTTCCAACACCTGCAAAGCAGTCAGATTGCGCTGATTGAAGCCGTACCCCAACCCGGCAGATGAGAGATCCGTTGGCAACATTCCCGCCGGTGGCGTGCTGAGTCGGATACCATCGCCTGAGAGACCGCTGTTGGGCAGGTCGCGGACTGCCGCCCAGAAATTCCAGAGTGGAATTCCAGAGGCACTTGCGACGTCAACAACGGCTGTATTGAATTGCAGGGTGAGTTCCTGCGTAACGGTGTTGTCCAATCGTTCCGGAATCGTACTCAGAACCGGAATTGTGCCATTGGCCAGGCTGGTATTAACCACAGTCTGCAGGTTGTTGCGGAATGTTTCCACCGAATTGCCAAACCAGATCATGTCGTTGGTTCCAAACATGATCAGCGCAATAGCGGGGCGTGTAAGCCGCAGTTCGCAGTTCAGCGGAGTCTCACCAGTAAGACACCCTTCCGCCTGAGTAACCCCAGCCTGAAGCGGGGTTTCCGCGGTCCAGCCCACTGTTGCGGCTGCGCTGTTTACGGTGAAGCTGTTCTGCGGCACACCGCCTTGCTCACGAATCGCCGGACTGAAGAAGCGAATGACATTCTCCAGCCCGCCATATGCATCCAGGTTGTAATTGCCGTTTCCAAAGCCAACCAGGAAAGCGGCATGGTCGGTGTTGTCATCCCCAACCTTGATAAATCGGTGCGGGCTGTTCCCAAGCATAATGCCCGATTCATACACCGCCCGCAGATTGGCGATCATGGCAGGGGACATGGATGGCACAACCGGTATGGCATTGAGATCGGCAAAGTAGGTGGTCGGTGATGGCTCTGGCGTTACGGATGGAGGAAGCTCCGTTTCAGTGGTTGTAGGCAGCGGTGTCGCACTCGGCAGCCCGGTTACCGTCGGCGTGATGGTAGGTGGATCAGTAGGGGTACTGGATGGCAACGGTGTGCTGGTTGGGATTGGAGAAGCGGTATACGTTGCCGTCGGAGTTGCTGACGGCGTTGCCGTTGGCGGTTGCGTTGCAGTCTGGTTTGAAATGCGCAGGTTGCGCACAGACGCAATCGTACTGCCGCCATCACTGGTAAAGACGCGCAACCGCAGCTGATAGATACCGTCGGGTGTCTGGCGCGTATCCCAAAGTCCTAACAGGCCATTTTGAACCGGCAGGGTTGTGATTGAACCGGGTAAGAGCGACCAGAGGTTGCCGGGATCAGGGCTGAACTCAAGCTGTGCCTGCACAAAAAACGGATGTGTTGCGCTACCGAGAACCTGGACGATCCCCGCCAGGACATTGTTATCTACTGGAGAGTAGATCGCCACGTTGGCCGAGGGCAGGGGGGTACTGGTAGGGATGCGTGTGGGAAACGGGGTCGCCGTATAAAAAGGCACCGCCGTTGGCAATATCAAACTGGTCGGTTGAATCTGGATAAGTGTAGGCTGTATCAGCACCTGTGTGGGCTGCTGTGTGTAGAAGGGCAGGGCGGTTGGAAGCTGTCCAGTTGGAGGAAGTGTCCGAGTCGGCGGAATCGTGTTGACAGGATTCAGTGTCGGCGTTTCAACCGCGGCCGGCTGGTTGATCAGATTGCAACCGAGCGATACGGCACTAATCATAAACAACGCCAACAACACGAATCGCAGCCTTGCACTGCTGATCAGCGTGTGTTGTTTAGCCTTTCGCATAACGCACTACTCCTATTGGTGACCAGATGACTGTAAACCCTTAGAACGCCATTATACGTGATGACTTCGTTTTGAGGTACAGGCCGAGTATAGTAGAATGCAAAATGAGATATAGTGGCATAACCCTGTGAAATAGAGGGTAGCACAGTTTTTCGGGATTGGCCTGAGACGCTTGTCCTACGAGAATCATACGCCCTATGAAAATCCTGATTATTGATGATGAGCCTGCTATTCGCGATGCGTATGCGAGTAAGCTTCGCAACAACGGCTACGATGTGATTACCGCTTCAGATGGCAAAGAAGGGTTGCAGCGCTTTGCGCTGGAACAACCCGATCTGATCGTGCTGGACATGGTGATGCCCGAGATGGATGGCCTGAGTGTCGTTCGACATGTTCGGAGCGAATCGCAGACCCCCATCCTGATCTTCACTGCCCAGGCAACAGAGGAAGACGAAGTTATTCAGGGTCTGGAAGCGGGCGCCGATGAATATCTGGTTAAGCCTGTGCGCCTAAACGAATTTGTCGCCAGAGTTCAGGCGCTTTTGCGCCGGGCGCAACTGGCAACACCAACCTCCAATGCACTTTATGAAGATGAACACCTCTCCATCAATCTTCAGACACGAGAGGTTTTTGTGCAGGGGCTGCGCCAGCATCTCACCCCAACAGAATTCAAGCTGCTTGCGGTCCTGCTGGAAAATGCAGGGCGAGTCGTCGAACAACGCGAGTTGCTCGAAAAGGTGTGGGGCCCCGAGTATGTGGATGACATCTACTATCCCCGGGTTTATGTCAGTCAATTGCGCAGGAAAATCGAGGAAGACCCTGCGGATCCAGTATACATCATCACTGAACACCGGGTCGGTTATCGGTTCGAAAAAGCGTCACCTGAACCTGAGGAGTAGATTCCCCCTCTCTTACGCTTCCAGGTAGATCACGTCTGCTGGGTCAAAGGTTAGCCAGACGCTTTGACCTCGCGTGGGTTTAACACCCAGGGCGGGGGCCTTGGCGAGTATCCGTACAGCCTGGTTCTGCTTCTGCATCGATAGCCAGACACGATATGTGTCTCCAACATAGACAACATCCTCAACCACGGCGGATAACACATGGATTGTGTTATCGCCCCTGGCTGGTTGCTCCAACCCTAATTCCAGCGTATCGGGATGCAACAGAAAGTAGCCAGGCGGAGGTTGCCGGTGCGGGTAAGGAATCGTTCCTAGAACGGTATGAATCATCGCACCATCAAAACGCTCAATGGCAAAGACATTTTCGAGCTCAAGAAAGCCAGCCACAAAGCGCGTTGCGGGTTGCAGATACAGTGTTTCTGGCTCTGCAATCTGTTCGATTTCACCCTGGCGCATAACCACCACTCTGTCAGCAATCGAAAAGGCTTCGTGCTGATCATGTGTCACATAAAGACTTGTGGTCTGAGTGTGCTTGATAATCCGCCTCAGATCCATAGCAAGCTGCCCCTTAAGGGCCGCGTCCAACGAGCCAAGTGGTTCATCCAGCATCAGCAGTTGAGGCTCGGGCGCAAGACTTCTGGCCAGGGCCACACGCTGTCGCTCCCCGCCAGACAACTGGTCAATCTTCCGCTTCTCCATTCCCGTCATACTGACCAGCGCCATCACCTCATCCAGGCGCGCGCGCTGGTCCTCGGCGGGCATTTGCGCCATATGCAGGCCAAAGCGGACATTTTCCTCCACATTCATGTGAGGGAACAGCGCAAACTCCTGAAACATCAGGCCAAAACGACGGCTGTGTACCGGCATAGTGATGATTGATCGGCCATGCAGCCGAATATCGCCTGATCGGACTGGCTCCAACCCGGCAATCAGACGCAGGAGTGTGGTCTTTCCGCAGCCACTGGGACCCAGGATGCAGACAATCTCACCTTGTTCAACACGCAGGTTGATTTCTCGCAGAACTGTCAGGCTGTTATACACGTGAGTCAGATTGTGAACTTGCAGCACTAAAATTCTCCTGAACCAAAAGCGTCAATGCGATCCAGCAGGATGAATCCCAGAGCGCAGATAACCATAAGAACCACACTCAATGCCAGCGCCTGCCCGTAATTTGACGCCCCAGGCTGTGACAACAACCGGTAGATAGCGATGGGCAGGGTAGGGGAGTCCGGGCGCACAATGAACAGCGATGCGCCAAACTCTCCCATACTTATTGTGAAGGCAAAGGTCGCCCCAACGGCCAGTCCGCGGCGGATTAGGGGAAAATCAATTTTCATCCATACGCGCCACGGCGGTGCTCCCAGAACCTGAGCCGCTTCGCGCATCTGCGCTGGAATGCCGCGCAGTTCAGGTGCCACGTTCCTGACAACAAAGGGCAGGGCGATCAGCACATGAGAGAACAACACTAACAGTGGAGACGTGCGCAGATTGAGCGGTGGCTTATCAAGCGCGATGATGAAGCCGAACCCCAGTGTCACCGCGCTGGTGGCGAGCGGGAGCATGAACACGGGATCCATCCAGCGCGCGATTAGGGTTCTTGAGACAATTAACTGGGCGGTCAGCACCCCCAGTCCGAGGGCCACAACAGTGGTCCCAAATGCATAAATCAGTGAGTTCGTGATGGCGTTAATGGGTGGAACATAAAGAATTGATCCACGGGTATTTTGAGTCAGAAGTGAATAATACCGGGCGCTGATACCTGTGTGCTCGCCATATGTGAAGGACTGAATCACCAACGTCAGTAATGGGATGAAGAGCAGGGTGATGGTCAGCATGATAACCATACCAACGAGCAGGCGCTGCCGGGCAGTAGAAGGCGCCCGTGCTGGAACAAAATTCTTATTTGCACTGATATTTGATGACTGGATTATCGTATACGAAGTCATTAGCAAAATCATGGTAGCCATCTGAATAACAGAGAAGGCACCGGCAATGTCCAGGTTGAAATAGTTGACAGCCTGTCGGTAAATCTCAACCTCAATTGTCGCAAATTGTGGCCCCCCGAGGATGAGAATCACCCCAAAGCTTGTGAATGTGAAGGCAAAAACGAGGATGCTTGCCGCAAGCAGGATAGGACGGAGCAGGGGGAGGCGAATATGCCACCACAGGCGCCAGCCATGCCCGCCTAACACCCGAGCGGCTTCCTCTATTCGCATGTCCTGGCTGGACCAGAAGCTGCTGATCATACGGAGCGCCAGGGGATAATTGTAGAAGACATGCGCGATAAGAATGAGCCAGAATGTTCTTTCCAGCTGGATGGGAGGAGAGATCAGACCAAACATCTGCATCAACAGGATGTTAGCGGCACCATTGCGCCCAACGAGGGAGGTAAAGGCTGCTGAGACCACAACGGTTGGCAGCACAAACGGGAGGGTAGACAAGGACAGAAGCAAGGATTTCGCAGGAAAGCTGAAACGCGAGAAGACATACCCCCCCGGGATAGCGAGCAATATCGTAATAGCTGTAGACAGAGCTGCCTGAAACAGCGTAAAGCTGATTATCCGGCGATAGTAGGGCGATTCAGCGATCGTGATGAACGCCCCCAGACCGGGGCCGTCAGCGCTTTCACCAAAACCTAACACCAGTATTGACGCCAGCGGATACAAGAAGAAGACGGCAAGAAAAAGTACAGGTACGAGCAACAGCCCGTACCTGCCAAAGCGCAGCAGTATATCTACTGCAGGACGGTCGTGATCCATGCTTCTATCCACTCTTCACGAGCCCGGTCAATCGTCTCTACGTCCAGTTGAATGACCTCCTCAGGCAGCCCGGCATAGTCGGTAAACACCTCCGGCAGAACCGCATCACGGTTGACTGGAAACACGAACATCTGCAGTGGCAGATCTTCCTGGAATTCGACGCTCAGCATAAAATCTATGAAGCGCTGCGCCTCTGCAAGACGGGTCGTTCCTTGAAGGATTCCAGCGAATTCGATCTGCCGAAAGCACGTATCCGGATCAGTGATGCTTCCGGTCGGCATATCTTCTTCGTTCACCACAGGGCTCTCGGAGAAATACACCTCCGCCGGCGGACTGCTGGCATAGCTGACTACCAGCGGACGATTGCCATCGCTGCTGGCGCTAAACTCACCATAATAGGCATCCGTCCAGCTATCCACAACCAGGACGTCATTCGCTACCAGGTCCTGCCAGAAATCCAGATAGGTGTAACCGTCATCGATTTCACCGAACACATCCACGGTCGCCATGAGAAAGGCCAGACCAGGCGAAGACGTGGCAGGATTCTGCACAACCAGCAGGCTTCTGTATTCCGGCAGCACCAGGTCTTCCAGTGATGCGGGAAGCGTCAGGTCATGCTCACGAAAATACGTCGCATCATAGTTCAGGCAGACATCCCCGTAATTTATGGGCGTTACCCGATGCTCGTCATCAAGAACAAAGGCCTCATCCACACCGTCAAGCATTTCTGATTTATATGGCACAAACAGGTCAGCTTCAAGTGCGCGACCGAGAAATGTGTTATCGACGCCATACAATACATCACCCAGCGGATTTCTCCGGCTCAGGATGGCCTGGTTCACCATAGCGCCAGTGTCGCCAGCGCGAAGTATTCTCACCTCAATACCGGTCTCCTGCTCGAAAGCCTGCAAGACAGCCTCGCTCACCGCAAAGCTGTCATGGGCTACCACTGTCAACTCGCTGGAATACTCAGGCTGCGCCTTGAGCGTCAACCCGGCCGCAAGAGACACCAACACCATAACAAAAAGCCAGGACGTTAATCGCTTATAGAATTGCATGGCATCCTCCTCAGTGCTAACGACAATTACTTTCAATGCCTGAGCAATCTGCAATAGCGAGCGGACAAAACAAAATCACCCTGAATGGGGTGACCTGGTTGAAGGCACTCCCTACGCCGGCATTACCCGGATCAGGTTCTACTGGGTCGATGTGACACACACATCCTCTCAGTCCGCTCGCTGCGAACTCCCCAGGCAGTCTGAAATTTTGCAACCGATTCCATTATACCAGAGATACGCCTGCCCGCAATTTATTGCGTTTCACAAGAACATGCGCTACAATATAAGGGCGTATAAATACTATAATCCGCCCTTATCACGAAAAATAACCCAAACATGCCCGATAACGCCCTTGCAGCATCCACAGCGAACACCAACTACCTGTTCCTTCCAGAATCGGCCGGAAAAGACACTCGCCACAGGATTCAGAAGTATGTCAGCTGGCTGGAGGCGTCCGGTCTGGTATGGCTCACTCCGGACCTAAGGTTCTACAGAGATTATTTGCTGAATGACGAAGGACTCGCACCAGAAAGTGTCAGCGTTCATCTATCCAGCGTGCGCTCGCGCTATCGTGAGCTTCTGCGAATGCGCCAGCTGTTTTTTGAACTGGTTCCAGCTCAGGCAACTTTTGCAGAACACAAAGCCGTTGTGGATGAACTGATCGCCCGTATTGAGAATGCCATCGATCCACGATCAGCGCGGGTGCGTACCCGCGACATCCAGGATCACACTGACTCAGATCACCTTCGCCTGACACATGAGGAAGCCCGCCAGTTACTTTCCCTGCCAGATACCAGTACATTAGTGGGAAAACGCGATAAGGCTGTAATTTCCCTGCTATTATGTACGGGTGTTCGAGAGCAGGAACTATGCAGCCTTGAGATCAGGGATTTGAACCAGCGCCTTCGCGGAGAGAATGCGCTGCACATTCGTTTTGGCAAAGGCATGAAAGAGCGCCTGGTCCCTTATGGCGACTTCGACTGGTGCCTGCGCTACGTTAATTCATGGCTGGCCCATGCCGACATCCATGCCGGGCCTGTCTTTCGTGGCCTGCGGAAAGGCGACAATGTACGCTCAGAGGCCCTTAATGAACGCACAGTTCAGAAGATTCTTGCACGCTACCCGATCATGAGCCAGGATCGCCTGACAATTGTGAAGCCGCATGACTGCCGGCGCACCTATGCCCGCTGGCTCTACGACGCCGGCGTAAAAATCGACGCCATTCGGCAGAATCTGGGGCACAACTCAATTGAGATGACCTTCCGGTATATCGGCCCCCCGGACGTGGCAGATCGGTTACCGCCAGCTGTGTTCACGCCGTAAGAGCCCCCTACCCTACCCCAGACAGACTGGCCCGCGTGACAATTTGAGTCGGCTTATTACCATTAATGAGTCAGGATGCGGCTCAAGAACTGACGTGTGCGATCATGTTCGGGCGCGCTGAATAGCAGTTCAGGTGTCGTTTCCTCGATCTTCTCACCGTGATCCATAAAGACGATTCTATCGGCTGCGGCCCGCGCAAAACCCATCTCATGCGTGACGACAACCATCGTCATGCCCTCCTGGGTGAGAGCAAGCATTACATCCAGGACTTCCTTAATCATTTCAGGGTCAAGCGCAGAGGTAGGCTCGTCAAATAGCATTATTTTCGGATTCATCGCCAGGGCACGCGCGATAGCCACGCGCTGCTGCTGACCACCTGACAGCTGCGCAGGGTAACTATCTGCTTTTTCAGGAATACCCACCTTGCGCAGATTCTCCATGGCGATATTGCGTGCTTCCTCTTTGGAGCGTTTGCGGACAACGCGCTGTGCGAGCATCACGTTCTCAAGTGCCGTGTAGTTCGGAAACAGATTGAAAAGCTGGAAAACCATCCCGATTTCTTCGCGAACATGATTGATGTTGGCGCCTTTGTGCATAAGATTCACGCCATCAATGATGATCTCGCCGCCATCAGCGGTTTCCAGGTGATTGATGCAGCGCAGCAGTGTGCTCTTTCCGGAACCGCTGGGGCCAATGATCACCACTACCTCGCCCCGTTTGATGCGAAGATCAACGCCTCGCACGGCCTGAATATCACCAAAGTGTTTGCTAACATTCTTGAGAACAATGATGTCGTCACGGTCTGTCTGATAATCACTCATTGGGTGACAATCTCCGCTCCAAATAGCGAACTGCGCGCGTTAGAATCAGGGTCATGCCAAGATAAAGGAATGCTGCTACGTTCAGCGGCTGGAACGTGGTAAAAGTACGGTTGCGGTGCTGACGACTCAGATGGGTAATTTCCCCGACGGCAAGCGCTGATGCCAGTGACGTATCTTTTAGCATGGCCACAAAATCATTACCAAGCGGCGGCAAAACCCGCCGGATAGCCTGTGGGAGAATGACATAGCGCATGGCCTGTACATATGTCATTCCTAATGAACGAGCCGCTTCCATCTGACCCTTGTCAATGGATTCAATGCCCGCCCGAAACACTTCTGCTTCAAATGCCCCATAGGCCAGGGCTAAACCCAGTATAACACGCGTATGCATCTCAACATTACGGATCGAAAAATCGAATCCTGCGGCGGTCACGCCATCAACAAACAGGGGGAAGATTACAAAGGTAACATAGAGTAACTGCACGAGAATTGGCACGCCACGGATAGTCTCAACATAAAATGTGGAAATGTTATAGAGGATTGGGTTGGTTGAGATACGCGCCAGCCCCATAAACAAGCCAATAACAAGCGCCAGTGAAAAAGACACAACTGTCAGAAACATCGTCATTTGCACACCGGGCCAGATGTAATCAAATGCTGCCCGATACGATTCATCTTCGATAATGGCTATGACCATGACAATGCTGAGGGCAACGATAAGGTACGCCCACCAGTTCTTGGGATTAACCAGCGCGTTCCAGGGGCGCAGGTCCCTTGCCCGTTCTTGTTGGTTAAACATGGAGCGCCTCCAGATCAAAGCACAGAATGGGTAAAATGGGTCAAGGAGGAGCAGCATCGTGACTGCTCCTCCCAGAACACATCTTGCAAGGTCAGCGTTGATATGTCTTACTCTTGCGGTTCAAACCAGCGGCTGTAGAGAATGGCCAGAGTGCCATCCGCCCGCATGGAGCGGAGCGCAGCATCAACCGGCTCAACCAGATCCGAACCGGGCTGGTAAATGAAACCAAGAAACTCACTGGTGAACGGCTCACCCGCAAATCGCAACTGGCCGGGATTGTTGTTGATGAAGCCGATGCCGGCCACGTTGTCAATCACCACTGCATCAGCATCACCACTGAGAAGGGCCTGCACAGCAACCCCAAAGTCCTCGTAGCTGTCAACCCGATTCGGCCCAACCAGATCGATGGCAGCGATTTCGTTGGTTGTCCCCTGCTGCACGGCAACCCGCAAGCCTTCATCAGCGGCAAAACTCGCTGCATCTTCGAAGCGGTCTTCATCTGCCGCCACCAGCAGGCTTTGGCCATATTCCATGTAAGGCTCAGAAAACTGAATAACCCGAGCGCGCTCTTCGGTAATGGTGATGCCATCCGCCGCAACATCGAACTCACCCGCTGCCGCTGCTTCAAAGAGGCCATCCCAGGCCCATTCATCCATCACAGGGGTGCAGTTGATCCGCACGCAGATGTCATACCAGGCATCATAGTCCCAGCCTTCGGGTGTGCCATCGGCGCCAATCTGATTGAACGGAGGGTAAGCGTTTTCAACGGCGACCACCACTTCGCGCCCGTCAAGATCAGGCAGCGGGATGGGTGCTTCCAGTTCTGGCTCAAACCATACCTGATACAGCTCCCACAGCGTGCCGTCACGCCGCATTGACCACAGCGCCGTATTGATTGGCTCCACCAGATCCGAGCCCGGCTGATAAATGAAGCCCAGCAACTCACTGGTGAAAGGCTCCCCAACGAAGGCCAGTGCGCCCGGATTCTGGGTGATGAAACCGATACCCGCCACTGTATCAATAACAACGGCATCCGCATCACCACTTAACAGTGCCTGAACCGCAACGCCGAAATCCTCATAGCTATCAACGCGTCCTGGGCCAACCAGATCGATGGCGGCGAGCTCATTGGTTGTGCCCTGCTGAACGGCAACGCGCAAATCTTCCAGGGCGGCAAAGTCCTGGGCGCTGGTGAACCGTGTTTCGTCCGCAAGGCTCAACAGCACCTGGCCATATTCCATATAGGGATCTGAGAACTGAACAACCTGAGCACGCTGTGCGGTAATCGTAATACCATCCGCAGCAACATCGAATTCACCGGCTGCTGCCGCCTCGAACAGGCCATCCCAGGCCCACTCCTCCATCACGGCGACGCAGTTCAGACGCGCACAGATCTCTTCCCAGACATCGTAATCCCAGCCTTCCGGCGTGCCATCGGCCCCGATGTAATTGAACGGCGGGTACGCGTTCTCGACAGCAACAATCACCTCTCTGCCATCCAGGTCCGGCAACACGTCTTCACCGCCCTGGGCAGCTACGAGCGGCAGGGACAGCATCACTACCCACACAGCGAACAGCAACAACAAGGGTCTTGAGCGCTTCATCTTTTTTCTCCTTAAAAGATAATTTGGACTCACTGAAAGGGTACAAGGCCCTTTCAACATCAACAGTATATCGGCGGTACACCAAAATCAGAAACGACCTGAACACCGGTGATCACATGAACGCCCTTCAGTAGATTTTCAGATTCTTTGACCAGGCAGAGCTATGTTGCCGGCCGCAGAATATACGCGCCGTATCCCGGCCTGGGCATCTGACGAACAAAGCCAGTCACTTCATACCCCGCTGCAAAAGCCGCCAGAAAAACCGCTCTTGTTGCCAGTCGCCACTCAACTGCTTTGGCCAGATTCTCGGAACGCAGAGCATTGATGTCAGCGTGAATAGGCACCAGTATTTCGGGCTCCTGCAGGGTGAGCGGCTTAATCACAACCGCACCTTCGCGCACTTCAATAGCCACAGCCATCGCCCCCAAACGCTTTTCGAGCTCGGGTTGTTTCGCACTGGGCCGCGCCAGCAACCACACCACCTCAAACCGGTCAGTTGGCAATCCGGCATTCAACCCATCATTGGCCTGTCCATAAAAATCTTCATGATAGGAGTTACACCGGCAACCCAACTGACTGATATTGAAGTTCGCGTTTCCTGCCTGTAAGGGGTCGTAGGTCCAGCGAATCTGATCGTAACCCCGTGCAAGTGCCAGCTTCCTCTGAAGCAATTTAAGCTGCTTACCTATTCCCCTACCCTGGTAGTCCGGAAGTACTCCGGTTACGTGTGACCAAAGGAATCGCTGTTCGTTTATGTAGCCGGGAAAAGCCAGCGAAAAACCTATGATCCGATTATCATCAAAAGCCCCCAGCAACAGGCTTCCAGCGTGCTGCAGCGCCAGCAGCACGTGCGAGGGAATTGCATCGCGATCGTCAGTGACCCAGATCAGGCCATGCAGATCGACCAGGGCTTCAATATCGTCGGATTTGATTATAGGCCGGCATTGAATATTCATAATCAGCAATATCGTGCAAAAATCCGCGATATGATTTGGGCATCTAAACTAAAGTGGCGAACACATGTGAAGAGAGATTACCCCTTGCCCAGCGGTTCAGCCAGCAGTACACCAACCAGCGCGATGAGAAGCCCCAGATGGAGAGTGATCATGCCGGCAATACTCAACGCTCGCAATTCCAGAAATGTCCCCAGCAACTGGAGCAGCAGGCTCAAAATCACGGCAATAATGCCTGCAAAAATCGGGACTCCCCGGTAGTTTGCCAGATATCCAGAGAGAAACGAGATAATGCCGCCAAGCTTGCGCGAACGATTGAGGCGCTCCGCGATTCTCTGCATTGACTTCCCCTCCTTTGCCTTCTGGTTCTGCGTGCTGCATTTGCAGCTCTAAAGCAGGTTTTGGACTGCGTCTTCAGTCAGAACTTTGGCAGAAACCGCCTGAGAGGCCAGCGCCTCCACAACAACGCCTTCTTCTCTATGCTCTTCCCCCGTAACGGTGGCATGCTCGTGCAGATAGGCAACAACTTCCATGCGGGTATAGGGGACAAGCACACGAATATGGTTGAAGCTGGCTGTCAACTGGGCTTCAATCGCTTCCAGCAGCACATCAAGCCCTGACTGTTTCCTGGCAGAAACTGCAATGACCGTGCCATGACCAGACGCCTCAAGCGAGCGCACCATGGCATCGGGCTGCGACTGCTCCAGTAAGTCGATTTTGTTCAATGCCAGAATACGCGGGACCGGGGGCAAATCGATCTCTGCCAGCGTATCTTCGACGGCTTCGATTTGTTCATACACATTGGGGTGGCTTGAATCAGCCACGTGCACGATCAACGCCGCCTCGCTGATTTCTTCCAGTGTGGCACGAAAGGCGGCAATCAGTGTGGTAGGCAGCTTTTGAATGAACCCTACAGTATCTGAAAACAGGGCGGGCTTCCCGCTGGGCAGGTCAACTCGCCGTGTTGTTGGGTCAAGGGTGGCAAACAACTGATCAGCGGCATACACATTGGCGTTGGCCAGGGCATTTAACAACGTCGACTTTCCTGCATTGGTGTAACCAACCAGAGCGACGACCGGAATACCTGCCAGTCGACGCTGCTCCCGATGGCGAAAACGGTGCGCGCGAACTTCATCAAGATCTCGCTTCAAGCGTGCGATTCTGCGGCTAATCTCCCGACGGTCCACTTCCAGCTGTGTTTCGCCAGGGCCACGCAAACCGACCCCCCCACCCCCTGCCCGCGCCGCGCCACCGCCGGACTGGCGTGCAAGATGGGTCCATTGACGCGTCAATCGGGGAAGGCGATACTCATATTGCGCCAGCTCCACCTGCAGGGCGCCTTCGCGTGTCTGAGCATGGCGGGCAAAGATATCCAGGATTAGCGCCGAGCGATCAATAACCTTGGTTTCTTCACCAAACACCTTTTCGATCTCACGCTGGTGCCGTGGCGAGAGCTCATCATCAAAGATGACCACATTCGCCCCAAGTTGCTGCACCTCATCCTTGATTTCGTCCAGTTTCCCGGAGCCTACAAAAGTTGTGACATTAACCGCGCTGATGTTCTGAAAGGCCCGTCCCACGATTCTGATGCCAGCGGTACTGGCCAGCAGTTCAAGCTCATCAAGCGAATCGTCTATCCCAAGCAACGGTTCGCTGTCTTTGACATGAACGCCCACAAGATACCCTGTCTCCAGGGTTTCACCTGAACGTTCGTCGTAGTGTGTGTTGTCAGTGTGATTGGTCATAAGATAGTCATTTACATGAAGTCATATCTCGCAACCGATGACTCCATGACGCTCCCTGAGCTATGGATTAAAGTGAGATGTGGCTGACGTTTCATCATCAAACAGCGCGGCCATCTGGTGATCACTGGGGGCCTTGCGCATAGGAATCATGAGATGAAAGGTGCTTCCTGGCAAAGCCTGCTCGTCATGACCGGCGCTTTCCGCCCAGATCGTGCCGCCATGAGCATCTATAATCCCTTTGGCGATCGTCAGCCCAAGACCAGCCCCGCCGCCTTTGAACTTCGTTTTCCCGCTGGAGTGCAACGCCAGGTCCCCTAGAGACGCAAACTTTTCAAAAATGTGCAGAAGTTCTTCTGGCTCAATCCCGATGCCGGTATCTTTGATCACGATCTCAGTGAAACCGGTTAACTCACGGGCATAAATCGATATCTCGCCGCCATCTGGTGTGTATTTCACCGCGTTTGACACAACTTTATAGATTGCCTGATAAAGTCGCTCTGGATCGCCGTAGGTCGGCTGGCGGGGAAACGAGACGTGGTCAATCCGCAATGCAAGGTTGCGCTGCCGGGTAAGCTTCTCGATCTCAGCATCCAGCACTTCCATGGTGCGATGCAGCCACATTGGCTGGAGATGCAGGTCCAATGCTCCCATCTCAATCAGCGAAACATCAATCATATCCGCAATGATATCACGCAGTCGGGTAGTGCCGGCTGAGATGCCATCCAGCATCAGTTCCAGGCGGCCATCCGAACTTCTGGATTCAGATAAGCGGAGCATATCCGCATAACCTTCGATCAGCGTCAGCGGAGTCTTAAGCTCGTGCGCGGCAACTGCAATGAAATCGGATTTGTTCTTATTCAGCCGATCGATATCCAGCCGGGCCAGGTCAAGTTCCGCGTGAGTATCCTTTAGAATCGCCTCAGTTTCCAGTTTGACAAGGTAAGCGGTTGCCGCTGTAAACGCCTCGTCCAGCCGGGAGAGCCACCTGATCAGCATATCCGGGTTTTCGCTGGCAGTACTGACCTTTTCCCAGGTGACGCCCTTTAGCGTGTTAAGCACAGGCAGCAATCCAGACCGATCATCTTCATCGGTCGGAGCGCTGCGCGCCTCAACCCAGTCCAGCAGGATCAGATTGAGCGGCAGCGGATCGTTGTGGCGCAGCGTTCGCAGCAAGCCATCATAAAAGGCTGCAGTTGACTCACGTACCGTAGCGCGCAGCGCCTGATTCTGGGCCAGGCGATCTGCCGCAGCTTCTGTTAACAGGAAGGAGTTCTGCTCGAGCCAGGTGATCAGCGCACGCATTCGGTTTCAGCTTTCAGTAGTCCGGTCTGTAAAGCTATTATAGCCATCACCAATTTGCGTGCATTGTTATGCGTGAACAGCCAGGCAACTTTCCAGAGACACCAGGGCCCGTTCTGCATATGCGGCATACCGTTCGCGTTTGTTGCGGCGCGGGGATGTCAGCTCCGGCAGGATGCCGAAATTCGCCTTCATGGGCTGAAAGTCTTTTGGCGCCGCGTTGACTATGTAGTGACATAAAGCGCCGAGCATGGTGTCTTCCGGTAATTGAAGCAGTTTCTCACCGTTAATCTGGCGCGCCGCGTTAATTCCAGCCAGGAGCCCAGTACCAATATTGCCAACATAGCCTTCCACTCCGGTAATTTGCCCGGCGAAGAATAGATCAGCACGCTTGCGATATTGCAGGGTTGCATTAAGCATGCTGGGTGAATTCAGGAACGTATTGCGGTGCATTTGTCCATAACGCGCAAAAACAGCGTTCGCGAGGCCAGGGATCATCTGAAACACGCGTTTCTGTTCATTGTAGCGCAGGTTCGTTTGAAACCCGACCATGTTGTACAGTGAGGCGGCGAGGTTATCCTGGCGCAGTTGCAGAACAGCATAGGGGCGCTTTCCGGTGCGAGGATCAACCAGCCCCACCGGGCGCAGCGGCCCGAAGGCAAGCGAGTCTTCTCCTCTGGCTACGATCTGTTCCACAGGCAAACAGCCTTCAAAGAAGCGCGGATCCTCGCGCTCAAAATCACGCAACTGTATTGTCTCGGCTTCACGTAGCGCCGTCACAAAAGCATAGTATTCTTCTCTGGTAAATGGGCAGTTGATGTAATCACCGTCAGCCTGCTCCCCGCGATCATAGCGGCTTGCGCGAAAAGCAACGGTCATATCGATGCTCGAAGCCTCAATCAACGGGGCAATTGCATCATAGAAATACAGATATTCACTTCCCACCAGCGCCGCAAGCTCAGAGGCAAGGGCCTCCGCAGTCAGCGGCCCGGTCGCGATGATAGCCGGCGAGTCAGGAATATGTTTAACTTCCTGCTTGATGATCTCAATATTGGGATGACTGGCTATGGCCTCGGTCACTCGCCTGGCAAACATATCGCGATCGACAGCCAGGGCGCCGCCAGCCGGCACGCTCACTTCCTCCGCAATGCGCAGAAGCAGCGACTGCATCCGGCGCAACTCGCTTTTCAGCAAGCCAGGAGCCCGATCCGGCAGATCGGATCCAAGCGAGTTGCTGCAGACCAGTTCTGCCAGCTTGTCCGTGGTATGTGCCGGAGTTGTTTTGCGGGGGCGCATCTCATATAGCTTGACGGCTATTCCACGCTGTGCCGCTTGCCAGGCTGCCTCTGTACCTGCCAGCCCACCCCCAACAATGATCAGAGTCTTGTCATTCATGCTTTGAGTGCTCACCATTACATTCTATAATCCAGACGTATTGGATTCTAACTTGGCAGGCAACTGCGTGCCAACCGCCGTCTTTGCATTCCAGGGAACAGAAATCGGGTTCTATGATAGGCTCAGCCGTGCGCCTGGTGCGCTTCATCATCACCATCATTGGGGTTGTAATCATCATCGGAGTGCTTGCAGTTGCCGTTATCGATCAATCCAACACCCGATCCCAGGTTGAACAGCGCCGCGTGGCTTACGCAGCAACGGCAACCCAGCTGGTGAGCACGCCCCTGATTTCGCCGGCACCAATTCTATCAGTAACACCACTGGCGCCCCCTACCCCTACCCCCCAGCTAATCCCCACAACACAGGATCTTGCTATCCTGCCCACAGCGACACCCACTATTGGAGAAGATGTGAATATTCCGGCACCCATCGGCCTGCTGCCAGAGCAAACTGATTATGAGCTGGTGAATTTCCTGCTGGCTGGCAGTGACCGGCGCAGCCCAACACGGGCATACAGAACTGACGTTATCCTGATCATGTCCGTTAACTGGACAACACAAACCGTCAATCTCCTGTCCATCCCACGCGACCTGTATGTGTATATCCCGGGCTGGGGGATGGATCGCATCAACACCGCGGAACTCCATCAGACACAAACGCAGACCACCCACCATCGGCTCGGTTTGCTGGCCGAGACTATAGAGTACAACCTTGGTATTCGGATTGATCACATTGCGCGGGTGGATTTCGAAGCCTTTGAATCCTGGGTCGACCTTATTGGCGGAATTACAGTGCCAGTCGACTGCCCAACTTCGGGATACCAACTCAATGAAACGGAAACGGCCTGGGTGCCTTTTGCCCTGGAACCTGGCATGCATGACCTGGATGGCGCGCTTGCACTCTGGTACGTACGACAGCGCATAGACAGCAGCGACTTTGACCGCAACCGGCGACAGCAAATCGTGCTGCGTGCCATTTGGCGCAAATCAGTCAACAGCGAGCTGGTTGGGCGCCTCCCTGAGCTCTGGAATGCACTGACACAATCAATCGAAACGGATGTAACGCTTGACCAGGCGCTAATGTACGCCCCGCTCTTTATGCAGCTCAATGCCGACAAGATCGAAAGTCATTTCCTGGGGCTGGACGAGGTTGATCTGGCTCAGACTCCAAACGGCTCAAGCGTGCTTGCGATTGATCCGGAGCCATTCTACCAGCGGCTGCACCACTTCCTGACCCCGCCGACACTCAATCGCCTCAGTGGAGAGCAGGCCATTGTGGAAGTGCTGAATGCCTCATCGTTCCCACAGGCAGATCAGTTAGCCGCTGCGCAGCTTAACTGGGCAGGGATTATCGCCCTGACACAGGGAGGTGTCGAACCGCTGCTGGCCCGGACCACGCTGTATGATTACACCGGGCAGGTTAAGGGCAGCAGCCTTGCAACCATCAGGTCAACGCTTGGCCTGGCAGATACCGATGTCTTGCTGGCGCAGCCCTCCGACCCCACGAATGCCCATTTTCGGCTGATTCTGGGGGAGAACTACCGATCATGTCAAACCTCTGCCTGGCGGGCGTTTGCGCAGCCAGAATAAGGGGCAGACACGTGCTAAGGCTGAAGCTCCTCTGAGAAGCGCAGATAGGTCTCGATCTTGTCGATGTCCTCGGCATCACTGGGGGCCAGGTTCAGGGCGCTGCGATAGGCTGGCACGGCCTGGGCATAGGCCTCCAGTGCGAAGTAAGCATTCCCCAGCAAATGGAAGACCCTGTAATCGGTCAGAATCTGGTTATCCTCATCCAGAGCGGATCGCAGCCGTTCAATCGTGGCGATCACCTTCTCGTAGGCGCGCAGCCGATAATGGGCACGCGCAATCTGGTAGTAGATCTTTGCCTGCCAGGGATGATAGGGGTTGAAGCTCAATGCATTATTGTAGGCTTCGATCGCGGAGTCAAAGCGCTCCAGCCGGAACTGCATATCGCCCAGCAGCTCATTGACACGTGACCAGGTGACATCTACCCCCAGCGGCTTTTTCCCCAGCTGGAGAAACTGCTGAAGATGATAAACAGCTTCAGCCTCTCGGCCGGGCTGCGTCCCCAGGATCTCGCCAATTGCCAGGTGTGCATCCTGCTTTCCACCGCGCAGCTCCGGCCCGAGTTTTTCCATAATGTCAAGCGCCTGTGTGGCAGCCGCCAGAGCCTCAGCATAAAGCTGCTGTTCCTTCAGGGCGCGGCTGCGCAAAATGTGCAGCTGGCCCAGCCACCCTTCCGGTTCTGTTGGAGGATAGGTGACCACCGCCTTATTGAGAAAGGCAAGCGCCGTGCTGGTATCCCGGTAATCAAAGAGATGAATGAACCCCAGCCGTTCGTAGCAAAACGCGGTAAGCGCCGTCACTGTGCTGGGTTTCAGGAGCGCCTCCTGAAGACAGGCGATCGCCTCTTCGGTTTTGCCAGCGGAGAGTAACACGCGCCCCTGCTGGTATAAGACCCACCCAAGATTCTCATAGGCAGGCTCGTGCTGGACCAGCGCCCGATACAATGACAACGCCTTGTTTGCGTCGCTCCTCTCCGCAAAGCCAACCGGCGAAAGCTCAAAGCGGGCGAAATGGGTATCTGCCAGCAGCACCAGAATATCGGGCCGGTCAGCGATTTTCGGGTTTAGCGCCCTGGCCGTCTGGATATCTTCGAGCGTGTCATCAGGATGCTGGTCAATCAGGCGCGCGCGCGCCCGTCGCAGCAGCAGTTCAGCTCTGAAGAGTGGCTCAGGATCTGCACGCAGAAGCTTCGCTACCTGAACTTCTGCTTTTTTGATCTCGCGTTCTTCCAGGAGCTTGTCAATCTGTCGCAGGTGATCTTCCATAGAGTAGTCCGAAATGATTGAGGAACAACAGGGTTCACACTTCTATTCTGCGAGCATTTACAGCGATTGGCAAATAAAAACAGCTCAATTGCAAGTGCAATGAGCTGCTGCAAATGCCCTGGAGAGGACTCGAACCTCCACGCCCAAAGGGCACAGGCCCTCAACCTGCCGCGTATGCCAATTCCGCCACCAGGGCAACACATGCCACATTATACCCAGGCCCTATTCAAAGTCAATGGTTTTTCCATGTTGCACAAGCCGCGTGGTACAATCCGCCCCTGACACCTAATCTATGCGTACATCCATCCGGGAGAGTACAAAATGCGTATAGCAGTTGATGCGATGGGGAGCGATGATCGGCCCGCCCCGGACGTTGAGGGTGCAGTTGCGGCGGCGCGCGAGTTTTCGGATGAAATACTGCTTGTGGGGCAGGTCGGGCGAGTCCAGGAGATGCTCGAGCGCCATGAAACCGGCGGGCTGTCAATCGAAATCGTCCCGGCTGATGACGAAGTCCTGATGACTGATAAACCCAGTGTAGTCGCACGGAGTAAGCCGAACTCCTCGATGCATGTGGGCATGAATCTGGTGAAGGACGGCCACGCGGATGCCTTCGTCACCTGCGGTAACACAGGCGCTGCACTGGGCATCGCCACGCTCAAAACGCTGCGCAGAATCCCTGGGGTTATGCGCCCTGCCCTGACTACGTTACTGGGCCTGGGGGGGAACAAGTTCATTCTCGTCGATATCGGCGCTAATGCGGACTGCAAGCCAGAGTGGCTTCACCAGTTTGCGCTTATGGGCAGCATTTACGCCGAGCGCGTCTTTGGCCAGGTCAATCCTCGGGTGGCGCTGCTCTCTAACGGGGAAGAGGAAGGCAAGGGTAACCAGCTTATCAAGGAAGCCGGCGAATTACTGCAGGCTGGCCCACTCAACTTCATCGGCAATGTAGAGCCCAAGGAACTGCTGGGAGGCGGAGCCGATGTCATTGTCATGGATGGCTTTGTCGGCAATATCGCCATCAAGTCCTTCGAGGCGATGGGTGACCTGCTCTTCAAGATGATCAAGGCCGAGCTTATGGGCAACCTGCAATCAAAGATTGGCGGCGCACTGGCTAAGCCTGCTTTTGGACGGGTGTATCGCCAGGTCGATCCTTTTGAGATCGGTGGCGCGCCTCTTTTGGGCGTGAATGGTGTTGTTATTATCGGTCACGGGCGAACCAACGCCCTGGGTGTCAAAAATGCGATTCGCCAGGCGCGCCAGGCCGTGGCCGGACAGATCATTGAGGCTATCCGCGAAGGGGTTGCCGCCCAGCCGGGCGAAGAGAGCTGAGCATGATCCGGCGCGGATGACTATCTCTACTTTGTGAGGGGATATTCGGTATGGAATTCTTGAGGAACGGTCGTAAGCGGGTTGTGGTTACCGGTTTAGGAGCGCTTACTCCACTTGGGCCGGTAAAAGAATTCTGGGAGAACCTTAAGGCAGGCCGATCGGGCATCCGACGTATTAAGAGCTTCGATCCTGCCCATCTCGGCGTGCAGATCGCGGGTGAAGTTGATTTTGACCCGGTGGACTTCATTAACTTCAAGGAAGCACGGCGCATGTCCCGGTCTTCTCAGATGGCCCAGGTTGCCGCCATGATGGCGATGGAAGACGCCGGCCTGACCCGCGAACTGCTGGACGAGTTCAGCGAGCGTGTTGGCGTAGTCGTTGGCACCGGGCTGGGCGGTCATGAGGTCATTGAGCAAAGCACCTATCGCTACAAGAACAGTGATTTTCGCCTGAAGCCAAGTCCATTTGGCCTGATCAATGGTTTGCCGAACATGCCTGCGCATTATGTCAGTCGGGAGTTGAACGCCACCGGCCCGCTGGCCTGCCAGACAACCGCGTGTGCCGCCGGAACCCAGAGTATTGGTGACGGCGCTGAGCTTATTCGCACCGACCGCGCTGACCTTGTGTTCGCGGGCGGTGTGGAAGGCCTGGTCGTAGACTATGCTATCGCTGGGTTTGAGGCAATGACCGTGCTGGCAACCGGCTATAACGATGCGCCCGAGAAAGCCAGCCGGCCCTTTGATGCCAGCCGGAATGGCTTTGTGTACAGTGAAGGTGCGGGAATACTGGTTCTTGAATCGCTTGAGCATGCTCTCAAGCGAGGCGCCAGAATTCTGGCGGAAGTCCTGGGTCATGCGTCTTCTTCGGATGCGTTCCACGTAGCCGCCATGGACCCTGAAGGCAAAGGAGCGCAGCGGGTCATGCGCTGGGCGCTGGAGGATGCGCATGTCGCCTCCAGTGAGATCGATTACATCAACGCGCATGGTACAGGCACCCCAACGAACGATCCAATCGAAACCCTTGCGATCAAGAAGCTCTTTGGCGAACAGGCCTACAGCATCCCGGTGAGCTCAACCAAGAGTATGATCGGGCATTGCCTGGGGGGTTCCGGCGCGGTAGAAGCGGTTGCCTGTGTGATGTCGCTGGTGGAGCAAGTTATCCATCCCACAATCAACTACGAAACTCCAGACCCGGAATGTGATCTCGATTACGTCCCCAATGAGGCGCGCCGGGCCAGGCTCAACATCATCTTGTCCAACAGCTTCGGTCTGGGTGGGCAGAATGCCAGCCTGGTTCTGGCCAAAATCTGATCAGCCACAGGTTGTCATGTTTATGCACAGCGGTGAGGCAGTCTGGCTCACCGCTGTTTTTATGTAAAGCCTACCAAAATTGTCTATGGCCGGTATAATTCCCGGTTGCTTGGAACAAGACTATTGTGTGTAGCAGGACAGGCCCGGTTGTTTCTGAGCCTGAACCCATATGTTGTGAAAGAGATGCAAGATGCGTTCCATACAAATACGATTTTTTGCTTCCCTGCTGATACTCACCCTGTTTGTGCTGGCAGCTTGCGGCCCGGTCGCCACGCCACAGCCACCTACAAACGTCCCGGTGACTCCTACGGCAGAACTACTCGCAACCGAAGCGCCGGCCTCGGCTGCTCTTGCGGAAACTGACGCGGAACTCGAAACGCTGCGCATGGCGCTGATTCCGGTGCTGGATGTCCTGCCATTCTTCATCGCCCAGGAAGAGGGCTATTTTGCCGAGGAAGGCGTTTTGGTGGAGTTCGTGCCCGCCTCAAGTGCCCTGGAGCGCGAACAACTGCTTATTGCGGGTGAAGTTGATGGCATGCTGACCGACGTGATCGGCCCGGCAATCACGAATGCAGCAGAACCGGCGGTAAAGATAGTTGCGATCTCGCGGCGCGCCTATGAAGATGCGCCCTTGTTCCGCTTGCTGGCAGCACCAGGCAGCGGGGTTGAGGACGCAAGGGATCTGGCAGGCGTGGCAATCGGCATCAGCGAAAACTCGGTGATCCAGTATCTGGCTGATCGCCTGCTTGAATCTGAGGACCTCGCCGCTGAAGATATCGTGTATGAGTCTGTGCCTTCAATTCCCACCCGGTTTGCACTGATGATGGAGGGCCAGCTTGGTGCTTCAATTCTGCCTGATCCTCTGGCCTCTGCAGCAATAGAAGCTGGCGCCATCCTGGTCATTGATGATACGGTTTTTGTGGAAGAAGTCCTGAGCCAGAGCGTTCTGAGTTTCAGTGCTGATGTGCTGGCGCAGAAACCGGATACCGTCCGCGCTTTCCTGAGAGCCTGGTACCGGGCAGTTGATGATCTGAACGCAAATCCAAATGACTATCGCCAACTCCTGCTTGATAACACCAGTGTGCCAGAAAGCGTGCAGGACACTTACACAATCCCGCCGTTCCCCGAGCCTGCGATTACCAGCGAGGCTGTGTGGGACGACGTTAACGCCTGGCTCTTGAGCCGCGGTATCATTGAAGCGCCTGCCGCCTACGCCGACAGCGTTGACGCAAGTTACCTGCCCTAGCTGGAGATGCTATTGATTGGCGCGCAATACTCTGGTGAGTTATATGCGTGCGGGGGGGCATAGCTGCCCCCCCGTACTTTGATTATCGCTTCAGCGAGTTGAGGAC
>NPIE01008659.1_pt1 | contig 23483 bp, 16 predicted proteins | sample 8637661 | NCBI WGS metagenome assembly NPIE01 (sample SAMN07420842, study PRJNA396082) | bioreactor metagenome | isolation source: sample BA12 brine-fed electro-methanogenic bioreactor BA | place: Japan: Kochi | collected 2016-12-09
AGAGGATTACTTTATTGCTTACGGAACTGATTGGGCGATACCACTGGCGCTCTTTCTTTCCATTGCCCTGTCAGCCCTGGAGTTTGTGCTTGGATTTGCCATGCTATTCAATACAAAGGCAAAAAGTCTTTCCTGGCCGCTTTTCCTTTTGATGGTTTTTTTTACTATCCTGACCCTTTACGATGCCATTTACGAGCCTGTTGCGGATTGTGGATGTTTTGGCGATGCCATCAAGCTTACCAACTGGGAAACTTTTTATAAAAACCTGGTTTTAATCGTTTTTGTATCCATCATCTTTTTTGGCCGCAAAAAGCTCAAAAGCCCCTGGTCGGGTTCATCTCAGCTTATTCTCGTATTGGTCGCTGCCGGTGGATTTGTCTGGTTCTCGGTTTATAACCTGAATCACTTGCCGGTGATGGATTTCAGGTCCTGGAGTATTGGCTCTTCGATCAAAACCGAGGACCAGCGTGAACCGGATGTTTATCTTACCTACCGGAATATTAATACCGGTGAAACCAAAGAATACCTTTCACCCGATTATCCCTGGAATGATTCCACCTGGATGGCCAACTGGGAATTTGTATCACAGCGCTTTGAAGATACCGGAAACAACAATGCCCAGTTGAAGATCGAAAGCCAGGATGGAGAGGATTTTACACGGCATATTCTGGAAAACCCCGATTACCAGTTTATAGTCGTTGCATATGATCTGGATAAGTCGGATACTGCATCATTTGGCAGCTTGAACCGTATATACGAGCATGCCGAACGTGAGGATTATTCAATGCTTGCCCTTACAAGCACAATTCCCGATAAGGTGGATGTTTTTAAACAGAATCATGATATTCAATATGATTTTTATTTTGCAGATGACATCGTGCTCAAAACCATGATTCGCTCCAATCCTGGCCTTATTCTCTTAAAAGACGGCATCGTTCTCGATAAATGGCATTACAATGATATTCCGGGTTTTGGGGATATCTTTGCAGAACACATTGAACAATAAAGCATCGCTTTATGCTTGGTTTCATCATCAAAAGGCTTTGGTACGGTTTCCTGGTATTACTGGGCGTAATTACCGTAGTCTTTTTTCTGTTCAACATTTTGCCTGGTGATCCTGCCCGAATGATGTTGGGGCAGCGGGCGGATGTTTCTAGTGTGGAAAATATCCGAAAAGACCTTGGCCTGGATCAACCGCTTTATATTCAGTATGTGAACTTTATCAATGATCTTTCTCCGCTTTCTTTTCACAACAATGATTCGGAGAGTCCCTGGTACCTTGATGAAGAAAAGTATGCCCCATATTCCAAACTGGTAAATTTCTCTGAAAATTCCGGTTTGCTGCTTAAAAAGCCATATCTGCGAAGATCATACCAGAGCCAGCGGGAAGTAGCGGATATCCTCGCCGAGGCTTTTCCCAAGACCATCTTACTGGCCACGGTTTCAATCCTCTTTGCCCTGGTGATTGGCGTGGGGATCGGGATCATCCTGGCCATCAAAAGAAATAAACTGCTCGATCGGCTGGCACTTGTTTTTTCTGTTTTTGGCATGTCACTCCCCTCTTTTTTTGCGGCTATTCTGAATGCCTGGATCTTTGCTTTTGTACTGGCCTCATTTACCGGCCTCAATATGACGGGAAGCCTTTATTCGGTTGATGACTTTGGCAGGGGAGAATATCTAGATCTTAAAAACCTCATTTTGCCGGCAATTACCCTTGGCATACGCCCACTGGCCATCGTTGTTGAACTTACCAAAAACTCACTGCTTGATGTATTGTCGCAGGATTATATACGTACAGCACGTGCCAAGGGACTCAGCAATTCGAAGGTGGTAATCGGGCATGCCCTCAAGAATGCACTCAACCCGGTAATTACAGCCATCTCCGGATGGTTCGCTTCCCTCATGGCCGGTGCTGTTTTCGTTGAGTTTATTTTCGACTGGAAAGGCGTGGGGGTGGTTATTGTTGATGCACTTGAACTCTATGATTTTCCGGTATTGATGGGAGCTGTTCTGTTTATTTCTGTTATCTTAGTGATAATTAATATTTTTGTTGACATCATTTATGGATTGCTGGACCCTCGTGTCAGGATTCAATAAAATTGAAAATTATGAGAAAGAAGATCATCGCAGGAAACTGGAAAATGAATAAAACTTTCCAGCAGGCCGAGGAACTGGTAGCCGAAGTAAAGGACCTGTTGGAAGAATACAAGATCACAAACACGGAAGTGCTCGTTATACCTCCTTATCCTTATTTGGAAATGGCAACCGACCTGGCTCAGGGATCACCTTTAAAAGTGGGATCGCAGAATGTCAGTGAGCACGATTACGGGGCATTTACCGGCGAGGTTTCCGCTCCCATGCTGGCTTCGATGGAAGTGGATTATTGTGTTGTGGGGCATTCGGAAAGGAGAAAGTATTTTGGTGAAAAGTCAAAGATGCTTGCAGAAAAGATTAACAATCTGCTCAAATCAGATATAATACCCATTTTCTGTTGTGGAGAGGATCTGGATAAAAGAGAAGCAGGTAAGCAGGAGGAAGTGGTGGGAAAACAAATCCGAAAGGCCCTTTTTGATCTCAATGCGGAGGATTTTTCAAAGATCGTTATCGCCTATGAACCCGTATGGGCGATCGGTACTGGTAAGAATGCAACACCTGAGCAAGCCCAGGAAATGCATGCCTATATTCGCAAGATCATCGAAGATAAATTCGGCAAAGATGTTTCGGATAATACCAGCATATTGTATGGGGGTAGTTGCAATTCAAAAAATGCAAAAGGCCTGTTCAAAAACCCTGATGTGGATGGCGGCCTGATCGGTGGTGCATCTCTTGAGGCAAAAGAGTTTGTGAAAGTCATCAAAGCCATCCCCGAGTAAGATCAAATACATATGGATTACGTACAGCTTACTTTTCATGAGAAGGACGGAGAATTGAGGGAAATATTAATCGCAATGCTTTCTGAGGCAGGATTTGAAAGTTTCCAGGAATCAGACGAGCAAGTATTTGCGTTTATTCCACAACAGGATTATGATGCGGAAACAACGAAGAAAAACCTGAAAGGGAGCCTGTTCAGCGACAGGACTTATGAAACGGGTGTAATTTCGGAAAAGAACTGGAACAAACTCTGGGAGCAGAACTTCGAGGCAGTCGTCATTGCAGGCCGCTGCAGAGTGATCGCACCCTTCCATACACCCAGTCCGGCATACCCATATGAGATCGTCATAGAGCCACAGATGTCCTTTGGTACTGCACATCATGCTACAACAGCACTCATGATCGAACTGATGCTGGAGATGGATTTTCTGGAGAAGCGGGTACTCGATATGGGTTGCGGTACGGGCATCCTGGCAATATTCGCTGCCATGAGAAAGGCCAGTCTTATCATCGCCATTGATAACAATGTTTGGGCCTATCAGAATACTCTGCATAATATGGAGTTGAACAACATTGAACATATCGAAGTGATTGAAGGAGAAAAGGAGGCCATTCCAACGGGAAATTATGATATCATCCTTGCAAATATTAACAGAAATGTCCTGTTGCAAGATATACCATCCTATGTTAAGCAACTTGAAGCCGGTGGGATGCTCGTGCTGAGCGGTTTTCTTGAACAAGACCGGGACAGCATCAGAGAAAAATGCCGGGAGAGCGGAATGCAAAGCATGCGCAAACTTAAACAGGACTATTGGATCGCGGAAATCTTTCGCAAATAATAAAAGCCTGAAAAATTTGTTTTCTAATAATCATTAAGCGATTGATTCCGAAATGAGGAAATTACTACTCACGCTAACATTTTTATTTATTATTTTTCTGGCCCGGACCCAGGAGGTCAGGCAGTTCTCCAACACCCGTGAAGCTTTTTTGCAGGAACTAAGCGAAATGTTGCTGACTACCCGAAGCGATTATTACAAAGATAAATCGGAACTGCTACTTGAGAGGTTTGAACCCAAGTGGTTGTCGGAAAGGTTTGATCCGCAGGTAAAAGACGAAGTGATCCATACCTGCAATCTGATGATGAAAGCAAACATTCGTGTTTTTCCCGACTTCCTTGATTTTTTGATCGTTTTGAATGAGCTTGCTCATACCACAACAAGAGACCGCAGTGTGATTGCCTGGTTGCGCAGTTTTGAGCCAATTGTCAAAGAAAACTCCAAAAGGGACTTCGATGATTACATCGAATTTTCGGTCAAGCTTTTCCGGGATCAGATCATTTATGATACACGCAGTATTTCCTGGAAATATCAGAAGGGCGAGATGGAGTTTGTTTATGATTCAATACCCGGACTGATTCTCAGGAATATAGATCTTGTATGTGCAAGCAGAAAAGACAGCAGTGTGATCGAATCTACCAGCGGCTCCTACAACATCAGGGAGCTAAAATGGATCGGTAAGGGGGGGCGCATCGACTGGAGAAGGGTAGGCCTGGATACAAAAAAGGTGTATGCTGATATTGTGGGGGGATATGAGATCAACATCGGTGGAACAGATTTCAGGGTGGATTCTGTTCGTTTCGTCAATAAAAATTATTTTAACCAGACTATGCCGGGAAGCCTTGAGGATAAGGTTTTGTCAAGTCCGCCAAATAATCGCACATCTTTTCCGAGGTTTACTTCTTTTTACCGCGATTATCAACTGGATGATATTTTCCGGGATGTTGATTACCGGGGAGGGATCAGTATGGAAGGTGCCCGTCTGTTTGGCAGTGGCAGCGGAAATGAACTGGCCAATTTGCGGTTTTACCGCAATGACAGCCTGGTTGCATTTATACAATCCCCGGCATTCCAGATCCAGAAAGATAAGATCGTATCCAGCCGTGCCTCAATTTCCCTGTATTATGAAGCGGACTCGATTTACCACCCGGGCCTCAATATGAAATACACAGATGATGAAAAAATGCTAACTCTTTACCGCACTGACAGGGGGATGGCTCAGAGTCCTTTCCTGGATACATATCACCAGATCGATATATACTGCGATGCGATGTACTGGAAAACCTCCGATCCCAAGCTCTCTTTTGAGGCCATTCGCGGACTGAGCAACGAAAGCAATGCTACTTTTGAATCAGCCGGATATTATTCGGATCATGATTATTACAAACTTCAGGGGATTGACCCTGTCAATCCGCTCGAACTGGTAAAAAATTATTCCAGAGATTATAAAACCCAGCATATCAGTATCAATGCCTTTGCACAATTCCTGGATAAGCCCCAGGAGCAGGTTAAGGCAATGCTATTTAACCTGGCATCAAGGGGGTTTCTTGTTTTTGATGTTGAGGGAGGAAGGGCTACTATCAAACAGCGTCTTTATGATTACCTGGATGCCAAGGCAGGTCTTGCAGATTATGATGTGATCCGGTTCAACAGTAAAACCAGTCTGCAAAGCAATGCGGAGTTGTCCCTGCAAAATTTCGACCTGAAGATCAATGGTGTCAATGAAATCTTTCTGAGCGATTCACAGCATGTATACATCTATCCAAAAGGCCGTGAAATTTTGATGAAGAAAAACCGGGATTTTATTTTCTCAGGACTTGTCAGAGCTGGTCTCTTCGATTTTTATGCCAATGAATGTTCCTTTGAATATGATACCTTCAGGCTGAACCTGCCGGTGGTGGATTCACTCAGTTTTGTGGTTAAGAGCGACTCAATCGACAGCAATGGATACCCGCTTTATATCCGGGTAAAAAATGTTATTGCTCAACTTAGCGGAGACATTCTTATTGACAAGCCATTTAATAAATCCGGACTGGAATCTTATCCTGAATATCCTATATTCAATAGCAAGGAGGATTCCTATGTATTCTATGATTATCACTTCATTCAGCTTGGTTCTTATGATAGAGAAAGGTTTTATTATCAACTGGATCCTTTCGTGATCAAAAAACTGGATAACTTCTCCACTGATGATTTAAAATTTGCGGGTTACCTGGCATCAGATGGTATTTTTCCCGGCATAGAGGAACCACTTGTGGTTATGCCGGATTATAGCCTGGGCTTTGCAACTGAAACTCCGATTGCCGGTTGGCCTGTTTATGATATAAGGGGACACTTCTACAACAAGATACAACTTGACAACAATGGCCTGATCGGGGAGGGAAAGCTGGAGTATCTGACTTCGGTAACGACTTCGGCAGCTTATTATTTTTTCCTGGATTCGTTGCGTTCAAAAGCGGCAACATTTGAAGTGGCCCCCAAAGCGAGTGAACCCGAGTTTCCTCAGGTGAACATTGAAATGGCCGATCAGCTCTGGCTTACCGATACCAATATTATGCAGGTGAATATGATCGACAACCCTTTTGATATGTTCAACAATAATTCGGTACTGAATGGTAATATTGAACTATCTCCACTGGGTATAAAAGGAAACGGTATTTTTAATTTTACCAATGCAGGGATCGTCTCAGAGCAGTTTAATTTTTTCCACCATTCACTCACGGCTGACAGCTCCGATTTCAGACTGCTGACAGCTGAGACCGGTGAACTGGCGATCTCTACAGAAGATTATAAGACCTTCATCGATTTTGAAAAACGCATCGGGAATTTTACTTCGCTTGGAAATGTCTCCCTGGTAGAGTTTCCCTTTAACCAGTATATCTCATCCATGGATGAAATGACCTGGATCATGGACGAGTATAAGATTGAAATGTTCAACAATATGGCAAGGGAAGTTCCCTACCTGGATGAACTCAATCTTTTCGATCTCATCGATTTTGATTTTAGTGGTTCAGAATTTATATCCACCCGTGTGGATCAAGACTCCCTGGCTTTCTTCTCCCAGAAAGCGGTTTACGATATGCAGGATTACACCATTGATGCCGAGGGCGTGAAAATTATCAAAGTAGCGGATGCTGGCATTTTTCCTGGTGACGGAAGGGTCAGGATCTACCAGGATGCGCGCATGGAAAGCCTGAATGATGCTTATATCATTGCCGATACAGCCAGGAAATACCATACATTTTATGATGCAACCGTAAGCATTTTTAACAAGCATAAATATATTGCCAAAGGCTTTTATGACTATATAGATAAGAATGATACACCCCAGCAAATCAGTATGTCACTTATAGAGGCAGACAGCATGGGCGTTACTCATGCATACGGGGAAGTGCCTCCGGCCAGCATCTTCTTTCTGAGTCCGAATTATCTCTTTATCGGGGATGTATTCATAGTTTCGACCAGGAAAAGCCTGGCCTTTGAAGGGGGATTCAGGATCAATCAGGATTGCTATTATTACAACGAGGATTGGGTTTCCTTTGAAGCAGTGCTGGATCCTGCAAACATTGTTTTTCCGGTACCAGACAGCCTGAAAGATCTTGACGGAAGGCCAATGCATGTTGGCTTGTTCCATTCTGTATTTGATGATGAAGTTTATCCGGCTTTCTTCACCACAAAGAACAATGCCGCTGACAGGCCGCTGATCACGGCAAGTGGTTCGGCCATTTATAACTCAAATTTGCAGGAGTTCAGGGTGGGAGACCTGAGCCGGATCACAAATAAGAGCGATCATGGGAAATATCTGAAACTGACCACAAATGATTGTGTTATCAGGGGTGAAGGGCCTGTGGACTTTGGTGTGGATACACATCCTGTTTTATTGCAATCTTTTGGAAAAGCAGAATACCTGCTAGTCCCTGATTCGGCTAAGTTCAGGGTATCCATGATGCTGGATTTTCCATTCAACAAAGATTTGCTTGAGATGTTTGCCGACTCCTTGAAGCGTTCCAACAACCCTGGAGTGGACCCCAACAATCCAGTTTTCACCTTTTCCCTTATCGAGTTGCTTGGAAAGGAGGCTTCGCAAGAATTATTGAAAGAGCTGAACCTTTATGGAACCATCAGGAAGTATCCGGAGGAGCTGGTTTATTCATTGATCTTCAGTGATGTAAATGTGGTTTGGAATGAAGCATCGGGCTCATTTGTTTCAAAAGGCCCTATTGGCCTTGGAGGTATAGTTGAGGAGCATATCAGTAAGTATATCGATGGTTATATTGAAATTGAACCCAATCGCAGCGGGGATGCCATTAATATCTATCTTCAGCCGGGTGAAAGGAACTGGTACTATTTTAGCTATCGCGGCGGAGTAATGCAGGCTATTTCTTCTGATCAGGTATTTAATAACCTATTGTCAGAGCTTGAGCCAGGGGAAAGAACCGTGAATGTAGAAGGAAGCCAAACTCCCTATGAATTTGTAATTTCGACCAGGAGAAAGCAGGTGGATTTTGTGCGTCGGATGGAAGAAATGTTTGGCAATTAAAAATTAAAAATTTGTTGATGCACAACTGCTGCAGGTAGTTTTATAACACAAAACACAAAACACAAAACACAAAACACAAAACAAATAAATGTTATACATAATTGTTGGAGTAATAGTGGCTTATCTTATTGGATCTGTTCCAACATCGGTCTGGATCGGTCGATTGTTCTTTGATGTGGATGTTCGGGATGAAGGAAGCAGAAATGCCGGGGCTACCAACACCATCAGGGTGTTGGGATGGAAAGCCGGTGTGCCGGTACTTATCTTCGATATTTTCAAGGGATGGCTTGCAGTTTACCTGATCCGCTATCTCCCTGTGGAGGTATACCAGATCATTCCCTTGATGTGGATTCGCATCCTTGCTTCAGCAGCAGCAGTCGCCGGGCATATTTATCCTGTCTATATCGGGTTTCGCGGAGGTAAAGGGGTAGCTACCCTGCTGGGTGTGGGGATTTCCCTGTATCCAGTTGCTGTGTGGTTTGTGGTTTTAGCCTTTGTGCTGGTACTTTTGCTCTCAGGCATCGTATCCCTGTCTTCAGTGCTGGCTGCAATCATTTTTCCTCTGTTGGTTATATTTGTTTTCCCACCCGGGCATCTTGCCCTGGTAATCTTGTCCATCGCGGTAGGATTGTTCGTACCCCTCACCCATCTTAGCAATATCAGGAGATTGACGAAGGGAGAAGAAAAGAAAATCTCCATCGGCAGAAAGAAGAAAGCGCCCTGATTCCTGTGAAAAAAATGTTGAGAAAGAAATATTTAAAGTAGCAAGCTGTTTTTAATTTTATCCTATCTTTACCATTCCGATTCAAATTGTATAAATATCTGAAAAACACATAGCAATGAAATTTATTATCTCAAGTTCGGTATTACTGAAAAATATGCAGGCACTGGAAGGCGTGCTGAATGCGAGCAATACCCTTCCGATCCTGGATGATTTCCTGTTCGAACTTTCCGAGCAGTCCCTGAAAGTAACGGCTTCCGACCTGGAAACGACCATGACAGTGACTTTGGAGCCATCCAAAGCTGAATCTCCCGGATCCGTTGCCATACCTGCAAAGATATTGATCGATACACTGCGTACCTTTGCTGACATCCCGGTAACCATCAACATCAATGAGGATACCCTGGGGGTAGAGATCTCAGCAGGAGAGGGGAAATACAAACTTTCCGGGCACAAGAGCGATGAGTTTCCGCAAACTCCGGCCATGGAGAACACAACCAAACTGGAACTGGATGCTTCCCTCATGGTTAATGCCTTTAATAAAACAATATTTGCTACCGGGAATGATGAATTAAGACCTGTGATGTCAGGCGTGTTCTGTGAGCTCACACCCGAGGATGTTACATTTGTGGCAACTGATGCACACAAACTGGTTCGCTATCGGCGAAAGGATGCCAAAGCGGATGAATCCAGTTCTTTTATTATGCCCAAAAAACCAATTAACCAGTTGAAGAAGATCCTTCCGGAAGATGACAGCAAAGTGAACCTGGAATACAACCAGACCAATGTAGCCTTCAGTTTTAAGAATGTGAACATGATCTGCCGTCTCATCGAGGGTAAATACCCAAACTATGAGGCAGTGATCCCCAATAATAATCCCAATAAGTTGATCGTCGACCGGCACATGTTACTCAATTCTATCAAACGTGTGGCCATCTTTGCCAACCAGTCGACACACCAGGTGCGTTTTAAGATCTCAGGCAAAGAACTGGTGCTTTCGGCCGAAGATGTGGATTTTAGCAATGAAGCCATCGAACGCCTTACATGTAGCTATGAAGGAGATGACATCGAGATCGGGTTCAACTCCCGCTTTATGCAGGAGATGCTGACCAATCTTTCATCTGATGAGATCAGGCTGGAAATGTCAGCACCCAACAGGGCCGGGATCATTTATCCCGTTGATAATGATAATGAGAATGAAGAGATCCTGATGCTGGTGATGCCAGTCATGCTCAACCAGTAAATGTTAAGTTTATTTACTTTTTTTTGTTTAACCCCCGTTTGGGGGTTTTTTGTACTATAACAGGATTGCAGGCTTTTCTTTACATTTCTTCCTTTTTTTGCGAGTTATAGCGATTTTCAAATTCGTGTAATCAATCCATTCTTAAGTATTTGTGAATTCGTGGCTAATTTTATTCGCAAGATGAATTATGAAATCCTCCCAATTTTTTGTATATTTAATGCAAAGCGAGATTGAACAAATACTACCCGTCCGTGTTTTGATCATCAAACAACAAAGATGAAAGTATTGATATTTGGAGCAAGCGGTTTTATTGGCCGGCACCTTGTTGATGAACTTCAAAAAGGAGGGCACCGAATTACGGCTGTTTCCCGCAATAAGACTAAGATTGATAAAGTATTTGAGGATGTCGGTACTGTTCAGATAGGGAACGCTGCTGAAATGCACTCTGCCCTTAAGGATTCCAATGCCATTATTAACCTGGCAGGTGCCACCCTGGCTAGACCCTGGAGTAAATCCCGTAAAGAAAAGATTAAAAAAAGCAGGATTGATTTTTCAGGCCAGATCTTGGAATTGATCAATGAGTCTGGTCATACACCGGATGTCTTTTTGCAGGGTTCAGCCATTGGAATTTATGGTGACAGGGGAGAAGAAGCCCTGACAGAGGAGGCCGCCCCCGGCATTGGTTTTCTTGCCAATGTGGTGTGTGACTGGGAAGATGTGATCAGAAAATCTGATCTGGATAGCAGGAAAGTATTTTTACGCACGGGGCTGGTGCTTGGAAATGATGGTGGCTTGCTACCATTGGCAAGCATACCGGTAAAATTGTTTTTTGGCGGGCACTTTGCTGATGGTAAGCAATGGTATCCATGGATCCATGTGAAAGATGAAGTAAGGGCAATCCGATTCATCCTGGAAAATGAACAAGTAAAGGGAGCGTTTAACCTTGTAAGTCCGGGTATAGTGAGACAGGGTGATTTTATGAAACAGCTGGCCAAAATACTGCACAGACCCAGCTGGCTGCATATTCCGGCTTTTGTTTTAAAAGGGCTTCTTGGCGAGATGGCCAGGGAAATGCTGCTTCAAGGTCAAAAGGTAATCCCGGCAAGATTAATGCAGTCGGGATTTGAATTCAAACATAAAGAGTTGAAAGAGAGTTTGCTTGATTTAATGAAAAAGTAAAAAAGAGCTTATGATAGCAGAGCTTATAATCATCAGTGGGGTAAGCATTTTTATTTACATGCTGGTTTTTTACCTGATTGCACAGGCAATCAAAGACAATTCAATCGTGGATATTGGATGGGGAGGAGGTTTTGTTCTGGTTTCACTGGTATTGCTTTTGTATACGGGGAAAGCACAAATACCCCAATTGGTTGTTCTGCTGGCTATTCTCCTGTGGGGATTGCGCCTGAGTATCCATATTTATTCCAGGAACAAAGGAAAAGCGGAGGACTTCCGCTATGCAAGCTGGCGCAGGCAATGGGGCAAGAATGCCTGGGTCATTGCCTTCTTTAAGGTATTTATGTTGCAGGGACTGGTGATGCTGATCGTTTCTTTGCCGGTCATTCTTGTTTTTGCAGGTGGGCAAAGCGAACTTAAACCCTGGCATTACATTGGCATTCTGGTATTCCTTTTAGGATATTATTTTGAAGTGCTGGGAGATCATCAGTTAACGCGTTTTAAAAAAAAGCCTGAAAACAAAGGCAAGATCATTGAAGAAGGTTTGTGGAAATATACCCGTCATCCCAATTATTTTGGAGAAGCTTTGTTGTGGTGGGGTATTTTTTTTATTGCCTTACCGGTTAAGCAAGGATGGATTGCAATAATTAGCCCCCTGATTATGACCCTTTTATTGAGATACGGATCCGGTGTCCCCATGCTGGAGAAAAAATATGAAGGCAGGGACGACTGGGAAGCTTACAAAAAGCGCACACCTGTTTTTGTTCCATTTATAAAATTCTGATTATGGAAAAGATAAATGTATTCTGGTTCAGGAGAGACCTCAGGCTTGATGATAACCGTGGTTTACATGAGGCACTTAGATCGGGCAAACCCGTGCTGCCTATCTTTATTTTTGACAAAAACATTCTGGGAAAACTGGAGGATAAAACAGACAAAAGGCTCAGCTTTATTCATCATTACCTCGACCGTATACAGGTAATCCTCGGGCATTACGGCTCTTCCATCAGGATCTTACATGCAGAGCCGACAGAGGCTTTTGAAGAACTCCTGGAGCTTTATGAAATCGATACAGTATTCACAAACACGGATTATGAGCCTTATGCCAGGCACCGGGACGGGAAAGTAAAAAAATTTCTGGAGAGCAAATCTGTGGGATTTAAAAGCTTCAAAGACCAGGTGATCTTTGAAAAAGAGGAAATAATTAAGGATAACGGAAGCCCGTATACCGTTTATACACCTTACAGTAAGAAATGGTTGGCTACCTTGGGTGAAGAAGACCTGCTTAATTATAACATCAGTGAATTCAGTGGTAATTTTTTAAGAACTGCTAATTTTGATTTTCCTTCACTGGAAGACCTAAGCTTTAAAAAGGTTGAGTTTACATTTCCCACAAGCAAAGTGTTAGACGAGCTCATCAGCAATTATGAACAGTATCGCAATTTTCCTTTCATGAATGCAACTACCCGGCTGGGAGTGCATCTCCGGTTCGGGACCATTAGCATTCGGCGCCTCGTAGCGCATGTGAGATCTCTGAGCACAACCTATTTGAAGGAATTGGTCTGGCGGGAGTTTTTTATGATGATTCTCTGGCATTTCCCTGAGACCATCGACAAAGCTTTTAAATCCAAATATGATAACATTACCTGGCGCAATGATACACGGGATTTCAATAGCTGGTGTGTAGGTAAAACAGGTTTCCCCATCATAGACGCCGGTATGCGTGAACTGAACGAGACCGGTTTCATGCATAATCGTGTGCGGATGATCACAGCCAGTTTCCTGGTCAAACACCTGCTTATTAACTGGCGATGGGGAGAAGCGTATTTTGCACGCAAATTGCTTGATTTTGAGCAGTCTTCCAATGTTGGCAACTGGCAATGGGTGACAGGAAGCGGTTGCGATGCATCTCCATATTTCAGGATATTCAATCCCATCACGCAGCAGCAAAAGTTTGATCCGGAAATGGAATATTGCAAGAAATGGCTACCCGAAATGGGAACATCAAAGTATCCTGACCCTATCACCGATCATAAGATGGCCAGGGAAAGGGCGCTTTCGGTTTATAAGGAAGCAATTGCGACTTAGGCGACAAAGGCGATGAAGGCGATGAAGGTGACTGAGGTGACAAAGGCGACATAGGTGATGAAGTTTACAGGGAGCATGGTGACGCGGAGACAAGGAGGCAGGAATACAGGAACAATTTTGGATCAATACTCGGGCTCATGGTCATTGGTACCGGAGGGAGAAATCTATCTTGTTTCTGCTCAATCAAGAATATCTTTGCTAAAATCTTTCCGGAGCAGTTTAAACGTTTCATTCAGTGACCTGATTTCAATGCTTAAGAAAAACCCCCGGTAACGCTTATCATTGCGTTCATGGAAGGGAACCATCCTGGCTTCAAGTTTCAGGTAATCTACAGGCAGGGCATCCACCCTCAATGGCCTCTCTTCCCTTATATCGTAAGCCATCCAGATTTTTTCTCCCCTGTACAGCATTGACCGACCATTGCCTGTATAAGGAATGTGCCATGAGGTAATGAAATCAACTTGCTGGTCTGCCAGAGCTTCGTATAAAAATCCTTTGGAAGGGAATACAAAATGTTTGGGCAGCCTGCCTGGCTTATTTTCATTTGTGCAGTTACTACCTCCCTTACGATTATCTAATTCCTTCTTGGAAGATTTTTTATTTTGCTGTTGACCCAATAATTAATTATTAATTATCAATTACTTGCTCTTTTCCTTCCCCAGTAATATCAATAATACTTTGTTCATATTCCTTCATTGAATACACACTGACACCTGCTTGGTCCAGATCCAGCTCTTCCAGTTCTATCTTCCTAAGGGTAAAGTTATCATAAGTTTTGAAATAGAATGTTTTGCTTGCCAGATCCCTGAAAGATACCCACTGTGTTGATTCCTTATATATTTGATTTCCGGGACCTTCCTCAGTGATGATGCCAAAAGGGATATCAAAGGTATTGATAATATGTTGTCCAAGATTAAGGTTGCCAGCCGCGTCAGCCCGTTGGTCGGCATAGCTTGTAAGCACGGCCAGTCTGATAAACCTGCTTGGCGGGGTATAGTCGCCAGGAAGACCCCAGAATCCGGCACCATGTCCTGTGGGTTTTAAATTAAGTTTCGACTGCATGGGACTGCTTGGATTGCTTGAGTTCATGCCGATATAGTTGCGAAGGTTTTGCATATGGTAGGGAAATTCAGGGGCATTGGTCATGATCCCCAGAGAATTGTCATACACCTGGTAGGTTCCCTCATTATACTCAATGACAATGCAACCTCCTTCAGCATCATAAACAATGTAGTGTACGGTGGGATTGAGTTTGGATACAGGATCCTCATAGCCAAATACTTTGATGTTTGGCAAAGCTTCCTTAACCTCTTCAACACTGGCAAAATTTCCCAACACCCAGTCGCAGAACATGGCCTGGGCAAGGGCAATATTGCTATCGGCCGGTGTCACTTTTTGCCAGCTCATATCCGGTTCATACCAGAGAAGTGCGGCGGCTAATCCCTGCTCGTTCATTCCATCATTGATGGCATAGGTCATTCCCAGGAAAGTAACACCAAGGTAACCATATTTGTTTTGCCATTTCATTCCACCGGTTTCTTTTTCAAAAGGACTTTGAAGGTTAGTGTTCCTGGGCACCACGATCACCTGGTAGTGCAGGTCGATGGCAAATTCCATCGAACGTACAATCATGTAGTTGCCATCCCTGGCTTTTAGACGAAAAATGGTGCAGGCATGAGTTTCTGGAATAATTAATAACAAAATTCCAGCAAGAAAGGATAATAGAATTGGTTTTGTGTTCATCGTATTATTTGTTTGGTTTATATAATCTACTCAACGCTTTTCTTTTTTGATTTTCTTGAAGCTTTTTACCATTTTCCCAAAGGCTTTGTCTTTCTTCCTTCTTTCGGCAATGCTCGACTCAAAATGGGCCTTTTCTCTTTGCATTTTTTGATAGTTCTCCAGGGCACTGCTGTCGATCTTATCTTCTTCAAGAGCCGTTAATACGGCACAGCCGGTTTCGCTGGTGTGGGTGCAGTCTTTGAAACGGCAGCCGGCAGAAATACGGATGATCTCTTCAAAGGTGCTTTCAATCCCGCCTTCTGTATCCGTGATTCCCACTTCCCGCATGCCAGGATTATCAATCAGGATACCTCCATTTTCTAGTACGATCAATTCGCGATGACTGGTGATATGACGGCCCCTGTTGGAACGCTTGCTAATGGCATCAGTTTTCATCAGGTCTCTGTCCGAAAGATTGTTCAGCAAAGTGGACTTCCCTACACCTGATGAGCCAAGCATGCAATAAGTTTTTCCTTTTTCAATTACTTTCTGCAGGGTCTCGTATCCTTCTCTGGTTTCGTTACTAATGGCAATGACCTGAATGTCTGGCAATCTTTGATCAATCCGCTCCAGGATTCCCTTGAGTTGTGTCTCACTAATCAGATCGATTTTGGTCAGGATGATAATGGGATCAACACCGGAAGCATATGTCAGGGTCAGGTACCTTTCCAGCCGGTTGATATTGTAATCCCTGTCTACAGCCTGGAGCAGGAAAGCATAATCAATATTTGCAGCAATGATCTGGATTTCCCCTTCTCTTCCGGCTGCCTTGCGGCTGATCATTGACTGGCGGGGCAGGATGCTATGGATGATTGCAGTGTCAGGATCAAAAACCATCATCGCTACCCAGTCGCCGACTGCAGGGAAATCTTCGCGGCCACGCGCCGTAAAACGCAGGTTCCCGGTAATCTCTGCCTCTGACTCCCCCTGGCGGCTTGCGACGATATATCTTTCTTTGTGTTCTGATATCACCCGGCCTATTTCAAAATCCTGGAGTTGCAATTCCTGTCTTGACTTTTCCAGCTGTTCGTTGTATCCGAGGTCTTCGGTTTTCATTTGGGTCTGTTTTATTCTGTTAATTGAATGATTATTTGTTAGCCATTGGTCATTGGTCATTGGTCATTTTCGCTATCAAATATAAGGAACAAATCAATATCTTGTATTTCAGCTGATGGGAATTTGTTTATCTTTGGTTATTGATGTGATCTTCTGAAAACATCATGAACCAAACCAAATAGTGCAATGAAAAACTTTCAGCAATTTGCTGGCTTACTGTTATTGCTTTTTATGAGCAATCTGGCTGCTTCCCAGGCCTACCAGCCCATTTATTCTGATGATTTCGAATCCTATCCGGAAGGATCCTTCCTTGCCCAGGAATCGCCTGCCTGGTCACCCTGGTTCGGATTCCTCTATGAAGAGGCCGTGATCAGTGCAGGTCAGTCGCTGAGTCCGTCAAAGTCGGTACTCGTCATACCTGAAAATGATATTGTCAATGACCTGGACAATCGCACAACGGGAAAGTACAGGATTCGTTTTCAAGTTTATATCCCACAGGGGAAAAGCGGGTATTATAACATCATGATGGAATTCGGGGATCCCTACACCTGGGCCTTTGATTGTGTCTTTTTTGCCGATGGATCCGGTGCACTACGGCTGGAGGATGCAGCGGCTGCCACTTTCTTTTACCATCATGAAAAATGGATCGAAGTAATCAATTATATTGATCTCGATGAGGATCTCGCAGAAGTTTATATCGGGGATAATTTAATTTACCGCTGGCAATACAGCAGCAAAACAGCCTACAGTTCTGATCCTGGAATAAAGCAGCTCGCCGTGCTGGACTTATACGGATATGATGAAGAGGGACTTCCTCTCGATAGCCAGATGTATGTGGATGATTACGAGTTTGCAGTCTTGAGCTATCCGATACCTTTGACAGACTATGCAGTTTATCTTGTAGTTCTTTTGATTTCAATATTTATCATTTTCCGTTACCGGAATATTCTTCCTGAGTCCTGAGGATGTTATTTTATAATCAAAAAGCCCTGTTTTCTGGTATTAGCCAGACATAGATTTTTAGTATATTTGATACAGAGAAGTTCATTTTGCTTAAAACCCTGCCATTTAATTGGCAATGCTAAAATTGAATTTTAAATCTAAAACCTTCATCATGAAAAAAACAGCATTAATTATCGTTTTTGTTTGGCTGATCTGCCAGTCCGGATTTTCACAATCCTGTTTGCCCGAAGGCATTAAATTTTCCATGCAATCACAGATCGACAGTTTTCCTGTTCTATATCCTTATTGTTCTGAAATAGCAGGTGATGTTTTAATTGTGGGGGATGAAATAACAAATTTAGATTCATTGGCCGTATTACAAAGTATTGGTGGAAACCTTGAAATTGGTCATGAGCCGAATAGTAATTTATCCCTTACCAGCCTGCAAGGACTTGAAAACTTACAGACGATCAACGGATCACTTGAAATTTTGAACAATAGTTCATTGACAAGTTTTGAAAGTCTTGGAAACATTACCTCGATTGGATCGGATGTGGTAATATATGGAAATCCTAAATTAAAAAATCTCGTGGGACTTAGTAGTTTAAGCAGCATCAAAGGTAATCTCAGTCTTGGTCACAATAACGAATTGGCCAGTCTGTCGGGTTTAGAGAACATTGCCAAAATCAGTGGTTTTCTTATGATACTTGCGAATGATCAACTAACCAGTCTTTCGGCCTTTGAGAACCTAAGTCGTGTGGGGGATGATTTATTACTTAATGGCAATAGTAAACTGGAAGACCTGGAAGGACTGAGTAAACTTACTTATGTTAAAGGATCATTATCCATACATTCGAATGAAGCATTAAGAAACCTTCATGGATTGCAAAATTTGGACTCAGTGGGCGGATTGGGAATAAGCTCCATCCCGGAGCTTTATAACCTCTCTGGACTGGGAAACCTGATCCATGTTGGTGGAATGTTCATCAATAATAATGAAAGTTTGAAAAGCTTCGAAGGACTTGATGAACTGATGCATTTGGAGGGCGATCTTGTCATTTATGAAAATGATTCAATTACTGATATCAGTGGATTTGAAAGTATAATTTCAATAAAAGGTGATGTTTGGATTTATCTGAATCCTGTTTTAAGCAATTTCAATGGATTGGATAACTTACAAAGCATCAATGGTTATCTTCATATTAGCAAGAATAATATACTGGAAGACTTTAGTGGTCTGGGTAATTTGCGTTCCATTGGTGGAATGCTTTCCATCGAGGAAAATCCCAAAATTTTTAGTCTGAATGGTTTAAACAACCTGGATTCCATTTATGCGTTGATTGTAAGAAATAATGAAATCCTGTCCTCTTTGCAGGGTCTGGAAGGTATAGATTTTATCAAGGATGCAATTTTTATTACAAACAATGTAGGTCTGGAGAAGATTACGGATCTTGGAGATTTTAGCACGGATTCATTGTCGGATCTTCGCATTGAGAATAATCCGATGCTTTCTGAATGTGAGGCTCACAGTATCTGTCAGTATATTTCGGATACAACGGGGAATGCATTAATTAGCAACAATGGGCAGGATTGTTCTTCGGTGGAAGAATTAATTGCGGTTTGTCATAGTAGTATTTTTTCTGAAAGCATTCAAAATAGATTTTATTTGTTTCCGAATCCTGCAAGTTCACACTTTAGGATTGACGGATTAAACGAACATTCATTTGAAGGGATTCGTGTTTTCAATCAACTTGGGCAACAGATAATCAACACCAGAATTAAGGATGATAAAATTTATGTTGAAAGCCTTGAGGCGGGTTTGTATGTTGTAGAGATCACAAGCGGCAATACAGTTACAAAACATAAATTGTTGGTTAACTGATAATATTGGCGAAATGATTAAATTATTTCGGTGATGACTGGAGATCGCGATGAGGGATAACTTCCTTTGCTTTTCGAACAAATAAATGGCTGCGTTTGTTATAATTCCGACAGTTTTAGCGGAATTATTAACTTTACACAAGATGAAAAAGACAGTTTTGAGCTTTATAGTATTTTGGATGGTGGCAGCAGTCTTCAGCCAGAATGGTAAGATTGAAGGCCGGATTTTTGATGCAACCAATAATGAGCCTGTTCCCTTTGCGAACATCGTGATTTTTGGGACCAATATCGGTAGCACATCCGATTTGGAGGGAAATTTCAAATTTACCGGGCTGGAACCAGGTTATGTTCGTCTGGCAGCCTCAGCAGTAGGTTATCAAAAGTATATATCAGAGGATGTTCTGGTTACCAATGCCAAGTCGGTTTACCTTGAACTGCCTATGGAAGAGCAGACTGTGCAACTGGAAACGGTTGAGATCAAGGCTTCCCCTTTCCGTAAAATGAAGGAAAGTCCCTTATCCATGCGTTCGCTGGATATTTCAGAGATCGAAAAAAATCCAGGTGGCAACCGGGATATTTCCAAAGTAATTCAGTCTCTCCCCGGGGTTTCATCCACGGTCTCCTTCCGCAATGATGTGATCGTGCGGGGAGGAGGAGCGGCAGAAAATACCTTTTACCTCGATGGCATCGAGATCCCCAACCTGAACCACTTCAGCACACAGGGTGCCTCCGGCGGACCGGTGGGTATCATCAATGTGGATTTTATCCGGGAGGTGGACTTTTATTCGGGGGCTTTCCCTGCTTCCAGGGGTGATGCGCTTAGTTCGGTGATCGAATTTAAGCAGATAGAACCCAACAAAGAAAAATGGAACTTCAAGGCAGCCCTGGGTGCAACTGACCTGGCCCTGTCGACCAACGGCCCTGTTTCAGAGAACTCAGGGCTTATTTTTTCGGTCAGGCGATCGTACCTGGGTTTTCTCTTCGATGTTTTGGGCTTGCCCTTCCTGCCTACATACAATGATGCACAGTTCAAATACAGCCATAAATTCGATCAAAAGAACGACCTGACCATCATAGGCCTGGGTGCCATTGATCAATTCGAGCTCAATACCGGACTGGAAAACCCGGATGATGATCAGCGATTCATTCTGGGCTATCTGCCTGTGAATGAGCAATGGAGCTATACCATTGGGGCCCGGTATCGCCATTTTCGCGACAAGGGTTATGATACCTGGGTGATCAGCCGCAATTATCTTGATAACCGATCGTATAAATATGAGAACAATCTGGAAATTGATTCCCTGAAGACTTTCGATTATAAATCGGCCGAGGCCGAAAATAAAGTGCGCTATGAGCATGTGACCCGCCTCAATACCTGGCGGATCAATTATGGGGCAGGGCTTGAATATGCTACTTACTCAAATAATACCTATCAACAGGTATATATCCGCGATTCACTGAGAGAGATCAATTATGACTCTGATCTGGATGTGTTCAACTGGAATGTCTTCGGGCAGGTGAGCAAAGGATTGTTCCAGGACAGGCTGTCCCTGTCGCTGGGAGTGCGTCTGGATGCCAGTTCCTATTCAAAGGAAATGTCGAATATGCTTGACCAGTTCTCCCCCCGTTTCTCAGCCTCCTATATGATTACCGAAAATTGGTTTCTGAATTTCAATACCGGGGTCTATTATCAACGACCGCCTTATACCACCCTAGGTTTTAGAAATAACCAGGGTGTGCTTGTAAATAAAGAGAATGGTTTGAAATACATCGAATCTGATCATGTGGTGGCCGGACTGGAATTTTTGCCGAATGAAGAAGCACGCATCACACTGGAAGGTTTCTACAAGTATTATCGTGATTATCCTTTCTCCGTGGACGATTCGGTTGCGATTGCAAGCAAAGGGGGTGATTTCGGGACTTTTGGTGATGAAGAGGTTGTTTCAAAAAGCAATGGCCGGGCTTATGGTTTTGAAGTACTTGCAAGGGATAAGAACCTGAAGGGATTCAATGTTATCCTGTCGTACACTTTTGTTCGCAGCGAGTTTGAGGATAAAAACGATGAATTCATTCCTTCCCGCTGGGATAATAAACACATCCTCAACCTGACGGTCTTAAAGAATTTACCGCGGAACTGGGATGTTGGAGCCAAATGGAGATTTGTAGGTGGTTCACCCTATACGCCATATGATATAGCAACTTCGCAAAGACGTCCTGCATGGGATGCACAGGGAAGGGCATATTTTGATTACGATCGATACAATTCCTTGAGATTTGGAAATTTCCATCAACTGGATGTCCGGGTTGATAAGCAATACTTTTTTGATAATTGGTCACTGAACCTTTATATAGATATCCAGAACCTCTATAATTTCAAAGCCAGGGAACAGGATAACCTGACCAACCTGGATGAGGATGGTAATCCGATTATTATTAACCCGGATGAGCCCTACAGCGAGCAATTATATGAATTGCGGAGGATACAATCGGAGGCTGGTACGGTTTTGCCCACGATCGGGGTGATTGTGGAGTTTTAAGATGTGTGTAGCGGGGTTGCAGTAAGCAGTAGCAGTGGCGAGGGCAGTGGCAGAAAGGAAGGATGCTGAGCTTGATTTGAAAACATGAATGTTTTAAAATTAGAAAATATGAAAATCAGAAATGTAATTCTCATGATAATTGTAATGCCGGCTTATTCACTTTTCGGGCAGGCTGATACATTAATCACCAATTTGGGAGCGGAAGGAAAGATATTTCTCCTGCATTTTGAAAAAGGAGATGAGCATAATCATCCGCTGATGGCCGTGTGGATCGAGGATGTCGACAGCAACTACATCGAAACTCTTTATGTGGCAAAGTCGATAGCTACCAGCATATTTACTTACGGAGAGCAAGAGGGAGGTAAATGGCAACCCGGTTTGGTACGCCGGCCTGCAGCCCTGCCTTATTGGTCGCATAAACGTGGCATCAAAGCCAGTGACGGACTTTATCTACCAAGCCCTGAAGAACCCGTGGCAGATGCCATTACCGGTCCTACACCAAAGTCTGATTTTGTGTTGATCAGCAAGACAACTGAAGGCTTACCGGAGAAATTCCGCGTTCTCTTCGAGATCAACCAGAGCTGGGACTGGAATGAATACTGGAGCAATACAAAATTCCCCGAGGACAACGAGTACAAGACTTCCAGCCAGCCTTCCATTATTTATGAGACTGTCGTTGATCTGAATGACGGGAAAGAAGAATATTACATGCAGGCTATCGGGCATGGCCATTACGCAGGCAAAGACGGAAAGCTATATAAGGATCTGAGCACACTGACCACAGCGAAAGAGATTTCCGGCAGTATTGTGGTTGAAGTGGAGTGAGGATTTGGCGACAGAGGCGATATTGACGACAAAGGCGATAACGATGACATAGGCGACAAAGGCGATGAAGGCGACTGGAAATTAGACCCTCAATGTGCCACAGATTCAAGGTTGGTAGAAGTTAAACCTGTCAGGTTTTGAAAACCTGACAGGTTTGCAAATAATAATAAAAAAGATAGTTTCAATTTCTCATTAAAAAAACAAAAGGTGCTGCTAATAAACCTTATTTCCCGGGACAAGCCTTTACAACACTCTCCTTGATGTTTTTATCTCCATAGTTCCTGTCGAAGTTTTTGGAGAATTCGCCGGCCAGTTTGTTGGCGGCAACATCAAATGCTACTTTATCCTTCCAGGTGTTTTTGGCGGAAAGCATTTCGTCAGGTACACCCGGGCATGTTTTGGGTACATTCAGATGAAAGGTTTCATCGTAATCATATTCCAAATTTTCCAGGCTTCCGTTCAGGGCGGCTTCTACNNATCTTCCTTGTCAGGGTGATGTCGATCCTTTTACCTACGCCATAAGCACCGCCGCTCCAGCCTGTATTGATCAGGTAAACCTGTGTTCCATGCGTTTTCATTTTTTCACCCAGCATGCCTGCATAAACATCAGGATTGATAGGCATGAAAGGTTGACCAAAGAAACGGGAAAATGTGGCCACTGGTGTGGTTATTCCAGTCTCTGTTCCGGCCAGTTTGCTGGTATATCCCATCAGGAACCACAACATGGCCTGGTCAGAATTCAGTTTGGATACCGGAGGTAATACGCCATAAGCATCCGCAGTTAAGAACAGGATTGTCTTTGGATGTCCGGCGGTGGAACTTTCCTTGATATTCTTGAGATATTTCAGGGGATAGGATGAGCGTGAATTGGGAGTAAAACGATCGTCGTTGTAATCGAATTTTCCATTAGGATAGACCATGGCATTCTCCACGATGGAACCGTGCTTTATGTAATCATCTTTATGCATTACTGCATCGTAGATAT
>NPIE01007098.1_pt1 | contig 23473 bp, 18 predicted proteins | sample 8637661 | NCBI WGS metagenome assembly NPIE01 (sample SAMN07420842, study PRJNA396082) | bioreactor metagenome | isolation source: sample BA12 brine-fed electro-methanogenic bioreactor BA | place: Japan: Kochi | collected 2016-12-09
GCACATTGAAACTAATGGAGCTTTGTATTATATTACTTACCCTTTTGTTGATAGAGAAGGTGGCGTTACCGTAGCGACTACTAGACCAGAAACAATGTTCGGTGATACAGCAATCATGGTTCATCCTGAGGATGATAGATTTACTGATATTCATGGTGGTTTTGTTTATATTCCTACCACAAAAACAAAAATAAAGATTATTACTGACAAGTATGTTGATAAGGATTTTGGAACAGGAATCGTTAAAGTAACTCCAGCACATGATCCAAATGATTTTCAAGTTGGTAAACGACATAATCTAGAAATGCCTCTTTGTATGAATGAAGATGGAACAATGAATCATTTAGCATATGCTTATGAAGGTATGAATCGATTTGACTGTCGAAAGAAAGTTGTTGAAGATTTAAAGAATTTAGGCTTGTTAGTTAAAATAGAGCCGATTAAGCATAGTGTTGGTCATAGTGAAAGAACTAATGTTATAGTTGAACCTAGACTTTCTAAACAATGGTTTGTAAAAATGGATTTATTAGCTAAGAATGCCTTAGAACAATCAACGGTTGATTTTGTTCCAGAGCGATTTGCAAAAATCTTTAAAAACTGGATGGAAGGTATTGAAGATTGGTGTATTTCCAGACAATTATGGTGGGGACATCGAATTCCAGTATGGTATAAAGGTGAAGAGATATACTGTGGAGAAGAAGCACCTGTTGGTAATGATTGGGTACAAGACGAAGATGTTTTAGACACGTGGTTTTCATCAGCTTTATGGCCTTTTTCAACTCTAGGTTGGCCAGATAACACAAATGATTTTCAAAGGTATTATCCTAATGATGTAATGGTTACGGGTTACGATATCATCTTTTTCTGGGTAGCGAGAATGATTTTTCAAGCTTTAGAATTCACGGGAAAATCGCCTTTTAAAGACTGTTTAATTCATGGGTTAATCAGAGATGCTGATGGTAAAAAAATGTCTAAATCATTAGGAAATGGAGTCGATCCGATTGATGTTGTTAATCAGTATGGTGCCGATTCATTGAGATATTTTATCACAACTAACTCAAGCCCTGGTCAGGATTTAAGATATGAAGAGGAAAAAGTTGTTTCAAGTTGGAATTTTATTAATAAACTTTGGAATATCAGTCGCTATGTTGTAATGAATACCGAAGATTTACTTGGAAGTGAACTTAAAATTGATGAAGGAAGTCTTACATTTATCGATAAATGGATTCTTTCAAAATTGAACAAAATGATTAATCAAGTAGATTACTTCTTTGATAACTACGAGTTCGGTGAGGCTGCTAAATTAATTTATAATTTTACTTGGCATGATTTTGCTTCTTGGTATATTGAAATGGCAAAATTATCAGACACACTTAACACAAAATCAGTTTTAGTTTATGTCTTAACAAACATTATTAAACTATTACATCCGTTTATGCCTTTTGTTACTGAAGAGATTTTTCAAAAGTTAGGATACAAAGAAATCTCAATAATGATTAGTGAATGGCCAAAAGATAATGGTATGAACTTTGAAGAAGTTTTGGCTAAAGACTGGTTCTTTGAATTAATAAAGGAAATCAGAACGATTAGAAATGACTAAAAAGTTTCTTGGTCAAAACCAATTGATTTGTACTTGCAAACAAATCTAGAAAACGGTAAATTCTTGGAAGAAAATAATCAATACATTAAGAAATTTTTAAATCCTAATGAGTTAATTATCTCTGAAAAGATTGAGAAAATTGATAATTCAGTATCGATAATTTTAGCTGAAATTCAAGTTTTTATTCCTTTAGGATCACTAGTTAATATTATAGAAGAAATTGAAAAGCTAAATGATAAACTAAACAGTTTAAAAAATGAAATTCAAAGATGTGAAAAAATGTTATCAAACGAAAACTTTTTACGCAAGGCTCCAAAAGAAAAGGTTGAAGAAGAACAAACTAAATTAAATAAATATATTGAAAATTATAAAGAGGTCGAAAATCGAATTAGGGAGCTAAAAGATAAAAATGTTTAAAACATTATTAGAAGCACAAGATTGGATAGAAAATATTAAAAGGTTTGGCTCAAAACTAGATTTAACCAGGATGGAGAAGGCCATTGAATACTTGGGACATCCAGAAAAAGAGTTTAAATCAATACATGTTGGTGGTACTAATGGTAAAGGCTCGACCTCAACTTATTTAAAAAGCATTCTTAGTCAAGCTGGTTATAAAGTAGGGATATATACCTCACCTTATGTAGTTAAGTTCAATGAAAGAATTGGAATTAATAACGAGTATATTAATGATAAAGACTTAGTTTACTACGCGAATCAAATCTATCCATTAACCGAGAAGATGCTTGAAGAAGGTGAAACTGTTACTTTTTTTGAAGTATTAACTCTAATGTCTTTCTTATATTTTCGTGATAACTCTGTTGATTATGCAATTATTGAAGTAGGTTTAGGGGGATTATTAGATGCCACTAATGTAATTATTCCTGAAATTTCCGTAATAACTAATATTTCCTATGACCATATGAAACAGTTAGGTAATACATTAGAATCCATAGCTTTAAATAAACTAGGGATAGTTAAAGAAGGTGTGCCTTTAGTTACAGCAATTGAAAATGTTAATCTATTCCCTTTGTTTTATGAAATAACCTCACAAAAGAATAGCAGAATGAAGATTATAAACTTTAATATGGTTTCCAATATTTCTGTTGGTCAGCAAACAAAGTTCCAATATCATCAAAATGAATATACTTTAAACCTCACAGGTTACCATCAGGTTAAGAATGCTGTTTTAGCAATTGAAGTCATTCGACTTTTAAGAGTGATTAATCAGCTGAAAATTGATGAAGAAGCAATTAGTAAAGGTTTAGAAAAAGCTTTTTGGCCAGGAAGATTCGAGATTTTTAACGAGAATATTGTCCTAGATGGAGCTCATAATATTGGGGGAATTCAAGCTTTAATAAAAAGTGCTAAAACGGTGTATCAAGGAAAGTACATTAAATGTTTATTTTCAGTAATGCGAGATAAAGAACATAAGAAGATTATCGAAGAATTAGATAACTTTTGTGATGAATTGTATTTCACGGAGTTTGAATATCAAAGAAGAGCAGATGCAGAAGAATTGTTCTTAGAATCTAGTCATTATCATAAGTCGTTTCATAAAGACTATAAAGAAATCTTTAATCACCTGAGAAATACCTTAACAAAGAATGAAGTTTTAATTGTTACTGGGTCGTTATACTTTATTTCAGAAATCAGAAAAATTCTTTTTAATTAAAGAATTTTTCTTTTTTTTTGGTATTATTTTTTAGGGTGATAAAAGATGTATATGATTAGAGATATGCCAGTAAAAGAAAGACCAAGAGAAAGACTGTTAATGTTTGGACCCACAAGTTTAAGCTCATATGAGTTGATAGCTATTTTGCTTAGAGTTGGTTCTAAAAATCAGTCAGTGATTGATTTATCAAAGACTTTAGTAAATAACATAAATGACCTATCAGACATAAGAAGTATGACAGTTGATGAATTGTCTGCATTTCCAGGTATCGGTAAAACGAAAGCAATAACTTTACTAGCAGCTATAGAATTAGGCACTAGAGTACTAAGTTCTCATAAGGACAAAATCTTAATTCAGTCACCAGAGGATGTCTTTGATCTAGTCAAATACGAAATGATGAATTTAAAACAAGAAGTTTTAGTCGCTTTGTTTTTAGATTTAAAAACAAATTTAATAGCTAAAAAACAATTGTTTAAAGGTAGTTTAAACCAAAGTCTAGTTCATCCACGAGAAATATTTAAATACGCTGTTAAATACTCAGCTTATCAAATTATCTTGGTGCATAACCATCCTTCTGGAGATCCTAATCCTTCTAGTCAGGATCTTGAGGTTACGAGATTAATTGAAGAAGCTGGGGACTTAATGCAGATAAAGGTTTTAGATCATATTATAATTGGTGATAATTGTTACTTATCGATTAAGGACTATCGTCACCGAAAAAAAAGAAATGCCGTTTAGTTTTTGACTAAACAGCATTTTTTTTAGCTTTTCAGAAATTTTAAGATGTCATTAAATACTTCATCTTTATTAATCTCATTTAAGACTTCATGTCTTGCTTCCGGGTAAATTTTCATCGTTATGTCTTCATATCCAAAGTTCTTCATTTTAGAAACTAAAGTTTCAATCTCTTTTCCATAATTTGATAATGGATCATGTCCACCAGAAACAAAGAAATGAGGTAGTTTATAATTTCCTGATTTAAGTGTTTTTGACTGATTGACAAATTTTAACCATTTAAACATGTCGAGATTTGCACTTACTGTAAAAGGTTGACCACACATATTAGATTTCTGATAATATTGTTGGATAAGTTCATCTCTTGTTAGCCATTCTTCATTAATACCACTGATTATTCCATCTTTACGTAATTTCTTATGATTTGCGTCAATTCCCATGTTTTGGATTAATTGAGAAACATACTTAGGACCTTTAAATAGTTTAATTATTCTTGTGAGTAACATTCCCACATTCACTAATAGTTTATCAGGATGTGCTGTTCCTGAGATAACTACTTTTTTATAAAAGTCAGGGAAATCAATAACTAGTTTTCTAGCGATAAAAGATCCCATTGAATGTCCTATTAAGAAGTAATCTTGTTTAGGGTAATTTTTTTCAATGTATTCTTTAACTAGTAACACAGATTCATATGCCAGCAAATCACCATTCTTATCAGCAAAATGAACATAATCATAGTTATCAGTAGATAAACCATGGCCAATAATATCACAGCCTAACACTAAATAGCCTTGTTTAGTTAAAAATTCAGAAAAAATTCCGTATCTTGCAAAATGTTCTGATGCGCCATGAACAATTTGGACAATACCTTTAATTTCACCAACTGGTTCATATTGATAGATATGAATCTTATTTTTTTGATAATCATCTAATGTGAATTGTTTCATTTAGAACCTCCCAAAATATAATATATTATAATTATAGCATTATTCATTTTAATTTTAAACATGATTTGATATAATAAATAAGGAGGTTTATATGAATAAACACATTTTAGCTATTGACCAAGGCACAACTTCTTCAAGAGTTATTATTTTTAATAATCAAGGACAAATAGAATCATTTCATTCTCAAGAATTTAAACAATACTTTCCAAAACCTGGATATGTATTACATGATGCTAATGAAATTTGGGAGAGTGTTGTTTTTTGTATTAACAAAGCCTTAAAAAAAGCTAATTTGAAGCCAAAAGATATTGCGGCTATCGGAATTACCAATCAAAGAGAAACAACTGTTATTTGGGATAAATTAAGTCATCAACCCTTGCATAAAGCAATTGTTTGGCAATCATCCCAAACAAAACCGATTTGTGATGAATTAATTGATAATGGTTATCAAGAATTGTTTAAGAAAAAAACTGGATTATTAATCAATCCTTATTTTTCAGGAACAAAAATAAAATGGCTTCTGGATAATGTAAAAGAAGCAAGATCTCTTGCACAAGCTAACCAATTAGCTTTTGGAACTATTGATTCTTGGTTAGTTTGGAAATTAACTAACGGTAAAAACCATATAACTGACTATTCCAATGCCTCTAGAACTTTGATTTATAATATTCATCAATTACAATGGGATTTGGATTTGCTAGAAATCCTCAATATACCTAAAAACATTCTTCCTAAAGTAGTTGATTCATCTGGCGTAAATGCATATACTGATGAATCAGTCTTTGGTGCAAGCATTCCTATCGCTGGGATTGCTGGTGATCAACAAGCAGCTTTGTTCGGGCAAGCTTGCTTCAAACCAGGAGAAGTAAAGAACACTTATGGTACAGGTTGCTTTTTGTTAATGAATACTGGCTCTCAACCAAAACAATCTAATAATGGATTACTTACCACTATTGCCTGGGGAATTGATGGAAATATAGAATATGCTTTAGAAGGCTCTATCTTTGTGGCTGGATCAGCAATCCAATGGTTAAGAGATGGACTTGAAATTATTAAAAGTGCTCAAGAGACAGAAGGAATGGCAAGAAAAACCAAATCAAATCTGGGTGTATACTTTGTTCCTGCTTTTGTGGGATTAGGTACTCCTTATTGGGAAGAAGATGCAAGAGGAAGTTTCTTTGGGCTTACTAGAGGGGTAACCAAGAATCATATTGTAAGATCAGCATTAGAAGCTATTGCTTATCAGACTAAAGATGTGGTAGAATTAATGCAAAAAGAAGCGAAAATCAAATTAACTAGTTTAAAAGTTGATGGAGGAGCTTCACAAAATGATTTTTTACTTGAATTTCAATCCGATATGTTGAACTGCAATATTTATCGACCTGCTATCAGTGAAACAACTGCTTTAGGAGCTTGTTATTTAGCTGGTATTGGTATTGGTGTTTGGGATAAACAAGCAATTAAAGATAAATGGGTAGTTAATAAACTGTTTGAACCGAAGATGGCTGAAACGAAAAGACAAGAGTTATATTATAATTGGCAAAGAGCGCTTAAAGCATGTGTAGCCTTTGCTGATAAGGGAAACTACTAGGAGGAAATAATGGAAAATAGTACAAAATTTGACAAGTTTAATGCAAGAAAGAAACACTCAGAAAAAAATATCTATATCGCAATTGGTTTTATTGTAGTTGCAGCAATCACTTTTTTAATTTCGAATACAACTGAATTCTCAGGATTATTTATTCTTGTGGGATTACTAGGTTTGACAGGTTTAATTTTCTTAGGGATTGGGTTCTCTGAATTCTATAAAATAAAGAAGGAATTTAAAACCACTGTCTTAACCGATATGTTTAAAACTTTAATACCAGATGTTGAATATAACCCGAATGCAGGACTTTCGACTTTAGAGGTGTATAGCACAGAATTTCTTAAGAAAGCTGATAGATTCCATTCAGAAGACTATATAGCAGGTAAGATTGATGATGTAGACTTTGTTTCTAGTGATGTTCGGTTAGAAGAAAGACATGTTGAACATACCAAGAATGGTACCAGAACATATTATGTTCCTTACTTTGTTGGAAGAGTCTTTCGATTTAAGTTCAATAAAGATTTTGTTGGAAGCCTTCAAGTTTTGGAATCAGGTTCACCACTATCAAGAAGAAAGTTTAACAAGGTTAAACTAGAGTCCATTGATTTTAATAAGAAATTTAAAACTTATGCAGAAGAAGATCTTACAGCTTTTTACATTTTAACACCAGATATTATGGAAGCTATTTTCCATCTAGAAAAAAGAAATCCTGGGCAAATTAAGATGTCTTTCTTAGGAGACTTTCTCTATGTTGCCATTAATAATAATAAAAACACTTTTGAATTGCAAATGTTTAGAAAAATTGATCAAAGTATGATCGAAGAATTTAAAAAAGACTTATTAGTTATTAAAGATTTTATTGTTTCTTTAAAACTTAATAATAAATTATTTAAGAAAGATTAAGGAGGATTAAATTTATGTTTTTAGTTGGAACAGGTGGAGTAGTAGCTATTATATTTGGAGCGTTGTTGCTTATAATTGTTTTTTGGTATATTGGGGTAATGAACAAATTACGTCAATTAGAATTAAAAGTTGACGAAGCTGAGTCAGGAATTGATGTTGCACTTACTAAGAGATTTGATATGTTAACAAAAATGTTACAAACAACAAAAGGCTATGCAAAGCATGAGGCAGAAACTTTAGAAAACGTTGTTAAATGGCGTTCTGGGATTCCTAAAGAAGCTACTTTAAAAGACAAAGAAGAATTTTTTAATCAATTGAATCAAGTTGCTCAAGGAATTAATGTTGTTGTTGAAAAGTATCCAGATTTAAAAGCTAATACAGTATTTATGGAATTACAGTCTGCAGTAGCTAATACTGAAGAACATCTTCAAGCAGCTAGAAGACTTTATAATGCAAATGTTACTTCAATTAATCATATTATCGTTACTTTCCCACAAAGTATTGTAGCTAATGCAATCAAAATGGCAAAGAAACCATATTTTGAAGCAGAAGAACAAAAACGTCAAGACGTTAAATTCGATTTCTAAAAAAATACTAAAAATCAAGGTTTTTTATAAAACAATTTATTAGGACAAAGTTTAGGCTTTGTCTTTTTAATTGCTTATGAAAAAAAGGGATTTATAGCAACAAAAACTGTGTATCTAACTGAAAAATTGAAGTTTTATATTTTCCTCATTCATTGTTATAATTTTTTTTAAAAGGAGGATTTAAATGAATCAATTAATTTTGGTGGGTAGACTGGTCAGTGATCCAGAACTAACAGTACTAGATAACGGTATGAAGGTTTCAACTATTAATCTAGCGGTAAAAAGAGCTTTTAAAAGTGGGGAATCAAATAATTATGAAACAGATTTTTTTAAATGTACATTATGGAGTGGAATAGCAGAAGCAACTGTTAGTTATTGCCGAAAAGGCTACACCGTAGGTGTAAAGGCAAGGATTCAACAAAAGCATTATATTCAAGATGAGAAGAAAGTATTTTCTTATCCCGAAATAATCGTTGAGAAAATAACATTTTTAAATAAGAATAGTAGTGAAGGAGAATAGGCACCTAAGGGTGCCTGTTTTTTTCACATATTTCTTTTTAAATCTTAAAAATATGTTATAATTTTAAATAAGATAAGATTATTAGAAAGGGGATATAATTAATTCTTTTAATTATTTAATGATATGAAACAATACTTAGATTTCTTACAACACATATTAAATAAAGGTAGTCAAAAACCAGATCGTACTGATGTAGGTATTATTTCGACATTTGGTTACCAAATGAGATTTGATTTAACCGAGGGATTCCCTTTGTTAACAACTAAGAAGGTACATTTTAAATCAATTGTTCATGAACTTTTATGGTTTATTAGCGGTGATACGAATATTAAGTATCTGGTAGATAACAATGTTAGAATTTGGAACGAATGGCCATTTAAAAACTATCAAAAAACACCCGATTATCAAGGTGAAACGATGGCTGAGTTTGTTGAAAAAATTAAGACAGATTTAGATTTTGCCAAAAAACATGGAAATTTAGGACCGGTATATGGCAAACAATGGCGTGATTTTTTTGGTTATGATCAGTTGATGAATATAATTGATCAAATCAAAACTAATCCACAGAGTCGAAGACTAATTGTATCTTCATGGAATCCAGCAGAACTATCTTCTATGGCTTTACCACCTTGTCATATGATGTTTCAATTTTACGTAATTGATAATAGATTATCTTTACAAATGTATCAAAGAAGTGCCGATGCATTTCTAGGAGTTCCTTTTAATATTGCTTCATACGCTTTGTTGTTAATGATGGTAGCAAAAGTTTGTGGGTTAGTACCACATGAATTTGTTCATACTATAGGGGATGCTCATATTTATTTAAATCATTTAGAGCAAGTTCATATGCAATTATCAAGAACCCCAAGACCTTTACCCAAGTTAGTCTTAGCTGATAAGAGTACGATTGAAGATTTTAAGTATGAAGATATTATTTTAGAAAACTATAATCCTCATCCAAGCATTAAAGGAAAGGTAGCTGTATAATATGATTAGCATGATATTCGCAATGGACCCAACAGGTTTAATTGGAAAAAATAATGATTTACCTTGGAATTATCCGGAAGATCTCCAGTATTTCAAGTATATAACCTTAAACAAAACTGTGTTAATGGGGGTTACTACTTTTGAGTCTATTGTAAGTAGACTGAATAAGCCATTACCAAATAGAAAATCAATTGTTGCTTCTTTAACTGAGTTTTCTTATCCAGGTGTTGAAGTTATTAGTGATTTAGATGCTTTTTTAGAAAAAGAACATCAAGAAGAGATTTTTGTTATTGGTGGTAAAACTATTTATGAATTAGCTTTCCCTTATGCAGATAGGCTCTATATAACACATATAAAAAAGGTTTATGAAGGGGATACCTATTTAGATTTAGATTTATCAGAGTTCAAGTTAGTTAAATCGGATGATAATCAAGATTTAAATTTTTCTGTTTATGAAAGGATAAGTAAATAATGCTAGCTTTTTTTCAAGGAGTTATTTCATTTGGACTCACTTTTGCTTATGTATTAAACAATGAAATAAAACTAAAACTATTAGATATTTCAAAGGTTATTTTAGTGTTCTTAGGAGTTAATCTCATCTATACTTTAATAGCGTTGATGATTTTTGTTCTGTTTATCTTTTTAACTGAGAAATTACCTGGAAAAGCTCTTTGGAAACATCAGTTCTACCATATTTATAATCATTATATATTTAATTTTATTTTTAGGGCAAAACCTATTATTTTGGGAAAAGAAAATTTACCAAAAGATAATAATTTTGCGGTTTTTTCAAATCATATTGAATACACCGATCCTTTATATATCAAACAGGTATATAAAGACTATCCTTTATCTTTTGTCGCTAAAGATACTTTGTATAAATACCCCATTTTAAAAAATATCATGGTAGGTACTGGTTGTGTGTCTTTGTCAAGAAAAGCAGGAGATAGACAAGCTTTGATGGCTATCTTAGAAGCTATTAAACAAATCAAAGATGGACAACCAATGGCAATTTTTCCAGAAGGAACGAGATCTTATTCTAATGATATGATTCCTTTTAAAACTGGAGCTTTTAAGCTAGCACAAAAGGCTAAAGCTGATATTTCGCCAGTTTGTTTGTATGATATGCATAACTTATCAAAAAAGTTTAAGTTATTTAGAGTTAAAGTTTATTTAAAAGTTCTACCAGTAATCAAATATGATGAATATAAAGATTTGGATACTGTAGAAATAAGTGATATGGTCTATGAAAGAATAAATCAAGAATTAGATAAGTTTAAGAGTCAAAAATAAAGATTTTGAGGAAACGGTCTTTGCTTTTCTTTTTGTTTTAAATCGTATTTTCTAATTATCAATCTCTTAAGTTAGCTAATTGTACTTTACTCAATGAAGAATAAAAACAGATCTATTCATTAAAATAGTAGATTGGGAAATAAAACAACAGAAAAATGGAAAAGGTTGTGATAGTGTGGCATTTGAAATTGAGATAATTAAATGGTTACAAAGCATTCGTAACGAGTTCTTGGATTTTTTATTTGAGTTTTTCACAATGTTTGGTGAAGAACTGCTAGTGATTGCTATTTTAGGTGGAGTCTATTGGGTTGTGAATAAAAAAGTAGGTGAAAGGTTAGGGATAACTGTTTTCATCTCCTTGGGGCTTAATAGCTTTTTAAAATTAGTTTTTCTTAGACCAAGGCCTTTTCAAGTTGATGATTCCATAGTCAACCTTAGACCAGAAACATCAGGTAGTTATTCGATGCCAAGTGGACATACACAATCAGCATCTACCGTCTTTTTTGGTTTGTATCAATTTTTTAAGAAGAAGTATTTATTGATTGTCGCTATTGTGATAACTACTTTAGTAGCAATTAGCAGAATGTATATAGGTGTCCATTATCTTAGTGATGTTCTTGTAGGTGCCTTAATTGGGGTTATAATTACTTATTACATGTATCGATGGTTAAGCAAGAAAGAAGACTTGTCAAAGATTTACTTTGTTATTCTAGTATTATCTTCATTAAGTTTAATCCTTGTTTTAGTGTACTATTTGTTTAAAGGTGATAGTAATAACTTTGATGCACAAGCTTATTACTTTAACACTGAAGCAATTGCAAAGATGTTAGGAACCTTAATAGGATTTGTATTAGGTGTAAAATTTGAAAATAAATTTGTTAATTTCAAAAATCATAAAGATATTCTAAAAAATGTAATTCGGTTTGCTCTAGGTGTTGCAATTGTATTTGCGACTAGAGTAGTTTTAAAAGAAGTGTTTCATCTTGTTGTAAATCCTGAAAATCTAGTTGATCAGAAGTTCCTTAGTGTTCTAGCTAGTTTCCTAGATTTCCTAAGATATGCTATAATGGTATTAGTTGGTATTGGAATATATCCAATGCTATTTAAAAAGATAAAAATATAAGGAGAATGAAGATGCAAATAACCAATAACACACTCTATAACAAAGATTTAATACTGAAGTATAATAAGTTTTATTTAAAATCATATATGCTTAAAAACTTTATAATCATCACAGTAGTTTCGTTAGCTTTTGCTATATACATGTTAATTCAAAAACAGTATGGATATGCAGGATTGTTAATTGGAATTCTACTGGTATACTATTTACTAACACTCGGTATGCAAAAACTTACAACAAGCAGAATGCTGAAACGATCTCCTCTAGTTGAGAATCCAATAATGCAAACTTATGTCTTCACAGATTCTAGTTTCACAGTAGCTAATATTAAAACTCATACAGTGGATTACATAAACATTCAAAAAGTAAGACAAGGACCAGATTTCTATTTAATACAAACAAATGATAGAAAGACTTATATTGTTGATTTCAAAGGCTTCGAAACTGAAACTGATAAAATAAGTCTAGGAGAGTTTTTTCAAGAAAGGTTTAATTTAAAACTAAAATAGATGATAAATAACTACTTCAAACGAGGTAGTTATTTTTTTTCTTTACAAAATTCAAGAGCTATGATAGTATTATACTATATAGTATAGACCATATGGTATAGAAAGGAGTTAATATATGAAAAAAGAGGATAAAACCCAAATTTTGTTAGAGAATCCTAATTTGTTTTTAGCAACGTTAGAAGAGTTTTCTAAAAAGAGTTATTTTGAGTCTTCCACGAATGAAATACTAAAAAAATCAAATTACAATAAAGGTAGTTTTTATTATCGGTTTAGTAACAAAGCTGATCTATATGTTGCTTTACTTGATTATATTATAGTGGCGCAAATAGAATTATTTAATAATCGTCAGTTAAGTATAACTAAATCGAACTCTTTGGAAGAATTACTTTATGAACTATATCTAAATCTTTATGAGTTATTTAAACAAAACAAGCAATACTATTACGCATTATATAATGGATTTAATGACTCGGAAGCCAGTTTAATTATTACCGAAAATTGTTTGGAACCATTATATAATCGCTTTATGATTAAGTTTAATGATTTTCCTAAATACATTCAATCAAACGAATTAAAACTAATCATTAATAATTTGTATTTTCACTTTCCTATACAAGTATTACAAAGTGATAAAGCAGAGGAAGAGATAATAAAAATTGTTCGATATATCTTGAATCATCATAAAGAAGAAGGAACGACCAAAACCAAAGAAAAAATATCATTAGATGAAATTAGTTTTCATAATAATCTTGCATATGTTATTACAAAATCTGAGGATTATGTTTATCCAAACTCTTGGGAGGATATTTTTAATGATTTACCAAATACTAAGCAAATCATAAAAATATTAAAAAAAAGTCTCGGACTTATTATCTTTAATTATAAAAATGCTATTCTTAAAGCAATTGATACTAATTTGAAAAGCAATCAGTATCTTCTAGGTTATTTAAATGATAATCTATTGACTTTAACAAGACAAGACGAGACATTTTATTATTTTCTTGTAGTCTGTTTTTATCACAGTTTAAAGGAAACAGACAATTTAGTCATTGATTTGAGGAATTGTTTCTTTAATCAAGAAAAACTTGGCTTGTTTTACCAACATATCTTGCCAATTCTTACTAAAACTAGTAAAATATTAGTGTTAAGTGATTTTTATGTTATTGATGAACCGATAAATACTTTATACTTAATTGATAATCAGGGATTTATTAAGCCCTATAGTTATAAAGAAATTAGAAATCACTACCAAAACACTTTAGTTATTAATTATTTTGAAAACAGTAGTCATAAAACTATCGAATTAGCATTTAACAACATTTCAGATTTTGATTTAGATGGTTTTATAAGAAAAAATAAGATCACTAGTATTAAAACAGTTTATAAACTATATTTTAATGATGTTTTACAAAGCGAGGTTAATCAATGAAGAATTTGATAAGGATTTACAAAAATGACATAACTAATTTTATTAGCTATAGGATACTTCACATGGTAGTTATCCTCTCAGTATTATTTGGTTTAACCATGGGAATTTTTGTTAATATTGAACCATTAATATTTGTTTACATCACGGTTTTTGTTTTTCCAGTTATTACTTTTTCAATATCTTTTTATATCGAAAGAGAAGAAAATACGATATTACCAATATTAACCTGTGAATGTAAACCGATCGAGATTATTGGAGCGAAAGTTCTAAGTGCTACAACTTTACAAGTCGTACCTTTTATAATATTTACATTTATTATGAAGGTTATCTTGAATATGAACTTCAATATTATTCTATTTTTCCTTATCTTTTTCGTAGGGATCATTCTCCATATTCTCATCGGCCTCGCTTTAGCAATGATTTCTAACTCCAATTTTGCGATGTCATTATCTTATATTACTTATATAATTGTATTTTCAATTGTTCCATTTTTATCACTTAGTAATGTAGTTCCGGAATCGATGCAATATTTTCTAGTTATTTCACCAGCCTTTTTATCTGGAGTTCTGTTTGAAAATCTAATATTAGGATATCTCTATTCAGAACAATTACTAGTTATCCTAGCTGCTGTTTTACAGGTTGCATATATTTTAGTTTTGGTGTTCCTAGTAATTAGACCATTCTTTAAACGATTTTTAATTAGTTTTTATAACAAAGAGGAGTAAAATGATAAAAGCATTTATTCAGGAGCGAATATTCCATCTTCAAACTAAAAACACATCATATATTATTAAAGTATTGCCAAGCAAACATCTAGGCAATCTTTATTATGGAAAAAAATTAGATTTTGATATGGACTACAATAATCTCGAGTTAAAACATAAATTGGAAGTTGGTTCACAAGTTGCTTATGATAAAGAGGATAAGACCTTTACTCTTAATACTGCCTTCTTAGAAATGCCTACCTTTGGAAAAGGTGATTTTCGGGAACCTATGTGTCATTTTCGTTTGAATGATGGGTCAAGAATCACTGATTTTTTGTATCAAAATTTTCAAATTCTCGAAGATAAACCAAAGTTTCCAAAAATGCCAGAAGCTTTTGGTGATCACATAGAAACTTTAGAAATTGAGTTGGTGGATCCAGTTTCAAGTCTTCAGGTTAATCTATACTATTCTTGTTTTGAGGATTCAGATATTATAACAAGAAGAGTTGTGGTTATGAATAAGGCAGAAGCACCAGTTATTATCGAGAAAGTCTTAAGTATGAATCTTGATCTTAATAATGATGATTATAGCCTTACCAGTTTTGATGGTGCTTGGATTAAAGAAAGGCAAATTAATCAACAAATTATCAATCCTGGAATTTTAAAAATTGATTCTAAAAAAGGAGTATCTTCAGCTGATCATAATCCTTTTGTGGTGTTAAGCAATCCTTATTGTAATGAACATCAAGGGAAATGTTATGGGTTTTCTTTAATATATAGTGGTAGTTTTGAAGCAGTTGTAGAAAGAAATCCTTATAATCAAATAAGAATGCAGATGGGTATTAATTCCTTTGATTTCTATTGGGAGTTATTACCTGATCAAAGCTTTGTTTCACCTGAGGTTGTCTTAACTTTCAGTGATCAAGGCTATAATCGATTAAGTCAGAATCTTCATGATTTAATAAAAAATCATATAATTAATCCGGACTTTAAAACCAAAAATCGTCCGGTTTTGTTTAATAACTGGGAAGCTACCATGTTTGATTTTAATCAAAGAAAGCTCCTAAATCTAGCTAAGAAAGCGAGACAACTTGGCGTTGAACTCTTTGTTCTTGATGATGGTTGGTTTGGTCAGAGAAATGATGATACCTCTTCGTTAGGAGATTGGTTTGTTAATCAAAAAAAGCTGCCTTTAGGGATTCATAAATTAGCAGAAAGAATCAATCGGTTGGGGATGAGTTTTGGCATTTGGGTGGAACCAGAAATGACTAATGTTGACTCTGAGTTATATAAAAATCATCCAGATTGGGTAATCCATCATCCTCAACGCGCTTGTAGTTTTGGTCGTAATCAACTAGTTTTAGATATGTCAAAGCCTGAGGTCATTGATTATTTAGAACAAGCGTTAACTAAACTTTTTACCTCAGCTAATATCGAGTACTGTAAATGGGATATGAATCGAAATATAACAGATCTCTATAGTGATTCTCTATCTCCCAAAGATCAAGGTAAGTTAAGTCATCTTTATGTAATTGGTCTTTATGATTTGTTAGATCGATTAACTAAAAGATTTCCGAAAATCTTATTTGAGTCTTGTGCGAGTGGTGGTAATCGTTTTGACCTAGGTATGCTTTATTATATGCCTCAAATTTGGACATCTGATAACACGGATGCTTTTTCACGCTATTTTATTCAATACGGCACATACTTTGGTTACCCTCAATCGGTGGTAGGGGCTCATGTCAGTGATACACCATCTATGCAAGTTTTAAGAAAAACTCCACTTGAAACCCGGTTTAACCTTAGTGCTTTCGGTTTATTGGGTTATGAATTAGATATTTCTTTATTAACACCTTTTGAAAAGAAAGTTATAAAAAAGCAAATCGCTTTTTACAAGGCTCATCAACAACTCTTTCAGTTTGGAGAACTACACCGTTTAGCTAGTCCTTATAAGCAAAACGAAATGCATTTGATGGTCGTAGCTCCTGATAAAACTGAGGCAATGTTGGGGATATTTCAAAGCTTCGAACAGCCAAATGCAGAGTTTAATAAAATATTACTGCCAATGTTGGATGAAAAAAAGACTTACCGAATAGTCAAGCGAGATCAGTATTTTAATTTAGAAATGTTTGGTCATTTAGTAAAACATGCTTTACCCATAAAACTAAATGCTAAAGCAATGTTTTTCCATTTGTTGAAAAATCGCTATCTTTTTAAAACTGAGACGGATGATCAAATAGTTGAAGGTGATGTTTTAGTTAATAATGGGTTCATACCGAAACAGAAGTTTATGGGAACTGGTTATAATGATCAAATACGATTAATGGGTGATTTTGGCTCAAGAATATACTATATTAGAGAGGTTAATGAAAATGAGAAAAACGAAGAGTTTAAACTATGATTGGTATTTTACTCCTGATTTTAAGGAAGATTACTTGCTTAAGGACTTTGATTATTCTAAATTCGATCAAGTAGCTATTCCTCATACGATGAAAATTTTGCCTTTTAATTACTTTAATCAGAATGATTATCAAATAATTGGAACGTATTTTCATGTTATTGAGACTGAAGAGTTTGATTTAGAAAATATCTTATCCTTGCAATTTAAGGGAGTGATGAATAAGTCAGAAGTGTATCTTAATGGAAAACATATTTTCACTCATGAAGGTGGTTACACACCTTTTAACATTCACTTGAATCCATACCTTAATGTTGGAGAAAACGTATTACTAGTCAAAGTTGATGGACATGAAATTAAAGATATTCCACCTTTTGGCAACCTAGTAGACTATTTACCTTATAGTGGAATATATCGAGAAGTATTTTTAGTTGAAAAACCTAAAGTATACATAAAAAAAGCACATATCTTCGCAGATGATGTGAATGTTCTAAACCAAGATGAAATGCTCTTAAATATAAATATTAGTGTCACTGATGAGGTAAATACTTATCGTGTTAAAGTAAAAGTGTATTTTCAAGAAAAACTTGTCCAAGAACATTTATTTTCGGAAACTATCACTAAAGAGGGTATTCTATCTGCACAAATTTCCGATATTAAACGTTGGGATTTAGATCATCCTAATCTTTATGATATTGAAGTTATTCTCCTTAATGAGGATGAAACTATTGTAGATTCTGTCAAAGAAAGATTCGGATTTAGAACAGTTCTATTTACAGAAAATGGGTTTTTATTAAATAATCAACCCATAAAATTAATGGGATTGAATAGACACCAATCCTATCCATATATGGGTTATGCAACACCAAAATCAATGCAAGAGAAAGATGCGGATATCTTAAAAGATTTAGGGTGTAATATTGTTAGAACATCTCATTATATGCAAAGTGATCATTTTATCAATCGTTGTGATGAGATTGGTTTGTTAGTTTTTGAAGAGATTCCAGGTTGGAATTATATTGGAAATGATAGTTTTAAAGAATTAACATTAAGAAATTTAGGAGTAATGATTAATCATCATTTCAATCATCCTGCTATTTGTTTATGGGGTGTAAGGATTAACGAGTCTAAGGATGATCATGATTTCTATGAAAAAACGAATCAATTAGCTAGAGCCTTAGATCCAACTAGGCAGACTGGTGGAGTTAGAAACTTTAAAAAAAGCGAATTATTAGAAGATGTTTATACGTATAATGATTTCTCTCATAATGGGTATAATGAAGGTTTAGAGAATCCTAGAAAAGTAAATAAGGTAAAATCACCATATTTAGTTACTGAATATAATGGCCATGTATTTCCGACTAAAAAATTTGATTCTGAATCAAGAAGAATTGAACATTCTTTAAGACATTTAAATGTTATTGAGTATAGTCATTATTACGATAGTGTTTCTGGAGCTATTGGTTGGTGTATGGCAGATTACAATACTCATTTTCAATTTGGTTCTAATGATATGATTTGTCATCATGGAGTGTTAGATATGCATAGATTAGAAAAATACGCTGCTTATGCTTATAAATCGCAAAAAAGCAATGATGATGTAGTATTGTTTGTAGCTAGTAATATGGTTGCTGGTGATTATGATCTTTTAAAACTTCCTGAAGTTGTTATATATACAAACTGCGATTATATTAAGTTATATCGAAATGAAGAGTTCATTGGAACTTATTATGGCGACGATGACAACTATGCTTATTTACCTCATCCACCGATTATCATTGAAGATATTATTGGTGAATTAATTGAGAAAAATGAGAACTATAAACCTAAGGATGCTAAAAGAATTAAAGCCTTACTTTTAAGCTATAACAAACATGGTCAAGATTTACCTTTTAAAGATAAACTAAAAATGGCAAATCTATTATTAAGAAAAGTCTTGAACTTTAATGATGCAATCGATTTGTTTATGAAGTATTTATCCAATCAAGGAGAAGAACCAATTGTTTATAAGATTGAAGGATATGTTGGAGAAGAATTAGTTAAAACTGTATATAAAGGTCAGCTCTCATCAAGCAAAATCAATGTGAAACCTGATAAAGATGTTTTAATACATGACTTAACCTATGATATGATTCGAATAGTCGTAGAAATGGTTGATCAATTTGGAAATGTTTTAAACTATGGGAACGAGGTAGTTCATGTTGTAACGGATCATTTATTAGAGGTGGTTGGTCCTAAATCATTTGCTTTATCTGGAGGTTCCTTCGCCTTTTACGTAAAAACAACAGGTATCATTGGCAAATCGAAACTAGAGTTAAGTTTTAATCACTATCCAAAACAAACCATTGAACTTAATATTGAAAAAGGAATCCTAGAGTTTTAATCTAGGATTCCATTATTTATTAGGAAGGTATAAACAATGTAATTTGGGACTGCGAAGGAATATTCATCTGAGTTTTGTAATCCCCAAGTATTAACCCCTAAGAGATTACCATCGATATCAACTAAAGCTCCACCACTGGAACCTCTTGCGATGGTTGCGTCATGATAAATAACTTTAAACTCTACATCTTCAAGTGATTGCATATTTTTAAACTCACCAAAGGTAACGTTATTAGTAATGGTACCAGGATTACCTACGGCAAAAACTAATTCACCTGGAGTAAATTGAAAATAAAGTCTTTCAAAAATATCCAGTAAAGTAACATCTTCACGATCGTTTTTTAAAAATTTAACAACTGCTAAATCATAGACTTCATCATATGCTATTACCTCAGCTGTAGAAAAGTCTTCATCGGAGAAAGTCATGATTTCATATCTTGCTAGATTTCCTTCAGGGTTTATCACGTGAAAATTAGTTAGAGCATAATAGAAGGTTTCATCTTCTAAAAAAACAAAACCGGAGCCCGATGATGAACCAACTAGAAATTCTTCTTTTGTTGGTGACCAAGGGAAAGGGTAACGCTCTTCATACATGGTAGTAACAATTTGAATATTCGAATGTCGAATAAAGTCTTTGGTGTCAAGGATGATATCGTTATAAGTATTGATATTGGTAATGTTGTATGTAGAGGATTGATAGAGTGGTAGATTTTGATAATCAATATCATTAAAGGTTATAGTACCATTCACTTTAGTAGGTAATGTCGTAATAACCTGTGTTGTTGTAGCTTGTCTAAAAGTAATGTATTCACATCCACCTAAGAAAACAAGACTAATGATTAATGTCATTAGTAGTAGTGTTTTTTTCATCGTAATCACCCTCTAAAAATATATCTTAGGCATATTATATAATAAATACTTGATTTTTTACACCATTTTACTGTAAAAATTGCAAACATTTTATTCTATACGCTTTTTTTTATCAAGGATTAAATGTATAATAGTATTATATTTTTGATTATGGGGGGATATAATGCCAGCTAATCTAGACTTTCCGATGTATTTTAATATTGCATTTATATCTGTATTATTTTTTGGAGCTGTATTTGGTTTTTTAAGGGGGTTTAAAAAAGCATTGTATGTATTTATTTTTACTTTGCTTTTTATATCAATATTCTTTTTCACATTAGATATTGTGATTAATTTTATTTATAATGTAAATATGCCTTTCTTGGGAGGTCTTTTAGCTAATGTATCTCCAGATTTAGCTTCAGTGACAACTTTAAAAGATGCCATACCAGCATTTTTAGCAGGGCAACTTGGAGCTGATTTTGAAGCGACCTTAGGCAATGCTAATTTTATTGAGTTCATTGATGCTTTAGCATTGTTTGTTGTGAAAATCGTATATACATTGTTGTATTTTACAGTAATTCAAGTAATAATTCGCTTTATTCTATTCTTAATAAGAGTGATTTTCTTTAAACAAAGTAAAGAAAAAGCGAAGTACAAATCAAAGAACCGAGGTATGGGGGCTTTATTTGGAACGTTGAGTGGAGCAATAAGCGTTTTTGTTACACTAATTATCTTTGGTGGTATCATCAATATTTCTGAGAGTCTTACTGTGGTAGCTACCGGAGTGGTTCCACAGTCACAAACACTAGAAGAAGTGGGCTCAAGAAGTGATGTTTATCAAGCAAATTATAATGTGATTCAATTAGATACCTCACCGGAAATGCAACAACTTGAGGATGCAATGGATCTCTTAAATGAGATGATTGATGCTTATAATAATAATATAATCGTTCAAGGAGCTTCGGCTATTACTATCGTTGAGACTGAAGGAGAAGACCCTGAACAACTTAATATCTTCTTATTTGATGAAGTTATGTCAATTGATTATCAAGAAGAACAAATTGCATTTAGAGAAGAATTAGGAGTATTTGCGGAAGCTGCTGGAGTTGTGTTAAATTCTGATTTTCTGGAAACGAGAGATATTTCCAGTATCAATGGTCAAGATATTCGTGATGTATTTACCACGCTATCAGAATCAAATTTATTAACTACCATTATTCCACTCGGAATTGAAGTAGCTTCAGATATGTTTGAAACAGAGGTGACAATACCAGTTGATGAACTATATGAAATTGCCTGGGATGAAGAGATTATGCAACTAGGTGAAATTGCCGCAACTGTTTTTGATATTATTGATGCGGCTAATTTATTAGACTCTTCAACTGATATGAATACGGTAACTTTCGATACAGAAGAAATCGATTTGGTAAGAGATTTATTTGATGAACTCGGTGAATCGGATTTAATTAACCTCGCTGCATATGTAGCAATTGAACCTGTTTTAGAAATGGCAGGGACCGTGGTTCAGTCAGTGATAACAGTGCCAGCTGATATCAACTGGAGCGATGAAATAAGTGCTATTGGTGAAATTGCCGCTACAGTACTAGCAACAGGAATTAGTATTGGTGATATCCAAAGTGGTGATGTGAATTTACTTTTAACCAATATTGCTTCGATGAATTTTACTGTTATTCTAGAATCTAGAATAGTTACTCAAGCCTTGATTAATGTTTTAAGTGGCAACTCTGAGTTAGATATTGATTTAAGTTATCTAGTTATTCCATCTGATTTAGATTGGGAAATGGAATTAGAAAATATTTTGTTAGCATTTAATGCTTTAGCTTCACAGATAGCTGATATCGATTTTGAAAATTTAGATATTACATCTTTAGTTGATTTAGATGTAGAAGCAATTAATACGATCTTTGAATCGCGTATTTTAGTTGCGACAATAACTGATTTAGTTAGAAACTTAGACCTCGGGGATATGACTTTAATTATGCCTGACTCTGTCTTTGATGAAAATGGTTATCTATTAAAACTTGAATTGCAAAATATTGTTTCTGCCGTTCATATGGCAGCTAATCAATTGGTTTGTGACCCAGGTAATACTGAGTGTGAGGAACTCGGCTTCGATATTACCAAGGCATTAACACTTGATGGTGATGATATTGATACTTTGTTAGAATCAGAGATTTTAGCAGCTACTGTAGGTAATTTAGTTTTAGAGATGGGTGGGGATGTTTTAACTGTTCCTGGCTCAGCGAAAACAGCAATTCTCGTTGATGGTGTTAATAGAGATGTTGTTTCAGAAGAAGAAATCAAAGCAGCTTTTCTAGCAATCTCAACATTAGGAATTACTAATATCGATGATATTGAAGTAGATATTTCAATTTTAAATAATCTTGCTCTTGAAGATGATCCAACAGCTCTCGATCCTGATAAGGCTGAGACTTTATTTGCTTCATTGATCTTAAATGCAACTCTTTCTTCTTACTTAATAGATTTTGCAGATCAAGTTGATGCATTTATCGTAGTTCCATATTTAGATCAAGATGAAACACCTGTAAGATTAAGCGATCCTATTGATGGTACACAGAGTATTAGTCGTACAGAGCTTACAAATATATTAGAAGCTATTTTAATTATTGATTTACAAGATATCAATAATATTGAAACCTTAGATTTAGGTGAAATATTAAGTAATGTAAATGTTTTATTGGAATCATCAATTCTCCACGCTACTGTTTCAAAGCAATTATTAGATCTTACGGATGTTGTTTCAGTTCCAATGAATGACCAATTAGGAAATCCTTTGAGAATTACTACGGGTCCTGTTGGTAATGAAACAGAATTTATTGATAAAGACGAACTTATAGCTGCATTTGATGCTTTAGAGATTTTGGGTATTACAGATATTAATAATGTTACAATTGATGTTTCAATTTTGAATAATCTAGGAACTGATGCTGATCCAACTATATTAGATACAGATAAAGCTGATACTTTGTTTGCTTCATCAATTATTAATGCTACATTAGCAAAATTCTTAATTGACTTTTCTGAACAAGAAAATGCAGTTCTTGTTGTTCCTGAACTAGATCAAGATGGAGGTACAATTAGAACCACAGATCCAGCTGATGGTACTGAGTATATTGCTCAAACAGAGTTAACTAATATCTTAGAAGCTATCTTAATTTTAGATTTACAGGATTTTGAATCAATTGACACACTTTCTTTAGATACA
>NPIE01019453.1_pt1 | contig 23470 bp, 20 predicted proteins | sample 8637661 | NCBI WGS metagenome assembly NPIE01 (sample SAMN07420842, study PRJNA396082) | bioreactor metagenome | isolation source: sample BA12 brine-fed electro-methanogenic bioreactor BA | place: Japan: Kochi | collected 2016-12-09
GGTACGAATGCTGTAATGCTTCAAACGCATCTTAGCCCCGACGTGATCCAATAATTTCGGTGAATTTTCCGAATTCGACACTGACGTATTTTGCATTTTTATTAGGAAAGGTTGTTTTTACAACTCGCTGAAAGTTTTATGATTTTAATTTTCAAAACCGAATTAGGCAACTGTTTGACGCAATATTTTGCGTCATTTAGGATGTCTAATTATAGTTAGGAGCTTCTATGCGCATTACCTCTGTCATTTCAATAATCTTAGTGACTGCCGCACTTGTAGGCTGCGTCACAACCGGCGGCTATTCCACGCAACAGCCAGTGCAAAATATTGCCTTGCTCAGCCTGGGAATGTCTAAACAGGAAGTGGCACAGGTCATGGGCACACCGGCAAGAACCGAGTTTGCCGGGTCGAAAGAGGCGTGGCATTTCTGCAGAACGGGTAGCGGCTCTGACGAGTTCGCTGTCGTTGTTTTCTCAGACGGAAAGGTTGTGGCTGCAAAAAATTACACCGTCACACTTGCCGATACCGGAGGTGCTACAGGTGATTGCTCACGATTTGTCCGGTCGGTTTTCCGGTAACGCCATTATTTGAGTGCCGAGCATTTCGGGGTACCATGTATCATGCAACTAACTAATATAACCGTCTCCGAACTCACTGGGTTGCTCGGACTTATATTCGGCCTCGTCGGCACAACCATTGGGGTTTTCAATTACTTGCGCGACAGAGGAAAACTCGTCGTTAGGTTGCAATGGGACATGGCAATTACTGGGGAGCCAGAAGAAAAGAGAGTCGGGTGTATCACCATTACCAATTCTGGCCGTCGTGCCATCTTCATGTCTCATGTTGCTCTACGGCTACCAAAAGGTGGCGAGTTCTCGCACTTCCTCATCCGTGATGCAGTGAAAGGGCAAAAGCTGTCCGAAGGTGATCCACCAGCAGTTTTCCCTGTAGTCCAAGAAGGTCTTGAACAGTACGCCCGCGAATGGAAGAGCATCCGCGCCCAAGTCAGCGACTCAACAGGGAAGGAATGGCTTTCAAAGAAAGTTTCCATTATCCCATCTTGGGCCAAGACTCCTAACATTACGGTCGAGAGGGACGCTTCGCCGCAAAGCGGCTCGCACCCCTCACCTTAACGTTAGCAAATTAAATACAAGGAGAAAGTCATGTTTAAACTCGTTTTTTTGGTTTTATTTTTTTTATCTTTNNTTTCCCAAGAAGACTCTTTTTCTTCTCCTCTGGCTGAGTATGAAATTAAATATTCAGGCTTTACTATTGCTGATACTTCTGGGCAAAGTATCAATTTATTTATTGAAATTACAAATACAAGTGCTTCTGATGGTCCCTTACTTTTCTTTTCTGATTTTAAGTTTTATAGTGATGGCTTAAGTGGTTTTAATCAATATGATCAAGGGGATGGTCTTATTGGTTTTCTCTTGTATAACTACGAATTCACAGCTGAAAACAATATATTTCCAGCTGAAATTAAACCTGATGAGACTGTTCTCATTTCATTAGGAAATATTATGTCGACAAATTATGTGCCAACCGGAACAAAATTAGACTTAAGAGGTTGGGCAGAGCTTTCAAGTCCAAATTCACTTGGAGTGATTCAATTAGCAAATATTCAAATTACTACCGTGCCAATTCCTCCATCAGGAATATTATTTTTAATATCCTCATTTTTACTTATGGCTGCAAGAAAGAAGAATGTTCTCTGTTAGTTTGAAATATATAAAAGCCTATTTCAAAGGATCTAGTGAATAGCTAAGTGTTTTGTGCTAACAAAAAAATTAACAGCGACCACAAATAAGCGGTGTGCTTTTGATAGTTCACTTTTTTATTAAAATGAATGCCACTTGGATAATTCTTCTCTTATCATTTGTGGCCCGTTATTTAGGCGTTATGCCTTTTCACCAATACGAAGTTCTATGTTTAGGCTTGAAACTGAAAATTTGATTCTGCGTGACATGCAACTCAGTGATGAGTCCTCGTTTGTGGAAATTTCTCAAGATAGTAAATATCAACGTTTCTACAGTGAATCAGATTGTGAGCCTGATAAATACCGAAAACTTACGAAGTTATTTATTGAACAAGCGCTTGAAACTCCACGAATGTCGTATCAATTAGCGATAGAAAGTAAACAAACAGGTAAATTCATTGGCACAGTTTGCCTTCGCTTGGAATCAGACAGGCAAGCATCGATGGGGGTGGGGATTTCTCGCCAATCCCAAGGTCATGGTTTGATCTACGAAGCAGCGAAAGAATTGGCGAGTTTTGGTTTCAATGAGCTTGATGTACACCGCATCTATGCAGAAACCATTAGTCAAAATTTAGCTGCAATAAGGTTGTGTAAGTCATTGGGCATGAGACAAGAAGGTTACTACCGAGAAAATCTCTTCTTCAAAGGTAGGTGGTGGGATACGGTGGTTTTAGCAATACTGCGCAGCGAATGGGGGCAGGCATAATGCGTTTAAGAGCGACTCCAACCGTGTGCCAGTTTCGCTTCGCTCAAATTTTGGCACACGGCCGTCGCACCTTAACGCGGCGTCAAGTACTATAGATTTCGTGATAAATAACGCCTTGGAACTATGAGCTTTGTTGAGGGTTCGGCAACTCGCTTGGCAACGCCGTGAAACCAACACTTAAATCATCCAAGATAATCAATCATAGCCAAAGGCTATGGTACCAAGTTAGAAAAATGGCTTCGAGGTCAAAAAGGCTAAAATATACTGCTACCCAAGCTCCAGCTTGGGAAAGTGCGTGATACGGGTTGGCCATTTTTAGCTTGATGCGTATGGGTTACCCGCCCCCCTCTCAGAATCGTACAAGCGGCTTTCCCACATCCGGCTCCTGGCTCAGTCATTCAGCAAGCCTCCATCCTTCGAAATGGATTCAGGTCCATGCGGATGCTTATGCGCAAGCTAGCCAATGCTATTCAAAGACTGGTTAAACCGGTCCCATTTAGCTCTATCAAGTCCATCCTCCACCCAAGGCCTTGTATATTTTGACGGTCGCAATCCATTTTTGCCTGACGACTTCGATCAATTCTAGGTTCGTTTGCAATGCATTTTGCTGAGCTGTCAGAACTTCCAGATAGCTGGCACGAGCCGATTTATAAAGTACCTTCGATGCTTCGATCGATTGCTTCAATACATCGCTTTGCTGTTTTTTTAGCGTGTTAATGCTTTGTAAATTCTTGATATTTGAAAGTTCATTACTGACTTCAACATATGCGTTCAATATTTTTTTCTGATAATCATACATTGCGGATAGTTGATTGGCCTTGGCGGTATTGAATTGTGCTTTCAATGCGTTTAAGTTGATCAAGGGCGCGACCAGCGTGCCCATGACTGAATAGGCAAGCGATGCGGGCGACATGAACAGAAATTCGGGATTGAATGCTTGAAAGCCCACGGCTGCTGTGATGTTGACATTGGGAAAAAAGGCGGCTTTTGCGGCTTCTAAATCGAAATTACTGGCCTTGATCTCGAATTCGGCTTGACGAATATCGGGACGGTTAGATAGTAATTCGGAAGGAATGCCCAAAGCGATTTGCTTAGGAATATCGGTAAATAGAACTTCTTTCTTTCGAGAAACAGGTTGCGGAAAGCGGCCCAACAGGAAATTGATCTTGTTTTCGGTTTCGTCGATTTTTTGCAGCGCTTCATTCTCCATGATCTGACTTTCAAGCAGTTGGGCATTGAATTGCTGCACGGCTAATTCATTTGCACGCCCCGCCTCTTTCTGCAATTTCACGACATCTAGCGCTTCCTTTTGCCTTTGTATCGTTTGCCTAATGGTTTCCAGCTCATTATCGAGCGCCAGAAGTTGATAATAAAAAATCGCGACATCCGCAACGAGATTGGAGATCACGAAATTGGTCCCTTCGATGCTCGCCAGGTATTCCGAAAGCGCAGATTTGCGCTGATTCTGTAATTTGCCCCAGACATCGATTTCCCATGATGCCATCAAGCCCAAATACATATCCGGCAAATTTTCCGGGACGGTTTGACCTGGCGTGATTTCGGTGCTGGCGTTCCCCGCGCCGTCCATCGTATAAAGCCCGAACTTGCGGACCCCTCCGCCGATATCCAGGCCGACTTGCGGCAGCAGCGCGCCGTTGGCCAGTTTCACACTGGCGCGATTGGTTTCAATGCGTTGCAGAGCGATCTGCAAGTCAAAGTTGTTCCGAATTGCGGTATCGACCAACTCCAGCAGTTGAGGGTCCGAGAAATAGTCGCGCCAGTCGATTTCGGCAATCGAGGTTTGGTCGACATGGTTGTCAAAAGTTTCAGGAATCGGATTTTCGGCTATCGATAAGTCGGTATTGAGCGCTCCGCAACCACCTATGCCAGCGCCCACGCAGATTGCTGCAATGATATTAAATACTTTGTTATTCATTGTGTTACAGGGTCTCAGTATAAGCGATTTCTTCTTTCCTATTACCGCGCAATTTGTCGGCGATGCGTGCGAAAAATACATACAAACCGGGAATGACTATGACACCGAATATTGTGCCAAAAATCATGCCACCCGCGGCCGCCGAACCTATAGTATTATTTCCGATTTCACCGGCACCCGATGCGAACATCAATGGAATGAGTCCGGCGACAAAAGCAAACGAAGTCATCAAAATGGGCCGCAGGCGCAGAGCCGCGCCTTCGATCGCGGCTTCGAACGGTGTTTTTCCAAGGCGATGTTTGATCGTGGCGAATTCGATGATCAAAATCGCATTCTTGCCTAGAATACCGATTAACATTATCATCGCGATTTGAGCGTAGATATTGTTTTCAAGGCCCATGATCATCAGGAAAAACAAGGCGCCGAAGACGCCAATCGGCAAGCTCAGGATGACTGCTAGTGGCAGTAAGAAGCTTTCGTATTGTGCTGCCAATAATAAGTAGACGAAAATCAAGCATACGAGAAAAATATAAATGGCTTGATTGCCTGCTTCAGCCTGATCCTTGGAAGAGCCGGCCCAGTCATAACCATAGCCTTTGGGAAGGCTTTGTGCAGCGACTTCTTTGATTGCGGTAATAGCATCACCGCTACTGTAACCAGGTGCCGGTTGTCCATTGATCATTGCTGACGGGTACATGTTATAGCGTGTGACTTGCTCGGGCCCATAAACCTTTTCTATGCTCAGAAAAGAGGAAAAAGGGACCATTTTTCCGGAATCGCTTTTAATGTAGAGCTTCAACAAGTCTTCCGGCTGCGCTCTATATTCGGGAAGCGCTTGAACCATGACTTTGTACATTTGCCCGAAACGAATAAAATTGGTCGCGTATTCACTACCAATGACGGTCTGAAGCGTGCTCATTGCGTTCTCGGTTGTAATGCCTTTTTGAGCGGCTTTATCCGTGTCGATCCGTAACAAAAATTGCGGAAAGCTTACATTCAACGTCGTGAATGCATTCGTTATTTCAGGGCGAGCGTTGAGTTCATCGAGGAAGACATTGGCCACATTTTGTAATTGCGCGAGGTCGTCAGAGCCTGTTTTGTCCAATAGTCTCATTTCAAAACCACTGGCATTTCCGTAGCCAGGCACGGGCGGAGGCGTAAAAAATTCAATATTGGCGTCTTTGATATGCTTGGTTTTTTGTTCCAATACGCCAATGATTTTCTTATCGGATGTCGATCTTTCCTCCCAATTTTTCAAGCTGATCAGATTCATGCCATAGACGGCGCCAGTACCTTCCGATAGCAAGCTGAAGCCGGCAAGGCTGGATACGGAACTCACCCCATCTAATTCCGATGCAATACGCTGGACTTCATCGACGGCTTTTTCGGTGCGTTCAAGCGTTGCGCCTGCCGGAGCTGTGATGTTGGCGTAAATAGTGCCTTGGTCTTCTTCTGGGATAAAACCAGAGGGTACATAAGTGCCAAGCAAACCCGCCCCAAACGAAAATGCCAATAATACGGAAAAAGTGACAAGGCTTCTGTTCGCAATCAGGCTGATCAGTTTTTTGTATTTATCCGATAGCTTGTTATATCGGTTATTAAAACCAGCAAATAATTTTTGTAACCTTGATTGATGATGCCGTTTTGCGTGATGAGTGTTTTTTAGAAACAAGCCGCATAATGCCGGTGTCAAAGTTAATGCGGTTATGCCCGAGAGTACGATCGAAATAGCCATCGTTAGCGAAAATTGCCGGTAAAAAATACCGATTGGCCCTTCCATAAAGGCGACAGGTAAAAAAACCGCCGACATGACAAGCGTGATCGCGATAATTGCGCCGCTGATTTCGCGCATCGCTTGATCGGTCGCTCTGCGTGGACCAATTCCTGAGCGCTCCATTTTGGCATGCACGGCTTCGATCACGACGATCGCATTGTCGACGACGATACCGATAGCTAGGACCAAGGCAAATAAAGTGATTAGATTGAGAGAGAATCCAATCAATTGCATGAAGAAAAACGTTCCGATCAAAGAAACCGGCACGGCGAGAATCGGTATCAGTGTCGAGCGAAAATCCTGTAGAAAGATGAATACCACGAGAGCGACGAGTACAAATGCCTCAAATAGGGTTTTGACGACTTCATGAATTGAGGCATCTAAAAATTCGGAAACATCGTAACTGAGTGTGTAGTCCATGCCAGGAGGAAACGAATTCGATTTGATGCGAGCCATAGTCTCTTTGATGTCTTTGATAACATCATTGGCATTGCTACCGGGGCGCTGTTTCAAAATAATCGCAGCGGAAGGTTGTCCGTTTTCTTTGGATAACACGTCATAGTCCAATGAATCGAATTCAACGACGGCAACGTCTTTGACCCGCAATATTTCTCCGTCTTCTCGACTTCTCAGAACGATGTTTTCATACGCTTCCTTGGTATTGAATTTACCCGTATATTTAAGAACGTATTGGAGCGTTTGTGCCTTTTTGCCCGAGCTTTCGCCGACTTTTCCCGGTGCCGCTTCTACGTTTTGCGTTTTCAGTTTTTCAACAATCTCATTTGCCGAAATGTTGTACATCAACATCTTGTCCGGTTTCAACCAGACTCGCATGGCGTATTCTCTGGAGCCCAAAATTTCGGCGAAACCGACGCCATCGATGCGCTTGAGCTCTTTCAAGACATTGATATCGGTAAAGTTATAGAGAAATTTTTCGTCTAATAAAGGATCGGAACTCAGTATGTTGATATACAAAAGCATACTGTTTTGAACCTTTTCCACGATGACACCCGACTTAATGGCTTCTTCGGGCAACTCATCAAGAACGGCGGCCACTCGATTTTGCACGTTGACTGAAGCGACTTCCGGATCCGTACCTGCTTTGAAAATGATTTGAATCACACTGGTGCCATCGTTTCCGGATACCGAGGACATGTATGACATTCCCGGTACACCGTTGATTGCCCTCTCCAGAGGGGTAACTACTGCTTTGACGACAGTTTCGGCATTGGCCCCAACGAATTTTGTCGTTACATTGACTTCAGGCGGAGCGATCTCCGGAAATTGTGTAATGGGTAGTTGAAACAAGGATAATAAACCCAGCAGAGTAATTAGAATCGATATTACGATGGACAGTACCGGGCGATGAATGAATTTGCTCGTCATATGCGTTTATGGATCAAATTAAAGGTTATCGTGCGGTCATGACTGTATTTAAATCGACCAGAACGGCGTTGATTTTAGCGCCGTCTCTGATATTTTCGACGCCTTCGAAAAGTATTTTTTCATCCTTGGACAAACCGGATTCGATGACATAAAAATCATCCAGGCGCATTTGAAAGGCGACATTTCTTTGCTCGGCAACTCCTTCGGCGTTGATTACAAAAACATATAATTTGTCTTGAATTTCGAAAGTCGACTTTTGAGGTATCAACAAAGCCTGTTCGAGCGGTTTGTCGACGACAACCTTACCACTAGCGCCATGCCTCAATAGACCTTCCGGATTTGGAAATCTTGCCCTAAATGCGATATTACCGGTTTCGGGATCGAGCTCGCTTTCGATCATTTCAATTTTACCTATGTGTTCATAGAGTTGATGATTGGCGAGTTTAAGGCGGACGCTTTTCATTTCAGCCTCACCATGCATCACATAGTTCAAGTATTCGATTTCGGATTGATTGAAGTAGGCGAAAATCTCGGTATTATCGGAGATCGACGTCAGCATGTCGCTCTCGTTGATAAGGCTGCCGACTTTATTCGGAATACGGTTGATCGTACCGGAGAAAGGGGCTCTGATTTTTGAAAATGAGATGTAGAGGGCTTCTTCTTCTTTTTTAGCCAACGCCTCTTCCACGTCAGCTCTCAATGCTTCGATTTTGGCCTTGGCAACATCGAGCTCGGTTTTCGAAATAATGTTCTTTTCAACCAACAGCTTTACATTGTTCAATTCAACTTCTGCCGCTTTCAAATCGGCAATCGCATTTTTATGAGCGGCAATGGCTTTTTTTAGGTCTTTTTCAAACTCGGATGCATCCAACGTAAACAGTAATTGATCTTTTTGAACTTCTTCTCCTTCGTCGACATGAATTTTTTGCAAATAACCTTTCAGTCGACTTCTCAGCTCGACATATTTAACCGAATGAATCTCGGCGACATACTCATGGCTGTAATTCATGTCTTGGATTAGCGGAGAAACAACCTGATAAGTATCGGCCTTCAATTCTTCTTGAGGCGAGTTACAAGATAATAAGATTAGGGAAATTGCAGTAAATAATAGTTTTTTGAAGTGCATTGGTGAAAAAACTGACTTTTGTCGAGTGTATGCTTAATACTTGATAGCGAAATAGATAAAATGAGGCAACAATAGGTTCGGTAAATTCAAAATATTTGTTCGCTGTTCGGTTGCTCATGCGATTCAATCCCAATAGAGAGGTATACGGATTGAGCCTTTAACATAAGGTTTTCTTTTTGTAAGGACATGAAAAATTTTTTTCGGTTTAACAATAAAGCTGATTGGGCTTCTTGCCAGGTTAAAGGAAAAAAACTTTCCATTAGGGGATTGGGTTTTGTATTTAGATTGAGAATTAATCGATACATCAAAATATCAATAATAATTTCAACAATATAAACTCGAGACTCACTATTAGCAGTGGGATGTGAAAGATGAATTAGACGAGTATCATGAGGCTGCGTGAACAATCAGGCCAGTTTCGTTTACGCTAAAGCACTAAAACGATGCATTGATTTTAGTCGTTACATGAGACATACAATCAAGATCATTACCTTGGAAAGAAATTAACCACGGCAATCTCATCATTGTTGTCAATTTGATGTTTGTATAAATATACCAAAATTCGGCACCGGAGTGTCCGTCAAAGGACCCCGTAATCCACCCAGCACTTACATTATCCAAGATAGTTAACCATAACTAATGGACTATGGAATTTAGGTGCAGGGTTTACGGCATCCTGCCAAGCGAGTTACCGAACCCGCTACAAAATGCATAGTTCCAGGAAGTTATTTTCACGAAATCCTAATCCAACCTCGATTCATGAGCTCGATCAAACCTTTTTTACAAATTCCGATTTCAATTTCATCGCGCCGATACCGTCGATTTTACAATCGATATCGTGATCGCCTTCGACCAACCGGATATTTTTGACCTTTGTGCCGACTTTAACGACAAGAGACGAACCTTTTACCTTGAGGTCCTTGATCACCGAAATCGTATCGCCATCTTGCAATATATTGCCATTGGCGTCTTTGATTATCCGGTCTTCGTTTCCGCTACTGTCCTCCGAGTCTTGCGACCATTCATGTCCGCACTCCGGACAAATGTACATGCTTCCATCGATATAAGTGTATTCAGAGTTGCACTGCGGACAATTTGGTATTTCGCTCATCTTCGTATTGTATTTATTTGATTATTTTGGCTAGGAGCCTGTTGAAAAAGAACTCGACACGTTCGTCTTAATCTTCGGGCTGCTTCCTTTTTGATTGAAAAAACGGCTGATAATCAAAAGATCAGTGGTATGTTTGCCAACATTCTCGTCAAACATACCACATACCTAATGATCATGTGGACACTCTCAACACTTCGGGTAATGAAAGTACCCGGACTGATTAAGGTTTAGAAAATATGATCACGAGTTATACCTTTCACACTTCAAATTTCGGCAGTGTTTAAGGAGACGCCGGGGTGCCCTACAATGATGATATGGGTATAACTCAAATCCGTAATCGGAAAGTGCTTTGCGGCACTATCCTTTAGGCCCTAAAACATCATCGGGATCGCCCTCATAAGGCGTGGCATAACTACATTCCTTTTGCGGGCACACTTTTTCGGTACCCCGGCGCTTGGTGGTTTTTAGTGTCAAAATAGGCCAATTACATTCCGGGCAATTTTCTTGAACCGGGGCATTCCATATTGCATAACTGCATTTCGGATACTCTGAACAGGAATAAAAAATCTTGCCGTTTCTGGATTTACGCTTAAGCAAATTGCCTTTTTTGCATTGCGGGCACTCGACGCCGGTATCGACCGGCTTTTCGAGCGGCTCGATGTGTTTGCATTTCGGGTAAGCACTGCAGCCAATAAATTTACCGTAACGTCCGGTTTTAATTACCAACGGCGACTCACACTTCGGACAAACGCGCCCTTCGACGACTTCCGGCTCGGACGATTTACTGGCGTCTTCGTTCAAGTTGCGCGTATAGGAACATTCGGGATAATTGGTGCAACCGATAAAGCGTCCATTCCGTCCCAGCCTAATCGACAAAGGACTGCCGCATTCCGGACATTTTTCATCAATCGCCTCTTGCGTGACATCCTTGCGCTGTACGCTTTCTTCTTTTTCATGAATCAGCGTATTGAAAGGCTCCCAGAAAGAGCGCATCAATGGAATCCAGTCTTTTTCACCTCGCGAAACCGCATCGAGCTCATCTTCTAGGTTCGCGGTGAAATCATAGTCGACGTATTTATTGAAATGCTCGGTCAAAAATTTATTGACGATACGACCCACATCGGTCGGATAAAAGCGCTTGCTTTCCAACGTGACATAATCGCGGTTTTGCAATGTCGAGATGATCGATGCATAAGTAGAAGGTCGACCGATACCGAATTCTTCGAGCGCCTTGACCAAGCTGGCCTCGCTGTAGCGCGGCGGCGGTTCGGTAAAATGCTGACCGGCGATGATATCATTGAGCGGTACTGGGCGCCCTTCTTCGAGTGACGGTAAAAAATTCTCTTTGTCATCACCTTCGGCAGTGTCGTCCTTGCCTTCCAGGTACACGGCCATGAAGCCCGGATCGGCGATCGCCGATCCGGTTGCCCGAAATACATTACGTTCATTGCCACAATGCAGATCGACTGCAACGGTATTAATCGTCGCATGAATCATTTGGCTCGAGATCGTACGTTTCCAAATCAAGTCGTAAAGCTTGAATTGTTCGGGGCTCAAAAATTTTTGCAGATCGGCCGGAATACGTCTCGCCGAAGTCGGACGTATCGCTTCGTGCGCTTCTTGGGCGTTTTTGGATTTAGTCTTGTACTCGCGCGGGCTCTTCGGCACATTTTTAGCGCCGTATTTTTCGGCGATCAATTCGCGGATTTCGGCGATGGCTTCGGCAGCAAGATTAACCGAATCGGTACGCATATAGGTGATCAAACCAACCGTCTCACCACCGATATCGATGCCTTCGTACAACTGCTGCGCGACCATCATCGTGCGCTTAGTCGTAAAACCGAGTTTACGCGCGGCTTCTTGTTGTAACGTCGAAGTAATGAACGGCGGCGCAGGATTACGTTTACGCTGCTTTTTTTCGACCTTCGCGACCAGCAGTTTACCATCGGCAGCATCGAGCAAGGTTTGCTTGACCTGTAGCGCACGCTGCTCATTGTCGATAGTAAACTGCTCGACTTTTTCACCGTCGAACTGCGTCAATTTGGCCTTAAAGGCTTGAGCATCCGCACTCAGATCGGCGTCGATCGACCAGTATTCCCGGCTCTTGAATGCCTCGATTTCCAGTTCGCGTTCGACGATCAAACGCAATGCAGGGCTCTGCACGCGTCCTGCCGATAAACCCCTGCGGATTTTTTTCCACAATAGCGGCGACAGATTAAAGCCTACCAAGTAATCCAGGGCACGACGCGCCTGCTGCGCATTAATCAAATCGATCGACAGTTCGGACGGATGCGCAATCGCCTCGGTGACCGCTTTTTTGGTGATCTCATGAAAAACGACGCGATGAACCGGCTTATCCTTGAGCAGTTTTTTATCCTTGAGCAATTCGTATAAATGCCAGGAGATCGCCTCACCTTCCCTGTCCGGGTCGGTTGCAAGATAAAGCGCTTGAGCTTGCTTGACAGCCTTTGTTATCGCTTGAACATGGCGCTGATTCCGATCGATGATTTCATATTTCATCGCGAAGTCATGCTCGGGATCGACTGCGCCTTCTTTCGGGATCAGGTCGCGAACATGGCCGTAAGAGGCCAGCACGTGAAAATCCTTGCCGAGATATTTTTCAATGGTTTTGGCTTTTGCAGGCGATTCTACAATAACGAGATTATTACTCATTCAGTTAGGAAAATACGATTAGTGTAAGTAAGCCGGGATGAGATCATAGACAATGTCCTCCATTCTTGAGAATGCGATTTCCTCGTCGGGCTGACTGAGCAACACCATCAGTACGATCCATTTCAATTTTTCCAGTGAAATTTCTTCATTTTCTAATGCCATCGCGCGATCGATTACGATTTCCCGGTTGGCATGCGATAAGATGCCGCTGTGTTCAATGAACATCAGAAAATTACGGCACTCCAAATCCAGTTTTTCTTGTTCCTGACTGGAAAAAATCCGAAATGCGGTCGGTACCGTCGGCGTAATCTGCCCTTGCAGGCTAAGCGATTCGAGCCAATCAAAAGCCTTGACCACTTCGATTTGATCGAATCCCGCTTCTTCCAACTCTGTTTTTATCAACTCGTTATCCGGTAAGATATCGATCTCATCTTCCATATAGTTTTCAAACAGATACATAATTACATCAAAAATATTTTCTTTCATAGCGGGTCTTCTTTAAAAAAGTTTCTATACGGAACCCCTTCACTCCGTGAGGGGGTTCCTTTTTGGAATCGATCCGATTCCTCCGTTTTCTAAGCCGGTATCGGCAAAAAACGGCAGCACGTCCTGTACTGCGCCGTCATGCGGCGTTTATTTGATTCGGGTATAACAACCTCCCGAAACGGATTCTACGTAACCTTGCAATTCCAAAACCAGCAACATCGACGATATGACTTCGACCGGTAATTCGGTATTTTCCACCAAACTATCAATGGAAGTGGGACTGAACATAATTAGATTCAATAATGTTTGCTGCTCGAGGTCAAGCGTTGTTTGTCTCAATTCCGTAAAAATATTTTCATCCTTCTGATTATACTGATTTAATTCTTCAAGAATATCGCGCGCGGTTTCAACGAGTTTTGCACCCTCCCGGATCAAAGCATTACATCCTCTTGCCAAGGGGTTATGAATCGAGCCCGGAATCGCGAACACTTCTCGGTTCTGCTCCAAAGCCATGCGCGCAGTAATCAAAGAACCGCTTTGCTTGGCCGCCTCCACTACTAGTAGTCCGATACACAAACCGCTGATAATTCGGTTACGCCTAGGAAAATGATCGGCTTTCGCCCCAGTCCCGGGAGGAAACTCTGAAATCATTGCGCCATGATTCACAATTTCAGTCGCCAATGCTCTATGACGCGCCGGATACACTCTATCTAAGCCGGTCCCCGCTACGGCAATCGTGTAACCTTGAGCTTGCAAGGCGCCTTGATGCCCGGCGGCATCGATACCCAAAGCCAATCCGCTGGTGATCACAAAGCCTTCTCTTGCCAAGGCTTTAGCAAATTCGGTGGCGGTTTCGACACCTAAATGGGAAGGATTTCGACTACCTACGATCGCTATTTGCGGAAACGCCAAAATATCCGGATTTCCTCTAATAAACAATAGTGGCGGCGGATCAGCGATTTCTTTTAACTGCGTTGGATAACAAGGGTCGGCTAAAGTCACCGCCAAATGCCCAGGTTGCTCCAACCAACGCAAATCTTGCTCTACCGTTGTCCAATCGGGATTGCGTATCGCTTGAACGACCGAATCCTTTAGCCCGAGAGCGGCCAATCCACTGCTTGACTCGGAAAACAATTGCTGAGGAGTATGGCTATCGAGCGTTTTAAGAAACGACCGACAGCCAAAACCCGGCGTGCGCAATAAGGCAAGCCAGTATTTGATATCGAAGGAAATTTGAAAATTTTTCAGGGGGTTTGAACTTTATCTAATATGTGAATCGCTTGACGCGCATCCATTACCAACGCATAACTAATCCGATCGAAGGTTCGGAAAATCATCAAGGTTCCGGCCAACTCATTGGGTAATTGAATCATATCGTTCCTTATTTTACTAAAAGGATCTCTAACGGACTTCCCTTTCTTGTAAATATCGAGCACATGCCCGACTTTCAGGCCATCCGATGCACCCTTATCGATAGCAACGACATTATAGCGCCCAATTTGAGTAACGCCATCCAGCACACTAATAATACTACCTTGTATTTCGGTTTCCGGCGACTTAGGAAAGTAATGCAGAGTAAAATCGCCTTCTTGGTGCGGCATTAGCCTGTCGCCCATGCGAATCTCGCTAGTCGAACGCGTAACAAGCAGCGTTGCAGGATCGCCGGGCTCTTGTAGCGTCGTATTTGCAACAAACTTTGCTTCATAACCCAAAACTTCTTTGGTCTCGGCACTGACGAAAGTATCGCCTTTACGATAAATCGTATAGGTCAAGCTTTCCGGCTTTTTGATCGCACGAACATAAACACGATCGCCCGGGCCCGCGACTAGATGTTCGCCTGCGAAATCGATGACATAAGGCGAGTTTTCCAAATCATCCTGCCCAACTACTCGCGGCGAGGCCAAATATTTGGCAATTTTTTCGGAAGGAATTAACTCGATCGCGTCGACGAGATCCATTTCACGAATACGAGGATAGAGCTTAACTTCTCTTGACGAGCCTAAATTACCAGTGAATTCGGATGGCGACAAACTTAAGCGGGGCTTACCATCGACTTCGGAAAAATAAATGGTATCGCCCGGATAAATCAAATGCGGATTATCGATTTGTGGATTACCTTCCCAAATTAAAGGCCATTGATGAGGTTTTCGCAAAAATCTTCCCGAAATATCCCACAATGTATCGCCCTTAACTACGGTATATTGGCCCGGGTGCGAAGGATTGACTTCTATTTCCTGCGTCCAACCGGTTATGCTAACTGCTAACGAAACGATCAATCCAAAAATTTGTCGAAAAGCCATAGAGAGTTCCTGAAACTAGAGATCCGGTAATCTGAAAATATACTGTGCGCGGTCGCAAGAGCGGTTTTCTGAAGCGCTCTTGCGACCGATAGCGGCGTTACCGACATGAATGTAGGTAGAGGGCATGATCAGGAGCGGAACGGAAGCATTACGAAAACAGTTACATAGCTTAGCTTAACGTCTGTTTTCAGGCCTTGTTACCGAACAAAATCGCATTGCTATCGAAGCCGCAAAAGCGGCAGCGCGAAATATATGCTGTCTGAATTCAAAGTTTAGATGAATTCATATAAAATTCCAGCATTGTAAAATTGTAATATGATAGTGGAGAAATTGTTGAGCATTCTAACTATACTCGAGTTCCCTGATGAGCGCTTGCGTAAAAAGGCGACTCCGGTCGAAACGGTCGATGCCGATATCGGAAAACTCGTCGACGATATGTTCGAAACCATGTACGAAGCTCGCGGCGTCGGTTTGGCCGCGACTCAAGTCAACGTTCACAAGCGAGTCATTGTAATTGACGTCAGCGAGGAGAAGAAATCTCCGCTGTGTCTAATCAATCCTGAAATCCTTGCTAAGGACGGCATCGAAGAAACCGAAGAAGGTTGTTTGTCGGTTCCCGGTTTTTTCGAAACAGTCAAACGCGCCGAACACATCAAAGTACGCGCCCTCAATCGCGACGGCGAATCATTTGAATTCGAAGCCGAGGATCTGTTAGCTGTCTGTGTGCAACACGAAATGGATCACTTAGAAGGCAAGTTGTTCGTCGATTATATTTCGCCGCTGAAACGCCAAATGATTAAAAAGAAACTGAATAAAATTCATCGATTGGAACAAAAAGCCTCATGAAAATCGTTTTCGCCGGCACCCCTGAATTTGCCGTGCCTACGCTACGCATGCTGATTGACTCAAACCATCAAATTTGCGCGGTGTATACTCAACCTGATCGCCCCGCAGGACGCGGACGGCAATTGAAACCAAGCCCTGTCAAGGAACTGGCTATACAATCCGGCATTCCGGTTTTACAGCCGGAATCTCTTAAACCCGATCATCACTTTCAACAACTGGCGGCGTTCGAACCGGATTTGCTGATCGTGGTCGCCTACGGCATGCTTCTGCCGCAGAGGGTGCTGGATTTGCCGACATTCGGCTGCATCAACGTACATGCTTCATTACTACCGCGCTGGCGCGGCGCCGCGCCGATTCAAAGAGCCTTGATCGCTGGCGACGAAAAAACCGGTGTCACGATCATGCACATGGCGCTCAAATTGGATGCCGGCGACATGCTACATAAAGAAGAATATCGTATTACCCCCAAAGACACGGCGGGCGATCTGCATGACAACTTGGCTAAACTGGGTGCGCTCGGCATGAGCAAAGTTTTACCGGATATTGAAGATAATACGCTACATCCGGAAAAACAGGATGAAAGCCAAGTCACTTATGCCGCGAAGCTGGAAAAAAGCGAAGCGAATCTAAACTGGAACGAATCTGCCGAACAATTGGATCTAAAAATCAGAGGCTTCAATCCGTGGCCGGTCGCTCAAACGAACTATAAAGATCAAGTTTTACGAATCTGGCTAGCCGAACCGCTCGGCGGTCGAACCGATGCGGAACCCGGTACGCTGCTCAAAAACGGCAAACACCTTGAAGTCGCCACCGGCGACGGATTGCTCCGCCTGCTTGAAGTCCAACTACCCGGCGGCAAACGCATATCTGCCTCCGCCTTTATGAATGCGCACGATGTAGCTGCGCAAAGCCTGGGTTAATCCTCTGTGAACCTAAGAAACCTCTCGGCCCGGATTGTGAGCCGGGTATTGAAGGAAGGCCAATCGCTAACCGCAGCCCTCGAACAATCGACCGGCGCGATCGAGTCGGCCAATGACAAGGCTTTCGTTCAAGCGCTATGCTATGGTGTCATTCGTGAATTTTACCGGCTCGACTTTCTGCTCGGACAATTATTGAATAAACCAATCAAAGACGATGAGATCAAGGCCTTAGCCATTATCGGTCTTTATCAGCTCGAATACATGCGCGTTAAAGCCCATGCCGCAGTTTCCGAAACGGTTTCGGCAGCTCCGCGAAAAAAAGCTTGGGCAAAACCGCTGCTCAACGCCATCATGAGAAACTATCAAAGACGCAGAGATGAATTACAATCGCTGGCCGACAACGACCCGGTAGCGGCAAGCAATCATCCGCAGTGGCTAATCGATACGATCGGCTCAAATTGGCCGGAACAAGCCAGACACCTATTGGTCGAAAACAACCTTCAGGCACCAATGACTCTGCGCGTCAATTCAGCACGCATCGGCCGACCCGAGTATAAAGAGCTACTAGCCGCCGCCCAACTCGGTGCAATCGAGACTTCCGAGTGCCCTTCCGCGCTCATCCTTGAGCGGCCGGTCCCGGTCGAACAATTGCCTGGATTTTCCGAAGGCTTAGTTTCGGTACAAGACCTCGCTGCGCAATTTTCGGCCGGATTACTGGACCTAAAACCGAACCAACGAGTGCTCGATGTCTGTGCTGCCCCCGGCGGCAAATCAGCACATATTCTGGAAATGCAAGCGAATTTATTCGGGCTCACGGCGATCGACATCGATGCCAATCGCATGCAAAAAGTCCGAGATACTTTACGGCGCTTGAGGCTCGATGCCGAATGCATTGTCGCGGACGCTTCCCAACCTAACGACTGGTGGGATGGTGTTCGGTACGACCGCATTCTACTCGATGCGCCGTGTTCAGCACTTGGGGTAATACGCCGACATCCGGACATAAAATTACTGCGCAAACCCGGCGATATAGCCCCATTACAACTACTCCAGCAAAAGATCCTCGAAGCCATATGGCCTTTGTTAGCCCCGGGCGGCTTACTGGTTTATGCGACGTGTTCGATTTTGAAGGAAGAGAATGAACTACAAATCCGAAGGTTTTTAAATCATCACCAAGATGCTACGGAATGGCCTATTGATTTTAACTGGGGCATGGCAAGACCACATGGCAGGCAAATATTGACCGGCAGTCAGGCAATGGACGGATTTTATTATGCGCGTATTCGTAAGCACTAACCGCCTACTTTCGATAAGCTTATGGATCGCGCTACTCGCCGGACTACTGGCTCGACCGGCTTTTCTTCACGCGGACGACTCGAAGATTGAAGTCCGAAGTATCGACTTCGCATTGAGAGACGGCCAATATTACTTATCCGCAGATATCCACTATCAATTGACTCAAACCGCTCGCGAAGCACTGCAAAAAGGCATTCCTTTATACTGGGACGTGTTGATTAAAGTCGTTCGCGAACGTACTTGGATTTGGAATAAAACCCTGGTCGATTTCAAAATTCGTTACCGCATTCAATATCACGCCTTATTAAACCACTACCGAGTCACTAATATCACTTCCTCGGACAGCACGAGTTATGCATCGCTTTCCGCGGCATTAGCCGGCATGTCGACAATTCGTAACATTGCCGTACTCAATGAAGGCGATATCGCTGAGGACGAAAGCTATCAGGTCGGCGTCAAGACTCGTTTCGACCGCGAAGCACTACCCTTGCCGCTACGCCCCGCCGCATACATCAACCCGCAGTGGTATTTATCAAGCGATTGGTTACAATGGCCCGTGCAAAAATGAGATTTCCCCTTGCCCCGTTAATTGCGGTGCTGTTCGGATTGGTTTTGCTGTCTTTGCAATTAATGAGTTCGGCAACCCAAGAATCCTCGCAACTCAACGAGATGTATTCATCTTTGCTGATTATCAATGCACTGGGCTCGGTCGTCTTGTTGGGGTTGATCGGCGTCAACATCGTCTCGCTTACCCAACAGCTCAAAAAACGCGAAGCAGGGTCTAAGCTAACGATTCGCATGGTCTCGCTGTTCGTACTATTGGCGCTGGCGCCCGCCAGCATCGTTTTTTTCTTTTCGATGCAATTTTTACATCAGGGTATCGATAGTTGGTTCAATGTCGAAATCGACCGGGCGATGGAGGACTCGCTTGAACTCAGCCAAGCCTCCCTTGACCAACGGATGCGCTGGCATTTACGGCAGACACAGCAACTCGTCGACCAACTGTACGAAACCAAGTCCGAAACGCAACGCATGGACGACCTGGAAAAAATACGCGCCCAAGCCGGTGCAGCAGAAATGACTTTGTTTTCCAGGCAAGGTCGCATCATTGCTTCGAGCAGCATCAACCCCGGCGATATTATCCCTCATCTTCCCGACGAACATGCCTGGCTGAACGTGCGCCGCAACGACCATTATGTCGCGCTCGACTCGACCAAGGAAGAACAGCTGCGGGTACACGTCATCGTCGCTGTCAGTACTCAAGACATTCAATATCTTCAGGCATTGTACCCGATCCCGCTTAGAATTATGGACCTAGCCGATTCGGTCGAATTCGCATTCGTGCGCTACCAGGAAATGAATTTTCTACGGGATTCGTTGAAACTAAGCTTTTCGCTAGCCTTATCGCTGGTATTGTTGATGAGTCTATTAGCGGCGATCTGGGTCGCATTTATCAGCATCAGAAACATCGTCGCGCCGGTCAAGGAGCTAGTCAAAGGCACGCAAGCTATCGCAGCGGGCCATTACAACCAACAGCTTCCGGTTCTGACCCAGGACGACTTGGGGTTTCTGGTTATCTCGTTCAACGACATGGCCCAACGTATCGCCAAGGCCCGCGACGAAACCCGTCTGGCCGGCATCGAAGTGGAGAATCAACGCGCTTATCTGGAAACAATTCTAGCCAACCTGACGGCCGGCGTGATAAGTTTTGACAAGGATTTTAGAATCCGCACGGCCAACCAGGCCGCCTACCGTATCTTTCATCTACAAGTCAGCGGATTTTACGGGCAAACTTTGTTGGACTTGTCAAAAGAGCACTCGGATTTAGCCGATCCTTTGCGAAAAATTCAACATTTGCTTGAAAATGCCGAGGATATTTGGGAGCAACGCATCGCCTTCCTGGGTCCCAACGGCCTGCAAGAACTGTTATGCAGAGGAACCCCGCTCTACTCGCCCGAAGGCCGTAGCATAGGAGCTGTCGTCGTGTTCGACGATGTCACCGACCTAATACAAGCGCAAAAAAATGCCGCGTGGGGTGAAGTCGCCCGGCGCCTGGCTCACGAAATCAAAAATCCGCTAACGCCAATACAACTATCGGCCGAACGCCTGCAACACAAGCTCGCCAATGAATTGCAACCAAAATCGCTTGCGATATTACAGCGCTCCACCGAAACCATCGTCCAGCAAGTCGAAGCGATGAAAGAAATGGTGGATGATTTCTCCGAGTATGCCAGAGTCTCTAAAAAGCAAACCGAGCACATCAACCTGCCGTCGCTAATACAGGAAGTTCTAGCCCTTTACGCCTCACAGGGCGGTGCGAAATTTACCACTTCGGTCGAAGAAGAGATTATGATGATCAACGCTGACCGAATCAGTATTCGACAGGTTCTGCACAACCTGATAAAAAACGCCTTAGAAGCCACTGAAAAAAATGGCAACGTAAAAATCACAGTGTCTAACCGATTTAAAAATAATGCCCGGTTCGTCGAAATGGCTTTTCATGATGACGGCCTAGGCATTAAAGAAGAACATTTGGATAAAATATTCGAACCTTACGTGACAACCAAGGCAAAAGGTACCGGCTTAGGACTCGCCATCGTCAAAAAAATTATCGAGGAACACGGCGGAGCCATTTGGATCGATACAGGTTATAAAGCCGGGGCGGGCTTCGTGATCCAACTCCCAGCCGTATAACGTTATTACTTACTTAAATTATGAATGCAAAAGCAGCACACATCTTAGTGGTCGACGACGAACCGGATATTCGTCGACTGGTTCATGAAATCCTGGAAGACGAAGGCTACGAAGTCAGAACCGCTGAAAACGCAGCCCAAGCTAGGCGATTAAAGAACGAAAAAAACCCGGATTTGATCTTACTGGATATCTGGATGCCCGACACAGACGGGATAACGCTCCTTAAGGAATGGATCGCCGAAGGCGGTTTTGCCTCGCCGGTGGTGATGATGTCCGGTCACGGATCAGTCGAATCCGCCGTTGAAGCCACGCGACTAGGCGCTTATGACTATCTTGAAAAACCGTTGTCTCTGGCCAAATTATTGTTGATCGTCGAGCGGGCACTTGAATCTCGTCAATTGCAAACCGAACTGCCTGTTCCGAAGGCATACCAAACATTGGATTTCGAACCGGTCGGGAAAAGCGCAACGGTTGCCCGAATTAAAGAACAACTGAAGCGTCTCGCGCAACACGATACCCGCGTCCTGTTCGTCGGCGATGCCGGTGTCGGTAAAGAACTCTATGCGCGTTATCTACATAACAATAGCGTACGACGGGACTGGCCGTTTGTCGACGTCGCGGTCGGTAGTCTTTCCCCTGAAAACTCGGTAATCGAATTTTTCGGCAAGGAAGAAAACGGCAAAGTGATGCCGGGGTTGCTGGAACAGGCTCACGGCGGAACCTTGTTCCTTTCGGAAATCGCCGGCATGGACAAGGAATCGCAATTAAGACTACTCAGCGCATTGGAATCTCGATCCTTTTTGCGTAGCGGAGGCATCCAATCGGTCAGCGTCGACGTCAGGATCGTCACCTCGACCCGAGTCTCGCTCGAAGAAGAAGTCAAGGCAGGCAGGTTTCGACGGGATTTGTATTATTTGCTCAACGAAGTCACGATGGAAATTCCGCCGCTACGCGAACATAGCGAGGATGTACCGGCTCTGCTCGGGTTCTATGTCGATCATTTCATGAATCAGGAAAAGCTACCGTTTCGAAAATTTTCAATGGCGGCCCAAAATTATTTAAGGAATTACAGTTGGCCCGGCAATGTGCGCGAACTGAAAAACCTGGTTCAACGCTTGATGATACTCGGCGTCGGCGACGATATGGAACTCGACGAAGTCAAAGGCGCATTGGGCGCAGTGGTCGAACAAACCAGCGGCAGCTCGTTGGTACCGGAGTTTTATAACTTGCCGCTGAAAGAGGCACGGGAACACTTCGAAAAAGCCTATCTCGAATACCATTTCGAAAAATCCGGCGGCAGCGTTGCCAAACTCGCTTCGATCATCGGCATGGAACGGACGCATTTATACCGTAAATTACACGCATTGAATATCAAGCTATAGAAAAACAAAGCCCAAAGTAAGACAGCGCATAGGTTAACCTTCAGAAACAATAAATAAACTTGAAAAAACCTAGCGACTCTAGTAACATCCCCAGTCTTTTATTGGGTCCTAACAGAATAAACAGTAACGATGAAAACTTTTAGTGCAAAGCCAGCAGAAGTTAAGCGCGATTGGTACGTAGTTGATGCAGAAGGGAAGACGCTAGGTCGGCTTGCCACTGAAATTGCGCGCCGTCTTCGCGGAAAACACAAACCCGAATACACACCGCACGTCGATACCGGCGACTATATCATTGTCGTTAACGCTGAAAAAATCGCAGTGACCGGCAATAAAGAAAAAGACAAGATATATTACCGCCACACAGGTTATATCGGGAATATGAAATCCGTTAACTTAGGCAAACTCAGACAAACCTTCCCAGACCGTATTATCAATACAGCCGTGCAAGGCATGTTACCAAAAAATCCATTGGGCCGCGCAATGTTCAAGAAATTGAAAGTTTATGCGGGTCCTGAACACGATCATCAGGCTCAACAGCCGAAAGTTTTAGAAATTTAAGCGGGTAGATCATGGCAGCAGCTCAGTATTATGGAACAGGCCGTCGTAAAAGCGCTATAGCGCGCGTTTACGCAACCTCCGGAACCGGTAAAATCACTATCAACAGTCAAAGCATCGAGCAATATTTCGGACGGAAAACCGACCAAATGATTTCTCGCCAACCGCTAGAATGCGTTGATATGACCGACAAATTCGATATCAATGTCATCGTCAAAGGCGGCGGACCTTCCGGTCAAGCCGGCGCAATACGTCACGGACTTGCCCGAGCGTTGATGGAATACGACGAAGCGCTGCGCCCCTCCCTTAGAAAAGCAGGATACGTCACTCGCGACGCACGCATAGTAGAACGTAAAAAAGTCGGCTTGCATAAAGCCAGAAAACGTCCTCAATACTCCAAACGTTAATCGCTCACCCGATTACCGAACCCAAAAAGGCCGTATTCATCGAATACGGCCTTTTTTATGCCCAATGCCCAAACCGCAGGTACCATGCACGGTAAGCGGTAAGCGGTAAGCGG
>NPIE01011587.1_pt1 | contig 23460 bp, 5 predicted proteins | sample 8637661 | NCBI WGS metagenome assembly NPIE01 (sample SAMN07420842, study PRJNA396082) | bioreactor metagenome | isolation source: sample BA12 brine-fed electro-methanogenic bioreactor BA | place: Japan: Kochi | collected 2016-12-09
AGATCGACACCGACATCCGCGACATCGGCCCGAAAACGTACGCGCGAGTTTTTGAACTGCTGCTCCGCCTCAAGGCCAACTACATCTGGCCCGCCATGCACGCCTGCACCCAGGCCTTCAACAGCTATCCCCAGAACAAGCACGTGGCCGACGACTACGCCATCGTCATGGGGGCCTCGCACTGCGAGCCCATGCTCCGCAACAACGTCACCGAGTGGAACCACCGCACGATGGGCGCGTGGGACTACGAGACCAACCGCGACGGCGTCTACAAGTACTGGGAGGACCGCGTCGAGGCCAACGGCCGGTTCGAGAACCTCTACACCGTCGGCATGCGCGGCATCCACGACTCCGATATGCCCGGGGGCGGGTCGCTCGCGGACAAGCGCCGCCGGCTCGAGCGCGTCATCCGCGACCAGCGCGAGATCCTCGCACGGCACGTCAACGCCGACCCGGCCGACGTGCCCCAGATCTTCTGCCCCTACAAAGAAGTGCTGGCCATCTACGCCGACGGTCTCGACCTGCCCGACGACATCACCATCGTCTGGCCCGACGACAACTTCGGCTACATCCGCAACCTCTCCGCGCCCGCGGAGCGACGGCGATCCGGCGGCTCGGGCGTGTATTACCATCTCTCGTACCTCGGCCAACCGGAGGACTTTCTCTGGATCGCCTCGACCTCGCCCGCGTTGATCGCCTACGAGATGGGCAAAGCGTACGCCTTTGGAGCGGATCGCGTCTGGATCTTCAACGTCGGCGACATCAAGCCGGCGGAAGTGGAGATGGAATTCGGACTGCGCCTGGCGTACGACATCAACAGCTACCCCCCGCAGCATGCGCTGGATTTCATCGAGGACTGGGCCGCCCGCACCTTCGGCCCCGCCCACGCCGAGGCCATCGCGGCCGTCGAGAAAGCGTACTATCGCCTCACCCAGCAGGCCAAGCCGGAACACATCAATCGCGTGCCCTTCACTTCGGCCGAGCGCGCACGCCGTCGCGCCGAGTACCGGGCCATCGTCGAGCAGGCCGACGCGATCAACGCCCGCCTCGACCCGAAGTACCGCGACGCGTTCTTCCAGCTCGTGCTCTACCCGGTGAAGTGCGCCGCCGAGATGGACCGCAAGCACACCTGCATGGCCGAAGGCGACGCCAACGGCGCCCTCGATGCCCACTACGCGATCCGGGAACTCACCGGCTACTACAACCAGCGCGTCGCCGGCGGCAAGTGGAACGGCATGATGAACGCCAATCCAAACGCCAGGCCGGTCTTCGCCCTGCCCTCCGCCGAGCGGGTCTGGCACGCGACCCGCGAGCCCGTGTACCTGTTCCAACTCGAGCCGAAGGAAGCCGAACTCTCCGGCGCCATGCAACTTCAGGACAACCGTATCGTCGCAACCGCCCCCGGCAAACAGCCGGAGCGCAACGCCCACCGCACCGTCTTCACTCTTGACGCGGACCAGGCCCGGCGCGCGACCGTGCACTTTTTGGCCCGCTGCCCCGACGACAACCACGATTCCTGGTTTGTGGATTTCAACGGCGACCGGGCAGTCAGCAACGACCAGCCGACCGGCGACGCCACCCGCTGGCTCCGCATCATGGATGTCGACGTGAAGGCGGGCGCAAACCGCCTGACCATCACCCAGCGCGAGGGCGGCACGGAGATTGCGGCCGTCGCTCTCACCGCCCCCGGCCCCGGCCCGCACCAGCCGGAGATCAACCCCAGGCACACCATTCCGGCCGGCCGGTGCGCCGCAGCCAGGGACACGAGTGCCAGCCAGTGGCACAAGATTGAGGGCCTGGGCATCGAGCCCCACGCGATGACCGTTTTGCCGTTCGCATCGCAGCCGATCGACCCCGAAGCCTACCGCAAAGCTCCCGCGATCACATACGCCTTCACCACCGAAGGCGACGCCGAGTCCTGCACCATCGAGGCCCGCTTCGTGCCCACCCACCGCATCAACGACGGCATGCACCTGCGCTATGCCGTCACCGTCGACGACGGCCCCCCGCAGGTCCGCGACATCAACGCCCCGGAATGGTCCGCCACCTGGTCACGCAATGTGCTCCACGGCTACTCCTCCGCAAGTACGGAACACGATGTCAGACCCGCCGACAAGCATGAGGTCACCATCTACCTGCTGGACCCCGGCATGGTCCTGAGCCAGTTGCGGATCTATTAAACCACCAGAAGACGGGACGATTCATGAATGTGTCGGCGCGCCGAGCAAGCGCTCGGAGAGCGCATGATCGCAAATGCGGAAGTCATCAATCCTCCCCGGCTGCATACGCCACTGAAGAGCGGATCGATCTCGCTGACGGTCTCCGTCTGATGAGCGCGTGTCCACCCGCCAGAACCGCCAGCAGGAACATCCCGGGCTCCGGCACGACGTATACGCGACCCGGTACGTAGGCCACCTGTGCAAAACCACCGACCGGCGGCGGCATGAGGGCGAATCCTTCCAGGAGGTCTGCCGGATAGTCGTCACCCAGCAACAAGCCGGTTTCGCCATTCGCAACAGCCTGAAACTCGATCGTCGCCAGCACGACGGTTCCGGATACGCCCGTGCCCGGCTGCTGCGCTGCGGCCGTGAGACCATCGCCATCCGGACTGTGCGTGGCTCGCCACATTGCACCCATCACCGGGGGTGTTGACGTGCGGGCCAGCACGCCCGGCACCTCGTAATCCAGGTCCAGCCCCCAAGCCAGGACGGCTTCCTGATCGGGAATAAGCGCCTTGATTTCGAGCGAGAAGACGTCGCCCACCGTAACAACCTCGGAAACCGGATTGAGAAAGACGGTCACCGTACCAAGTGCGGGACCGGCGAGCGCCGCAATCACACACGCTGCGCCGGCGATTCTGTATTTGCCCTTCATCCATCCACCTCCAACTGCGGGGACCTTGGCAGGGTCCATGAAAACATGCCTGCGTACCTGTCCAGCCGCCTGATTTCGATCACCTCACGGGCGCCTCGCGGTGCAACTGGGCTTCCTGTTGGCGCCGCAACTCATCTCGACGTTCCAGCCTCCGCGGCGTATCGGCATGGTGCCCAGCCTCGGGGCCGGAATAGTCGTTGTGGCAGAGGGTCCAGATCTGCAAATCCAGAAACGTCACGATGCCATCATGGTCGTAGTCGGCACAGGGGACGTAGCCGGCATCACCGGCCGCCCAGCCCAGGCTTGCCATAAGGATCGCGTGATCGGCCTGATCAACGTCGAGGTCGTCGTCGAGGTCGCCGCACTGCTCGCATTCGTCGAGAATGCCATCGCCGTCGCAGTCGGAACTGGTGCCCGCGGACACCTCGCACGCATCCAGAACGCCGCTCTCGTTGCAATCGGCGCCGGAGCCGGCGGCAAGCTCACATTCGTCGGGTAGTCCGTTGGTGTTGCAGTCGGCGGAGGCGCCGCCGGCGATGTCGCACTCGTCCGGGATCTCATTGCCGTTGCAGTCGTTCCCGCCGATGAGGGGCTTGAGCAAGAAGGCGTGTTCGTCCTCTTCGAGGCTCTTGCTGCCCGTCCCGACGATCCACCCCTCGTCGTTGATGGCCCGGACTTCCCAGAACGACCAGGGCGTCTCGGGGGGGAGCAGTTCGTCAAGCATGGTGAGGACGCCGCTTTCCCAGATGGCGATCGGCATGCCCAGCCGACCGGCCTTGGGACCTTCACCTCCGAAGATGAGCACCTGCCCGCGGTTGTTGACATCTACAGCGGTGGTATCGTGTGCCCCGGGCAGGCTGCCTAGATTGATCAGGGCGCCGTCCCGGTAGAGGAAGGCTTGGTAGTAGCCCTCCGCGGTGCTGGCGTATCCCACCACGTCGCCGTGATCATTCATGCCCACGGCGGCGCTGAAATCCCCCCCCAACGTACCCAGGTCGAGCATTGCGCCATCATCCCAGAGGAAGGCGTGGTAGCGCCCATTGGCGGTTTCAGAGGTACCGGCCACCTGTCCGGCATTGTTCAAGCAGGCGGCGGCGCTGTAGTCGCCCCCCAACGTGCCCAGCGTCGTCAGGATGCCGTTGTGCCACACGAATGCTCGGTTCCCGAGGTCGTCGAGGTAGATTTCGCCGGCGATCTGGCCGACGTCGTTGATGTCGTAGACCTCGGGGTCCTGGCCGCCCAACGTGCCCAGATCAAGCATGACGCCGTTTTCGTAGAGGAACGGGTGATTGTCGAAGGCGGCAAGTTCGGATATGCCGAGCACTGCCCCGCCGTCATTGATCGCCACGGCGTAGCTGTAGGCGCCGCCCAGCGTTCCGAGGTCCGTCATCAATCCGTTTTCCCAACGGAAGGCATGGGAATCATCCTCGCTTGTCGCCGCTTCTCCCACAACCTGGCCCGCATTGTTGAGATCCGTCGCGTAGCTGTACGAGCCTCCCAGGGCGCCCAGGTCGGTGATCGAGTAGCCGTAGAGCGACCCCAACTCGCATTCATCGGGGATGCCGTTGGGTTGGCAATCGTCACTCGCGCCCGAGGCCACATCGCATTCGTCCGGCAGGGCGTTGTGGTTGCAGTCGCTGCTCGTGCCGGCGCTGATTTCCCAGTTGTCGGGGACGCCGTTGCCGTTGCAGTCGGTGACGCCTTCGCATTCATCGGGTAGCCCGCTGGCGTCAATATCTTCGCTGGTGCCGGCGGCGATGTCGCATTCGTCCAACGTGCCATTGCCGTTGCAGTCCGAACCACTGGCCTGGGGGGTGAGGAGATAGGCGTCCATCCGCTCCAGCGCGGGCCGTTCGCCCGAGCCGGTAATCTGGCCGGAATCATTGATACCCATGGCCATGGACAGTTGCCAGCCCGAATTGGGCGGCAGCAGCGAGGACAGGTCCGTCATGCTCCCGTCTTCCCATAACCACACGCCCGGCGCCTCGCCGCGTGCGGCGGACTGCGGGTCATATCCGTTTGCCACGGTGAAACCGCCGGAGAAGCCGATGATTTGCCCGCGGTTGTTGATGTCGGAGGCCACACTGTCGTAGGCGCCCGGCAGCTTGCCGAGGTCGGTCATCACGCCGTTTTCCCACAGAAACGCGTGATACTCTCCGCGTGTGGTTTCAGACATGCCCACCACTTGGCCCAGGTCGTTGAGGTTCGTTGCGAAGCTGAAATCGCCGCCCAGCGTTCCGAGGTCGATCATCTCACCGTCTTGCCAGAGGAAAGCATGGGAGCCTTCCTCCTGGGTACCTGAGTCGCCGACCACCTGGCCTTGGTTGTTGATCGCAAAGGCCACGCTGTAGCCCCCTCCCAGCGTGCCCAGATCGGTCATCACGCCATCCTGCCAGAGGAAGGCGTGCTCCTCGTCGTCCGCCGTTCCGGCGTAGCCCACGACCTGCCCCAGGTTGTTGATCCCGTACGCGCCACTGCCGTAACCGCCGAGCGTGCCGAGGTCCGTCATTTCGCCCGCTTCCCACAGGAAGGCATGGTCGGCGGCGCGATCTTCGAGCTGAATTTCCGACGCGCCCACGACCTGCCCGAGATCGTTGATGGCCGTGGCGGAACTGTAGTTGCCGCCCAGCGTGCCCAGACTCTGCATGCCGTCCGAGTCCCACAGGAACGCCTCCTGGCGTCCGTCGCTGGTGGCCGAATCGCCGACGACCTGGCCGTGGGCGTTAAGATCGTAGGCCCCGGTGAACGGGCCGCCCAGGGTGCCCAGCGCGGTGATGGCGTATTCCGCCACCACGTCGATCTCGCACTCGTCCGGGATGCCGTTGGTATTGCAATCCGCACTCGTGCCGCAGGCGTACTGAGCGCAATCCGGCGCGGCGCAGTCGAGATCGCATTCGTCCGGGATCGCGTTCTGATTGCAGTCGCAATCCGCCACCCCGTTGCCGTCCTCGTCCGCGTCGATCCGCCCGCATCCGCAGAATCCGGGGAAGATCTTGTGCCGATCGTCCGGGCACTGGTCACACGCGTCGCCCCGGCCGTCACCGTCGGCGTCGTCCTGGCCGGCGTTCGAGGTGAAGGGACAGTTGTCGTAGCCGTCCAACACGCCATCCGCGTCGCCGTCCACCGCGGGCGTCAGCAGGAACGCGTGATACTCACCCTGCGGGTTATAGCCCCATCCGGTGATCCAGGCGTGTTCGTTGATGTCGTAGGCTTCATAGAGTTCCCAACCGTGGCCGCTCGGCGCGACGTTGTTGAGGTCGTACATGACGCCCGCTTCCCACAGGAACGGTCGGGAATCCCCATTGCCGTCGTCGCTCGTGCCGACGATCTGCCCGGCGTTGTTGATGCCGCGGGCCACGCTGTTGTTGCCACCGAACGTGCCCAGGTCGATCATCGCGCCATCGGTATAGAGGAAGGCATGCTCGTGCCAGGTATCGGGCAAGCGCGAGGCGCCGACCGCCTGACCAACTTCGTTGACGTCGTAGGCGGTCGCCCGCCAGCCGCCGAGCGTGCCCAGGTCCACCAGGCCGCCTGATGGGCTCCACTTGAATGCATGCCCCCCGACGGCTTCGGACATGCCGGCCACCTCACCCAAGTGGTTGATGGCGTGGGCCTCTGAGAAATCACCTATCATGGGGTCGAGCTGAATCAGTTGGCCGTCGCGCCACATGAACGAGCCAATGTATTGATCCGCCCTGAGCACTTCCATTCCCGCGTAACCGACCACCCAGCCGTCGTCGTTGATGTCGTGCGCGCGGTAGGGGTAGTAATACTGCTGGTCATAGGGACCGGCGAGGTTGATCATCGCCCCGCCGGAGTAGAGGAACGGCCGGCCGTTGCCCCAGCGCAGCGACGGGCCGCCGTCGTCGAGGTACACCTCGGATTCGCCCACAATCTGATCGAGATTGTTAATCCCGTAGGCCACGCTCCAGGCGCCCGTAGGCAGGGCGCCCAAGAAAGTCATGACGCCGCCCTGCCAGCGGAAGGCGGTGGGATCTTCCGACTCGTCGGAGACCATGCCCACAACTTGGCCGATGTCGTTCAGCGCATACGCCTCGCTCCAGTGCTCGTCACCCGGTTCTCCGAGATCGATGATGATATAGGGCTGGTCATAGGGCGGGCTGACGGTGAAGGGGCCGTAGGCGCGCAGGTTGTTGGACTCCCCCGTGCTGCCGCACTCGTCGATCTCGTCGTCATCGTCTGCGCGGCAGATCAAGTACCATGTTCCGACATCGCCGGGGCCGAACGTATAGCTCTCGTCTTCAGGATCGGTTTCGCCCGGGTCCAGCGATGACACCCCGTCGGACTCCCAGGGACGACTCAGATCGGTCGGCGTCGTTCCGAGGTAATAACCTACGCGGCTGGAAGGGGCCGTGGACGAACCGTTGTTGCGCACAACGCAGTCCCAGCGCACGGTCTGCCCCGGCGTGAAGGGCGGGGAGACATCCGGGGAGAGCGCGCTGACCACCAGATCCGCCGGCTGCGGCGAACGCTCGCGCAGATAAAACGGGCCGACTTCATAGCTATTCACCGATGCGTAGTAGTTGCTGACCGCCGGGGAGGGGGCGAAGTTCCAGCGATAGGAAGAGCCGACGTGGCTTTCGTCGTACCCATTCGTGTTGCGCAATCGGTAAGTCGCGGTCTGGCCCGACGGAATCGTCTTCTCGATGTAAACGTACACGTCGCTTCCGGTGCCAACATCGAAGTACGCTGTGCGGTTCGCCCACGACCCTTCACTCCAGATGACGATCTCCGCGTCGGGAATGCAGTTGATCGTGCCCCGCAGGCCGATTTCTTTGACGCTGTCCTGCGGCGGATCCACCACGGTCACGGTCCCGGACGCGCAGTCGTAGACCTCCGGGTTCGTCGCGTCGTAGATGAAACCCCAGATACGATACGTGCCTGTCGGTACGTCGGACGTATCCCAAGAGTAGGTATCGCCGCTGCCGTCCGGATCCTCGGGCAGCAGCGCGGCAATCCAGGTGTGTCCGCCTTCGCTGCAATCTGAATCGTAGGCCAGCGCGATGAAGGCGTTGTCGTCCGGATCACTGTCCGTCCAGGCAATGACGACCGGGTCGCCCTGGGAGACCGTCGTGGCGCCGGAGGGCGCCGTGAGGTTCCAGGTTGGCGGAACATTGCCGGCCCTGGATGCCGCCGTCGCACGCGTTATTGCTTCCGCCGCGCGCGCCGGCCGGGGTTCTGCCTGGCCGCCGGCGCGAACGCCGGCCGCATACCAGCACAATCCAATCACCAGGATCCACGAACTTAACTTATGCGCTCCCATGAATTCCTTCCCTCATTGACAGAGGACTTCGACCGGACGGCTCTGTAACGCGCCTTCGTCGAATTGTCCGTGATGTGATTGTGGACCGACGGGGTCAGGATGCTTCTGCGGGGCAAAGGCCGGCGCTGGTCGCCGGACCGCGGCAGGGCGGTTGGTTGGGCTGGTGGTCGAACGGAATTACGCAAACCCATCGCTCCGATGCGAAGAAAGGGAACGCGGGCACAGCCGGGTGAGAATCCGGGGGCCACATGTTCGCTCATTACTCGCCGCAATCACAAGACTCTGAATGCCCCTGTCGCGCACACCCAAACGATCAGCATCGTACCGCTGAGTTGGCTCGGGGGCGGGCGCACCATACACGCGGGAGAGGAGTCGTTTCCAATCCGGCGCAAACACAACTATTCACCACCGCCCGAAACTGGGCCTGGCAAAGTCAGCCGAGGAGCCTCTCATACAAGAAGACCACTCGGCCGGGCCAGGAAATTGCCAAGCTTCGGACCGCGCGCTCGGGCACACCGCGCCCATGTACGCTCTCTCTCACCCGGGATTCGCGACTCCATCAGGCAGACCGAGTCGCCACAACGATAGGTGCATCCAAACTAGACGATGCAGGTTGCGATTGCAAGAGTGCATTGGAAACGCGATCGAGTTTTTTGGATTCTTAATCTTCCGCGCGACACTGTTTCATTATCGGTGACCCGTGACGCACTGTACTCCATCGCCGATGCGACATATCGCCGCACCATATAGAAATTCCCAAGGGTATTGGCGCTTGACAAAGAATGAGCCCGGTCAGTACGGTGATCATACAGCCGTCCGGTTGTCCCGTTTTGTTCAGGAGTGACTCCATGGCGAGCCAGCGGCGTTCCGGCCTTCCCCTCCGTATTCTCACAACGATTCTACTAATATGCTTGGCAGCGGGGCATGCCACGGGCGCCGAAGTGGACGAACCGATCCATGGAGTCGTCATCCCCGCCGGTGCAATACGTTACGACGCTTCGGCGGCAGATGCGCCGCCAGGAAAGACACTCGAATCGCGCGGCTGGACCACCATACTGAGCGATGGTTTCGAAGGCGCCTGGCACTGGTCGACACTGGGGGATCCGAGCTGGCGAGACACCAGCTATCGCGCCTGTGGCGGAACCTGGAGCGCCTGGTGCGCCGACGACGGCCTCACGCCACCTGGCCCGTACGCTTCAAATATGAACGCGTGGATGATCTACGGGCCTATTGATCTGAGCGATGCCGTTGACGCCCAGGTGAGCTTTGACTTCTGGCTGGATTCCGAGGCCAACTACGACTACCTCAAATGGGGTGCGTCGGCGGATGGGACAAGCTTCAGCGGATATCAGCGTTCGGGTCGGGAACAAGCCTGCGAATCGCGCACATTCAGCTTGAGCGATCATCTTGGTGATTCGTCGGTCTGGTTTGCCTTCTGGTTCACCAGTGACGAGGTTGTCCAGTACGAAGGCGCCTACGTCGACAACATACTGATCGAGAAGAGCGTTGACGATTCCGACTACTGTAACAGTTGCCCGACATACGATTGGTCGATCAGTCCGTCGACGTCGTACCAGACGCACGCGGCCAGCATCGGACACGACGGGTGTCGCTGGTATCGGGTCTACATGTCGGCCGGCAATGCCTACACCTTCACAGTCTGCGCAGATGGGGGAAGTTATGCCGATGATACGGTCTTCGAGTTGCACAACAGTTCGTGCAGCGAAGTTGCGAACGATGACGATACGTGTGGGACCGGCTCGGAGATCGTGTACGTGCCAACCACCGCTGGTTACTACTACTTGCGCGTGAGGGGCTACGGGTATGATCCCGAGACTTACACACTGGCTTACAAACGCGAAGTGGCAGCGTATTCGGTCTCCGGAACTGTTTCATCTCGGCGCTGGCCACACTTCGGGCTGCCCGATGTGGTCGTTCAGGCGGACACGGGGCAGAGTGCAACCACCGACGTGAACGGCGATTACACCATTAACAATGTGCCTGCCGGCTATCGCACCATTTCGGCATCACGAACCGATTGGTGGGCGACGGGTACGTCCAACTCTGACTCACAAGGGGTCAATCTGACCGGCAATATCACCGGAGTCGATTTCGACGACTTCGCGTGCAAGGCCACGGCGGATGTCGCCATCAGTGTTGATGACACCACAGTTGAGCCGGGACAGACCTTCCAGGTGACCGTTTCCTTGCAGAACGACAACTACGCGGTCGGCGACGTGTCCGCCTACCTGGATCTTTCGTTTGACGACACGAAGGTGACCGTGGGGACGCCGACGGGCAGCGGCTGGACCGCGATTCAGACCTATCCGCCCGGTTCGGGACCGCTGTATGGCGTTGACAGCGGGGGCTACCCCATCAGCCTGGCCGCCTATGAGCATCTGATCTCGGGTGTGCGCGAAGGGAGCCTGGGCTCCGGTGCGACCTACTCATTCAGCGTACCGCTCACCGTACGCGCGTCCGCCAGCCCAGGGCCAATTATCCTGAAGTACCGTGGAACGATCGGCGATGAACGAGATCCGAACTCCACCGGCTCAGGGACGCGCGACCAGCAAGGCTTCAACGTTTACACGTACACTGTTGATATTGCCGAACCATTGCCCGACCTGATGGGCAACACGCTGGCGGTGGCCGACACGCTGGCCGCCGGTGCGACGTTCGACGCGGTCTATACGGTGGACAACGCCGGCGGGCCGACGCCTGCGGGGTTCTATGTAGCCTTCTACGCCAGCGTCAACAGCACGATCTCCACGTCGGACACGCTGCTGGGCAGGGCGTGGGTCGGCGCCATGGCGGCGAATACCTGCACCCTGCCGTCCACGGCCTCGCTGACCCTGCCTGGCCGAGGGGATTCCCTATACAGCTCGGGGGACGGGACCTACTACGTCGGCATGATCGTGGACGTGGACGGTGACGTCGACGAAGCAGACGAGGACAACAATCGCAATCGGGGCAGCGGAATCGACCGCGAGGCAGTCCAGGTCCATGACACGGCGCTCCCGGCACCCACGATTAACGCCATCACACTGAACGGATCCGCCGCCGACGAACTTCTGGTTATGCCTGGCGAGCCGGTCAACATTGCCGTCACCGCGTCCAATGGGGGAGGCAATGCGTCGCCGGGACTCATTCAGGTGAGCATTCCACAACTGACCCAGGCAACCGACCGCCTGCTGGTGACCCAGGGAACGCCGTGGAGCGCCGATCTGGCCTACTTCGACTACTACCCCGGGGGGCCGGAAGACATCTGGTACCAGTGCGGCGGGACGCCTTACCAGGCCGCCGCGCAACACCTGCTGGTCATTGCTCAGGATACCAGTTGGACGGGCGGCGAAAGCAACACGGCCACCTTCAGCTTCGCCCCGACTGCGCTGGGATCATACGCGGTCCGGGTGAAGTGCGGCCTGGCGGCGGACGAGTCGACCTACGTGATGGACCCGACGTCCGGACCGGAAGATCAACAGTGTGAGCACGTCCACGTGCGGACCATTCACGTGAGCAACACGCCCTACCAGGTCTCCTACGGCTATGGGGTTCAGCCCGACTCAGTTCGTCTCTACGAGCGCAAGTCGATTCGATTGACCGTCACGAATACGGGGGACCAGACGATTCCGACGCTGGGGATCGGTGTCGACATCCATGATCCCGCCGGCGCCAAGGTCGAGAGCACCAGGACCGGCACCGTAGATCCGGATACCGGCAGGATTGGTCGGATCGATTTCGCGGCGACGCCCCAGGATCTCGCCGTTGGGCAGTCACGGACGTTTGAAGCGGACTACACCTTCGCCACCAGCGCCGTGGGGGACGAGTACGCACCGGGCAGCTATGCCTTCAAGTACGTGGCCTGGACCGGCGGGATGCCGGGCGACAGCGGCGCAGACATGATCGGCGGGATCCAGAGCGAACCGCTGGCCATTTCGGCCGGCGGATATCCAGCCAAGCAGATCCCCATCCTCATGTATCACAAGGTGGACACTACCGCACCGACGGAATACTGGGTCACGCAAGACGATTTCCGCGCCCAGATGGGGCTGCTGTGCGGCCTGGGCTACGAGTCGATCGACTATGATGATCTGCGCAACTACCTGCATCACGGTACGGCATTGCCGCAGAAGCCGGTGATCATCACGTTTGATGACGCCTATCAGAATGTGCACGACCATGCCTGGCCTGTTCTGGCCGACTACGGGTTCACCGCGACGGTCCATGTGGCGACCGATTTCATCTCCGATACGGAGGCGAGCCGGCAGGACAATAGCTGGGATTTTCCAACCGAGCCGCTGGCGATGCACATGATCTGGCCGGAGCTGCAGGCGTTGCACGCGGCGGGTTGGGCGATTGAAAATCACAGCGCCGGTCACCCCGATTTCGGCACATTGCCTTACGCAGAGAAGGTCACGCAAGTCAGGTCCGCCCGCACGCGCATATTCCTGCGCATCGGCGAATGGCCCGACTACTTCTGCTACCCGTTCGGCTACGTCGATACGGAGTTGAAGCAGATTGTGCAGGATGAAGCCCATCTCGGCGCCGTGGGGACCGGTCCGGGCATTGAAGACACGTCGACGGCGGACCTGTTCGATCTCGATCGGATCGGGATCCTCGCCGACGACACGCTCGATGACTTCGCGGCCAAGATCGGCGAATCCGGTCCTCACGATCCCGACATCCACATCACCTCGACGGACATCACGCTGCGGCGGAGGATCGCAGGCCGCCGGTGGGAGCAATCGGTCCGCGAGGAGAGCCGGCCGAACGACGCTCCGTCCCCCGGCAACGCCGTGTACGTTGACGCCGAAGTGGGCGCCCATTTCGCCACCACGAAAACAGATTCGATGCGCGTGTTCCTCGTCCTGCCGCAGCATGAAACGCTGCTCAAGATGGCCGGCGCCGCCCGCAAGACGGCGATCCAGTCGGAAGGCGAGGCGGTCTCTACAGCCCTGGGCAAGGACTTCCAGATCCTGAGGCGTTATGCATCGCTGCCCATGATCTATGGCCGGCTGACCGCCGACGGCCTGACGCAATGTCGCCGCGGGGGCCTGGTGGATGGCGTACTTTCGGCGGAAGGCGACGTGCGCGCCGTCTTGGATACGAGCATCCCGCTCATCGAGGGCGATCACGCAACCGACGTATTGGGCCTCACCGGCGCCGGCGTCACGGTCGCGGTGTTGGATACCGGCGTCGACTACGATCATCCGGCGCTTGGCGGCGGGTTTGGACCGGGCTTCAAGGTCGTCGGAGGACACGATTTCGCGAGCTCGCCGGAAGATGATGATCCAATGGACGACAACGGGCACGGCACGCACGTGGCCGGGATCGTTGCGTCCGAAGACGCGTCGCGGCCCGGCGTGGCCCCGAGTGCGTCCATCGTGGCCCTGAAGGTGCTCGACGCCAGCGGCCATGGCGGCTGGGGCGACATCGCGGCCGGCGTGGACTGGTGTGTCACGCACCGGGACGCGTTCGGCATCGACGTGATCAACATGAGCATCGGGGACGGGAACGAGTATGACAACCCCGCCGGCCAATGCGACAACACCGGCGTGGGAATCGCCATCCGTGCCGCGCGCAACGCGGGCATCATCACGTTTGCCGCCTCCGGAAACGATGGTCATGACAACGGTCTCAGCCTGCCCGGTTGCGTGAGCGAAGCGGTGTCCGTCGGAGCGGTTTATGACGCCGATCTGGGACGCGAGCCGGATTCCGGCGTCTACCTGGCCGCACAATGTTCCGACGCGACGACTGCGGCCGAGCAGATCACCTGCTTCACCAACACGGACGAGATTCTCGACCTGGTCGCGCCGGGGGCGCGGATCACGTCCGCCCGGGTGGGCGGTGGATGGAAATGGGACTCGGGCACATCGATGGCGAGTCCGCACGCCGCGGGGGTGGCGGCGTTGCTGCTCGAGGCCAATGGTGCGCTTTCCCCGGACGAAGTTCATACGGCAGTCGCGAGTGGCTCGCGCACGGCGCACGATCCCCGGAGCGGCCTCGATTTCCCGCTGCTCAATGCGCGGGAGACCATCGAGTCCGTGGCGCAAGGGTTCGTCATCAAGAATGAAGGAGCCGGCACGCTGCGCATCTCATCCATGGTTGCCCAGGATTCCAGCCCGTGGCTGTCGTTTGCCGCCGTTTCCGCGCCCCTGCTACCTCCGTTTGACATACCTGCGTGCGCATCCAAGGGAATCCAGGTCTCGGCGAGCATTGACGGACTAGCCGCGGGTACTTACCAGGATCGGATTCTGGTCCACAGCGATGATCCCGACGAGAGCCCTTACCCCAGCGGTGTGAACGTGACGCTGGTTGTCTTCGAATGCGCCGAGGACGGCGAGTGTGACGACGACAACGCATGCACGAGTGATGCCTGCGTGGGCGGATTCTGTCAGAATACGGCGCGGCCTAACGGAACCACCTGTCCGGACGACGGGAATGACTGCACGGATGACGAATGTGCAGCGGGCTATTGCACGCATCCGCCTGCGCCGGCCGGCACATCTTGCGGCGACGCCGGCGTTTCCATCTGCTCCGCCCCGGACGCGTGCGACGACGCCGGATCATGCCTGCCGAACCATGCCCCGGACGGGACGCCCTGCCCCGACGGTCAGTTCTGCAACGGGGAGGAATCCTGCGTGTCGGGGACGTGCGCCGCGGGCGCGGACCCCTGTCCGGGACAGCCCTGCAACGAGGCGCAGGGTGCTTGTGTCGCATGCGACGAGGCCAGCGATTGCGACGACGGGCTTTTCTGCAATGGCCAGGAGCAATGCATCGCCGGGGACTGCGTGCCGGGCGGCGCCCCCTGCACCGACCCGGCCTACCCGTTCTGTGATGAGGTCGATGATGCATGTGACGCGTGCGTCGAAGACGATCACTGCGCGGATGGCGTATTCTGCAATGGCGCGGAACCGTGCGTTGACGGCGCATGCGTGCCCGGATCGGATCCCTGCGTTGATCCGGGCGTTCCCTATTGCATCGAAGATGCACAGCGATGTGCAGCGTGCCTGGAGGATGCCCATTGCGACGACGCGCAGTTCTGCAACGGTGCGGAAACGTGCGACTCCAACGGCACGTGCCAGCCGGGCGGTGATCCCTGTGAACCGTTCAACTGTGATGAAGCCGCCGACGCCTGCGTGGGGGGGGCGTGTTGCCATCCCGACGCAAGCTGCGTCGATTTTGCACTGCCCAGCGCGTGCCAGGCGGTTGGCCAGGTATTTCACGACGGCCAGTTGTGCGATGATGCCGCGTGTCTGGAACTGGGCGCCTGCTGCGCCGGCGACGTCTGCCATGACGCGGTGAGCGAGACATCCTGTCACGATGAACTCGGCGGTTACTTCGTCGGCGTCGCGACGGTTTGCGCACCGGAGCTTTGTTCGCCGGGGGCATGCTGCACGGCGCTCGGTACGTGCCTGGACGCGCGCATCGAGCCCGAGTGCACGGCGTCGGGCGGCACTTTTCAGGGAGCGGGAACCAACTGCGCGTTCCTGGAGTGCCCGCAGCCCGTGGGAGCGTGCTGCATCGGTGGCATCTGTATCCCTGACCAGCATGAGACCAACTGCGCGGGCGCCGGCGGCGCCTGGGCGGGGGCGGGCACGAGCTGCGCGTCCGGTTTGTGCGCCAACGGGGCCTGTTGCGTCAACGACGCCTGCACGCTCCAGGAGGAAAACAGTTGCCTCAGCGCCGGGGGCGCATGGCTGGGTCTGTTCAGCGTCTGCTTTGACGGGTTATGCCCGATTTGCGACGACGGGGACTTCGACGGCAACGGCCGCATTGACCTGCAGGACTTCGCCGGCTTCCAGATCTGCTTCCAGGCGGATGGCGCCGGCGACTGCAAGTGCCTCGACATGGACAATGACAACGACGTCGATCTGGCCGACTACGGGTTGTTCGCGCCCCTGATCTCAGGGCCGTAGATCGGCGGAGTGGTGGTGCTTTGCTTGCGTCGAAGTGCAACGGATTGCCCGGGGCAAGAAAGGCGCCAAGCCTGCGGAAGCCGGCGATGAAACAACAGGCCGGCGCGTCGTGCCTGATGGTGGTGTGCTTTTGGAACGCGACTGTTGCTTCACCAAGATCTGCCGCCGCCCTTGGCACGAATCGTTAAGATTTGATTTATCCGGAGCCATCGAAAGATATTCCAGCCATATTCGCTCTCTCACACACTCTCTCTTCTCTCGGGGAAAGGTCTTCAGATGATGCAATCCGTCCAGACGACGCCGACAGCCAAAAGACGCATGGGTTTGATGTGTTTGACTCTCGGGGTGATCTCCGTCACCGCGGCAGAGGGGAATGTAAACCTCGAGTTCCGCTCCGTCAATCCGTGGATCGTAGGGCACACGGTCGAGGTGGGCCTATACGCCACGTGGTCACAGTCGGATCAAGCGACCTTCTCGACGTTGCGCACGCACTTCGAGTGGGATCCCGCCTATCTCGACCTGATCAGTTTTGATCAAACCGGGGCAGCCCCGCTGATGAGCGCTTCCTTTCCCCAGGATGATCCCTGGGACTTGAATGAAACGGTTCCACCCAAAGATGGCGACGGGATCTTCAGCGCGCTGGCAAGCTTCGGGACGCCGATAGACACGTCTGCGGAGGACGTGTTGATCACCACGTTCCTTTTTGAAGCCCTGGCGCCCACTGCGGGAACGATGGTCAGCATGGACGTCGTTCCAAGCCCCCAGGTGAGCACGGCCGTCGTCGATGGGGTCATACCGGGGCTTGATATCACCGGCAGCCTGGAGGCTGCCAACGTCGTGATTGAGCTTCCGGAACCGACGCTGGCCGTCGTGGTCCTGACGGCACTATTCATGGTGGGAATGCGCCGTAGCGCGCGCACCGGCTAGTGCGTGGGCGCATGACGCGTGGTGTGATTCGATCACTGTTGCTGCGAACGGTCGCCACCCGAGGCGGTTGGCTTCTGGCAAAGATAATAAACAATACCAGCTTCGCTGTTTTCTGGAGGAGTCTCCCATGAAATGCCTCAATTGTCCCGATGACGTTCGTGCGACGGTGTTTGCAACCTCGCATGCACCCTGCGGCGTGCAGTGCGCGCGCCGTCCGGCGCTGTGGTTCGCCATTGTGGCGGCTCTGACCCTGACGGTGGCCGCTGCGCCGAAGGCCTTGGCCCAAGGCGCCTGCTGCCTCTGGGACGGAGGTTGTGAAGAGGTCATGGACTGGGACGAGTGCGACGCGTGGGGCGGCGACTACCATGACGGCTACGATTGCACCATGGTCGACTGCGGTGGCTCCGGAGGTTACGGGGCCTGTTGCCTGATGGAAGGCGGCTGCGAGGATTACGTCAGCGCCGATGACTGCACGATGATGTACGGCGGTGAGTACCAGGGCGATGATACCGACTGCACCACCGTCTCCTGTGGCGGCCCGGGCGGGGCATGCTGTCTCTCGGGTGGCGGCTGTGAAGACGTCTCGAACTACGACGAGTGCGAGATGATGTGGATGGGCCAATACCAAGGCGACGAAACATCGTGCGACTCCGTAAGCTGCCCCACCATGCAAGCCTGCTGTTATTCGATGGGCGGCGACATGTACGAGTGTATGGACCTGATGCCCAACGAGTGTGAGAACACCTACATGGGCGTGCCGGCGGGGAACAACACCGACTGCGGCGCTTACGACTGCTATGAGAGCCAGGCCTGCTGCATGTCCGACGGCAGTTGCATGGAACTGGTGCCGTACGAATGCGGCTACTCTTACTCCGGCGCACCCCAGGGATCCGGTACGGATTGCAACTCGGTGACCTGCGATAGCGGTGGTACGCAGGCGTGCTGTTTCTCCGACGAAACCTGTCAGGATCTGTCACCGACCGACTGCAGCAATCAAGGCGGAACCCCTAAGGGAACCGGGTCCGATTGCAGCACAACCACCTGCGCGACGGGGCCGCAAGACGAAGCGTGCTGCTACTCGGGTGGTTGCTTCGAAGCCACGCCCAGCCATTGTATTACCGAGGTGAACGGCAACCCCCAGGGACCCGGAACCACCTGCGCGACGGTCACGTGCGAACCGGTCGTATGGGCATGCTGCATCAACAACGGCGGCGGCAACTATAGCTGTGTCGACATGGATCCGAACGAGTGCGACTTCTATCCCGGCGGAGTGTCCCAGGGGTTCGGCACCTCATGCGGAACCATCGTTTGCACCGGCATGATCGGGGGCGGAGCGTGCTGTTTGTCAGATGGAACGTGTTTCGATGCGGCGGATGCGTCCACGTGCAATTCGGGCACCGGCGATCTCTACGGCATTTGGCAGGGAAACGGAACAACGTGCGCCGAGGTGAGCTGCGATGGCAGTCCGCCGGAAACCCAGGCATGCTGCCTGGACTTCGACCCATATTGCATGGACGCGACCCCGGCGAGTTGCAATGCGCTGGCGGGCACATCCCAAGGCCCGGGGACGAGCTGTTCGGCCGGTGACTGCCCGCTGCCGCAGGCTTGTTGCCTTTTTGAAGGTTGCGAGGAGCTGCTGGCCGACGAGTGCATGGCTCAGGATGGGGAACCGCAGGGCGCGGGGACAGATTGCACCGATGCCGACCGTTGCAACGTGGCGTGCTGTTACTGGGATGGCACCTGCGCGGAAACGACGCTCGAAGCGTGCGTGGATGATCCCGAGAGTGACCAGATGATGTCCGGGTTCGGCGTGACCTGTGGCGATTGGCATTGCGAATCGCAAATCGAGCAGGCCTGCTGTTTGCCGTCGGGTATTTGCAGGGACGAGATGGTCGACGATTGTGTCGAGTCATGGGGGGGCACGCCGCAGGGCCACGGCACCGATTGCAGCACGGTTTCGTGCGGAACGTTCGATTGCAACAGCAACGGCACGTCTGACAGTGATGAAATCGCGTCGGGGTCGGGGATGGACTGCAACGGGAACGGGGTGCTGGACGAGTGCGATCTCTCCGGCGGGACAAGCGCCGACTGCAACGACAACAGCACGCCCGACGAATGCGAGTTATCCGCGACCGGGGAACTGGTCATGATCTCCTACTCCTCCGGGGCGAACATGTGGTCCATCGACCCCGAGACGGGTGCCCGGTTGCGAATGCTCGGATACATGAACGAATCCGGTTCGGGTTTAGCCGTTTCGCCGAACAATGGCGGCATGTACGGCGTGCTCGGGCGCGGTATTTGGCAGACCCAGCAGTTGGCCGTCATCGATCCCGAACCGACGCAGTACGGCATGGCTCAGGTGGACGTCATTAACGATCTTTCGGAGCACATTGAGGACATCGCCTACCACAGCGACGGAACGCTCTACGGCGTCATGGGTAGCGAGGGCTCGACCCCTGGAGCGATCGTCGTCATCGATACCGCCGACGCAAGCCTCACCGGCACCGGCATTGCCGGAACGTCGGGCGGCATTGAGTCGATCGCCATGCTGCCCGGTACGAATCTGCTCTATCACGCCTACTGTTCGGGAAGTTGCGGGTTCGAGGTCATCAATGTGGCCACCGGGCAGATGACTACGGTCAACGACAGCATCGGATACCAGTTCCACGCATTGACGTACGATCTGGTCCGCGGCCGGTTCATCGGGGCGAGCCAATTGGACGAGCAGCCGTTTGGTACCAATTTCCTCGCGATCGATCCGGTGACCGGGACTGTAGCGTACCTTGGCCACACCTATGACTACGCAGGCGGCCTTGCTTTCCAATTCGTGGCGCAGGATTGCAACAGCAACGGCGTTCTCGACGAGTGCGACATCGCCGACGGCTTCAGCCAGGACTGTAACTCCAATGGTCTGCCCGACGAATGTGACGTCGCCAACGGAGTGAGCGCGGACATCGACAGCAACGGCATCCCGGACGAATGTGCGCCCGCCGGCGACTGCAACAGCAACGGGATTCCCGACCCGCAGGAGATTGCATCGGGCACGAGCGACGACTGCAACGCGAACAACATCCCGGACGAATGCGACCTGGCGGCTGGAACGGGCGCCGACTGCAACACGAACGGCCTGCTGGATGCGTGTGAATTGCGGGGCAACGGCGAGCTGTATGCCATTCCCCGGAGCAGCGGACAGGTGATGGAGCGCATCGATCCGGAGACGGGGGCGATGTTGCAGCAGCTCGGTTACCTCACGTTTGAGGGCGACAACAACATTGGCGGCGCTTACGACGTGGCGGCAGATCCGGGCACCGGGGTTGTCTATGCATTGATGGACCCCCGCGACAGCAGCAGGCCGGACACGCTGGCGACTTTGGATTTGACCTCTGGCGGGGAGTGGACGGTCTGGGTGACCGTCATCGGCGCGTACACGCAACCACTGGCCGACATGGCGATCGCCAGTGACGGGACCATGTACGGCGTGATCGGCGGCGCCGGGAGCTTGCCAGGTGAGATCGTGGCCATCGACAAGGCCGACGCTGCGGTGACCTCCACCGGCATCCGTGGAAGCGGCGGGGCAGCTCAGTCTATCGCGGCCAAGCCCGGCACGAGACTGCTGTACCACTCGTCCTGCCCCGATGGTCCTGATGCGGACTGCCGGCTTGAGGTCATTGACCTGCACGCGGGAACGGTCACGCTGATCAGCGATACGCTCGGCTACGCCTACCAGGGACTGACGTACGACCCCTTCCGTGATCGGCTGCTGGGTACCTCGATCGTGCCCGATCAGGTGTGGGAGCACAGTGTGTTCGTGGCGATTGATCCTGTGACCGGGGTCGAGACCTTTGTGGGCGACGGTGACCACGGCCGTTTCTCTGGCCTGACCTTCGCGGGCAACACGGTGGACTGCAACCACAACGGCGTTCTGGACGAGTGCGATCTGGCCTCGGGCGTGAGCGCGGACGCGAACAACAACCTGATCCCGGACGAATGCGAAGCGCCGGACTGCAATACGAATGGCATGGACGACGCGGAAGACATCGCGTCCGGATCGAGCATGGACTGCAACTCGAACGGCGTTCCGGACGAGTGTGATGTGGCCGACGGCGCCGCCGAGGACTGCAACACCAACGGCATTCCCGACGAATGCGAGCCGCGCCGCGTCCTCTACGTCGATGACGACGCGACCGGCGACAACACCGGAAGTGCGTGGGCCAACGCGTACACCGATCTCCAGTCCGCCCTGTGCATTGCGCAGGCGTACCCCGGCATCGTCGAGGAAATATGGGTCGCTCAGGGCAGCTACGCTCCCGCAGGACCCGGCGGCGACCGAGCAGCAACCTTCCGCTTGCACGACGGGCTGAAGCTCTACGGCGGCTTCGCCGGCGGCGAAAGCAGCCCGGCGGAGCGGGACTGGACGGTCAACGAGACCATCCTCACCGGTGACCTCGACGGAAACGACGTCGGCACGAACGGTCGTGCGGATAACAGCTATCACGTGGTGACGGCCAGTGAAACGGGCAGCGGCACGCTGCTCGACGGGTTCGTCATCACGGCCGGTCAGGCCGATGGCTCCGGAGACGCAGCGCAGGGCGGCGGGGTGTACAACGTCGGGGGCGACGCGACCTTCCAGAACCTCGTGCTGATTGCCAACCAGGCTCGACAGGGCGGCGGCATGTACAACGAGAACGGCGACGTCGTCCTGACGGACTGCCGGTTTGAAGACAACCGGGCGGAGGACGGGGCCGGCCTGTACAACAAGGGAGCGTCGTCCCCGCTGTTGTCCTCATGTTCGTTTATTGCCAACGCGGCGGTTCTGCGCGGAGGGGGCATGTACAACGGCTGGCAAAGCAGTCCCTGGATCAGCCGTTGCCAGTTCCGGGCGAACACCGCCTGGCGCGGCGCTGCGATTTATAACGAGGGCGCTCCGGTCATCGACGATACCGATTTCGACGATAACCGTTCCAGCGGCGGCGGTGGCGGCGGCGGCGCCTCGGGGGGCGGCGGCGTCTACAACGGCGGCGGGAATCCGTCGATCACGAATTCATCGTTCACCGGCAACGCCGGAGGCGATGGCGGCGGCGGGATCCACAACAACGGTGGAACCACCCGGATAACCAACAGCACGTTCACCAACAACACCGGCGGCAGTGGCGGTGGCGGCGGCGGTGGCGGCGGTGGCGGCGGCAGCAGCGTCTACAACCAGACCGGCACCGTGTCGATCGACGACTGCACCTTTGACGACAACGATGAGGACGAACCGGTCTACAACGAACAAGGCACAATGACCGTTGTCGAGTGCACCTTCAGCGGCAACAACGCAGTCGAGGGCGGCGGCATGTACAACGCGGGGAACCTGATCATGGTCAACTGCGTCTTTCGCAACAACACGGCCGTTCGCGGCGGCGGTCTCTACCATGCCTCGGGCAGCCTGTTGTTGGTCAACTGCGTGTTTGCCGGGAACGTCGCCGAATACGGCGCCGGTCTGTACGTCGCGGCCAGCAACGTGACGGCCGTGAACTGTACGTTCGCCGACAACGTGGCCTCAGCGGCGGGCGGAGCCCTGTACAACGATCAGGGTGGCGCCATCCTGCACAACTGCATCCTGTGGGGCGATCTGCCCGAGGAGATCGTCGATTCGAGCGGCGGATCGACCGCGGTCAACTACAGCACGGTGCAGGGCGGCTGGCCGGGAACCCAGGTGCTCGATCTCGATCCACTGTTCGTCGGCGGCGGCAACCTGCGGTTGCAGCCTGGCTCCCCGGGGATCGATCGCGGGCAGGACGCCGTCTTGCCGGCGGACCACGGCGATCTTGACCTGGATGATGATACGGATGAGGCAACGCCGTGGGATCTGGATGGAAATCCCCGCGTTCAGGGATGCCAGGTCGACCAGGGCGCTTACGAATCGTCCGACATCGGCTCAGACTGCAACGCAAACGGGGTCACCGACATCTGCGACGTGATCGGCGGAACCAGCGCCGACAACAACGCTGACGGCGTGCCCGACGACTGCGAAGGCGCCTGCTGCCTGGTGGACGAGAGCTGCGTATTCACGACGGAATCGGGCTGCACCGATCACAGCGGAACCTGGCACGGGCTGGGTACGGAGTGTGACCCGCGACTCTGCGCTTCCATGGACCAATTGGACATCACCGTGCAACTGGCGGGCAGCTTCACCGGCAAGACGTTTGACCGATGCATTTCACTCGAATTGCTGGAATGCGCCACCGGGTCCGTTACAAGCGTGGAAACGGAGATGACCTTCGTGGATGGACTTGCCTCCGCAGTTATCACCATACCGAAGGGCGAATACGACTGCATTTTCGCGCGTGATCGCCTCCACACACTTCGTCGCATGGACGGGGAGTTCCACTTGGACGGCAGTCAATACGTGGCCGCTTTCACTTCGGCCGACGGCGATGACGCGCTCATCGGCGGCAATGTCAATGACGACAT